>JGI24539J26755_10001097_pt1 | contig 12661 bp, 13 predicted proteins | sample NorSeaMetagenome_2_FD_26755 | JGI IMG/M metagenome (IMG submission 26755) | reverse complement strand
GCCCGGGTAGCTCAGGGGTAGAGCAGTGGACTGAAAATCCTCGTGTCGGTGGTTCAAATCCGCCCCCGGGCACCATTACTTTTAGACACTTGCATGTATCTTTTAGTTATGTTCCTGTGAGTAAGCTCCACACAAGATGTCGGAATTGCGTTTTTTTGCTTCGTAGCAATGCAAACTGAACTTAAAGCTGTGGGCAATAAAGGCCTTAAATCTGGCCAAAGATTAAATAGGGAGACTATTATGAAAATCAAAATGTTTGCGGCAACCGCTGCTATGGCACTATCATTTGGTGCAACTTCTGCATCAGCTGATTGTGGAGAAGTATCAATTACTGAAATGGACTGGGCTTCGTCAGCTGTTGTAACTGCAGTTGCTAACTTTTTAATGACACAAGGTTACGGTTGCGATGTACAAGTTGTACCATCATCAACGGTGCCTGCACTTACATCATTAGCTGAAACTGGCAAACCAGACCTGTTAACTGAAGTATGGGCAAACTCAACACCATCTTACGAACCATTACGAGCTGAAGGCAAATTAGTCGAATTAACAAATGTTCTTTCTGATGGTGGTGTCGAAGCTTGGTGGATCCCAGCTTATTTAGCAGAGTCTAATCCTGAATTGACAACTTGGGACGGCATCATGGCTAATCCATCAGCTGTTGGTGGNAAATTCCACGATTGTCCATCAGGTTGGGCTTGTGACATTATTAATAATAATAATTTGAAAGCTGCAGGAGCTGAAGCTGGTGGGCTTGAGCGCTTCCAACACGGTTCTGGAGAAACACTACAAACCTCAATTGCGGCCGCTTACGCAGATCAAGCGCCATGGTTTGGATACTACTGGGCCCCAACTGCTGTTTTAGGTAAGTATCCAATGGTTCGTGTTGAAGTGCCAGCTTATAACGCTGACTCCCACGCCTGTAATGGCGATGTAGACTGCTCAAATCCTGGTTTCTCTGCCTATCCAGCTGCCAAAGTTGTAACTGCAGCTTCTGGAGCATTTATGGATCGAGAGCCTGAAGTTGCGGCATTAATGAAAAATGTAGCATTCACAAATGCTCAAATGGGTGATGTGTTAGCTTGGCGTTTAGACAATAATGCTTCATATGACGAAGCGGCTGTTTACTTTTTAACTACATACAAAGACGTGTGGGGCGATTGGTTGAGTGCCGATGCCAAAGGTAAATTGGCGGCTATCCTTAACTAAATAGGATTAAGATTCCCCGCGGACTAAATATAGCCCGCGGGGTTTTAATATAGGGAGAGTATCAATGGCCACTTATGACTGGCTCTTTAACATGGTTGGGCTTCGAGCTTGGTGTGATACCGATGCATCAACAGGCCCAATGTCCATGGCCCAACTCCTAGCTAAAACTGGTAATTCTGCACCTGAACCAAGCTATACTTTCGCTTTTCCCTCTTTGGATGAATTGAACAAAGCATGTGGCCAAATTGCTCAAACTCGTGATGTAATAAAAGGCCTAGAAGACGGCTTCCTTGCTATTCGTCCTGCCCTGCGTACAGTTTTAGATCCAATAACTCAGCCTCTTTCATGGATGTTAGATGGCACACTTTACTTATTCACAACGGCCCCTTGGTTTCTAATAATGGCAGTAATGCTCATTGCAGTTTGGTACGCTACGTACTCTCTTTCTGTAGTAATATTTAATGCATTTTGCCTATCATTTTTTGCATTTGTTGATCATTTTGAACCTGCAATGCAAACCTTTGCCGTCATTTTAGTCTGTACCATAATATCAGCTTTACTTGGAGTGCCAATCGGCATTGCAATGTCTAAATACAACCGCTTACAAAGAGCAATTATTCCAGTTTTAGATTTGCTGCAAACCTTACCAACCTTCGTTTACTTAATTCCACTTATATTTTTGTTCCCAATCGGAGAGTCGCGTCTCTACGGAATCGCAATAGTCCTCTATGCTATAGTTCCAGTGATCCGTCTTACCGATCTTGGAGTACGCTTAGTAGACAAAGATGTTGTAGAGGCCGGTAATGCTTTTGGCATGAGCCCAGCACAAAAACTAGGTAAAGTTGAACTACCTTTAGCCTTACCAAATATCATGGCAGGTCTCAATCAGACTATTATGATGAGCCTTGCAATGGTTGTAATTGCATCAATGGTTACTGCACCTGGTTTAGGTGTGCTAGTATTACGTGGTATCAGGAATCTAGAGCTCGGTGTTGGTTTAATGGCAGGAGTATGCATTGTTCTTTTAGCTGTAATGCTTGACCGCACCTCAAAAGCAGCTCTGTCGCGTATTGACAGAACAAAAACTGAAATGTGAGACTGATATAATGACACAAACACCAAAAGTAAGTCTTCGTGGTCTTTATAAAATTTTTGGATCTGACGACAAGGCAGTTCTTCATCATGCTAAAGCTGGGATGAGCAAAGAAAACCTTCTGGTCTCCCATCAACACGTTCTGGGCTTGAAAGATATTAATGTCGAAATGCAGGCTGGAGAAATCACGGTTGTAATGGGCTTATCTGGCTCCGGAAAATCTACATTAATCCGGCACTTAAATCGCCTTATTGAACCAACAGATGGTGAGATTTTAGTTGATGGTGTTGATATCATGAAACTATCTACTCTTGACTTGCGTCACATGCGCCAAAATAAAATGTCGATGGTATTTCAAAAATTTGCTCTTTTGCCCCATCGCACTGTTTTGCAAAATGCAGCGATGGCCTTAAATATTCAAGGCGCTGCAACAGAAGATCAAGAAGGCGAAGCAAAAAAATGGCTTGATCGTGTAGGCCTTGGGGGATTTGAAAACCATTATCCATCACAACTTTCGGGTGGAATGCAACAACGGGTTGGTATTGCTCGAGCATTGACTTCTAATTCAGATATTATGCTCATGGATGAGGCTTTTTCTGCTTTGGACCCACTGATCCGCACGGATATGCAGGATTTACTACTAGAACTACAAGTTGAGCTAAAAAAGACGATTGTTTTCATCACACATGATTTAGACGAAGCCTTAAAATTGGCAGATCACTTAGTAATTTTGAAAGACGGTGCAGTCATACAGCAAGGAGAGCCACAAAGCATTTTAATGGCACCATCAGATCCTTATATTGAGGATTTTGTATCTGACATTAATCGCGCCAGAGTTCTACGTATCCGTTCTGTAATGCAAGAGCTAACAGAGGGTAAATTTGCAGGTGATGTGGATGCTAATGACAACCTTGAAAGCCTGATTGCAACTTCTGGTGGCGACACATCTTTACGATATCGTGTAGTTGAGAATGGTAAGCCGTTGGAGAACTTGATATGCGCGAACTTGTTAAAGCGCTAGTGCCACGTATTTCTAGTTCCGAAACTGGAACACGCTACCACTAGTCTGTTTCAGCAAAAGTCAGAGTATAGCGGATGAAAAGATTTAAGTTGAGTACCATGGCTACTTTACCTTTTTAAGGTAAACAAAATTTAATCTATAAAGTAGCAAAAAAAGATATCTGATCATAACATATGATGGGTATTTGATCATAAAAAATATCAGAGACATAAAAATACATCAATGCGTCATACCTCTTGGGTTATGAGATGATATTATAGGTATAGGAAATCGGTCCAACATTAATCTTAGTCCAAGACCAATATCCTCAGAATAGCTTACTATCTCTTTTACTAAATTACCTGAAACTAAATTAAATGCTAAAAGTTCTGCATCTTTGATATTACCCATTGCTGCAAGAGAGATCATATTTGCAACAACACTTTCATCACCACCAAAACATTTACAATTTAATTCATGATGCATTATTTTTCTTCTAGATTGGGTTGCAAGCTTGATATAAAATTCTTCAAATTTGTTTGAATAATAAAGACCATGATCCTCCCCAAAAGCTAATAAAAAATCCTTTTTGAGAGCTTGTCTTGTTTCTAATGAACTTGCCATCATCCGAAAATATACAATTACAGACATTTCCAAAAGTGGCAATTCGTCCATTTGCCCAACCGGTGCACCACCTCTAAATTTTTGATGTATAGTCATAATATCACCTTAACAGTATTAGTTTCGCGTTGACCAAATAATACCTTATTAATTTAGTCAACTATTAATAAATCTATGAATTTTCACTGCTTGTCAACATAATTTTATCTCACAATGAATATGAAATGAAAAAAATATTAATATTTCTCAAATTGAAAAGTACTTTAAAAGTAAATCAATAGATTTTTATACTTTTAAAAAAGTTAATTTGTTAAAAATTAACTAAGCAACCAACCACCATCAACATCTACAGTCGTTCCAGTTACAAACTGGTTCTTAATCACGTACATAAGTCCTTCAGCCACTTCTTCTGACGTTCCAGCTCTTGGTATTAGATTATCTTTTGTCATATTTTCGTATAACTTTTCTCTCTCAGTTCCTGTAAGAGTAACCATTGGAGTATTAATTGTTCCTGGAGAAACAATATTAATTCTTATTCTGGGAGAAATCTCTTTTGCTAATGCACGAGCCATCGCCTCCACTGCACCTCCAACCGAAGAAAGCGCAATTTGACCAGGCCTACAGTTTCGTGCTGGAGAACCCGATACAAGAGTAATTGAGCCGCCATCCGTTACATGTTTTGCTCCATGGCGTACAACATTTGCATATCCCCAAAGTTTATCAAAAGATCCTTTAAAGCCATCCATATCCATTTCTAAGAATGGACCAATAGCTCGTTCTCCACCAGTAGCTGAACTTATCAAAATATCAAAAGGAGCAAGCTTTTCTAAAAGTTTCTTAACACTCATTTCATCTCTAACGTCACAAGCCACAAATTTAACCCCATTTGGTAGTTGTGATTTTTTCTCAGATGATCGTCCTATAGCAACAACTTCTGTACCAGCAATTTCCAGCATCTTAACTGTTGCTAGACCAATCCCAGATGTGCCGCCAAATACTATTGCTTTTTTATTAATTAAATCCATCTGGAATATCCTTATTCTTTACTATCAATTTTCTTATGTTCGGGCTTTCTCAAAATCATTCCAAGCCGTTTCAAATGCATCAAAATCAAAGCCCTTTTTACGTGCTGGATCCAATACCAACCTTTCTGTTTGCTGCATTTTCAAAATTGAGGTTTCTAAGTCATCTATAACATCAGTAGGAACTACGACTGCACCATGCCGATCAGCATGTACTAAATCACCCGACTTTATATTCATCCCAAAAATATTTATTGGCTGGTTAACACTGCGCACATGCACAAACCCATGGCTTGGGCCTATACTTCCAGCAACAACAGGAAAACCTTCTGCCATATCACCTAAATCCCTCATTACNCCATTAGTAAGCGCACCTGACATACCGAAACCTTTATGGATAGTTGTATTTACTTCGCCCCAGAAGGCTCCAATACAATTTGGATAATCCAGATCTTCGACCACTGCAATTGACGGCTTAACATTTTCTGACATTGCCTTGTAATAACTCATACGACGCTCTCTAATTACAGAAACTGCTTCTGTAGGAGGTTCAATTGCCGCTATTTGAGCAGTGACTGCATAGCCAACAATGACACCTTTTGTATCAGAGGCAAGCATAGTTCCTCTCGTAAAATNATTGAAGCCTCTCTTACCTTGGGCAACCTCTATTGCATTACAAACCGTTGGAGTGTCCACAGATTGTAATAAATTTAAAAGTGATATTTTCATGTATCCTCCAGCCAACTTGCAAGCGCCATAGTTGTAATTTTTGGTTGTTCCAATGTTGGAAGATGGCCCGCATCTTCTATGATTTCTAATTTACTATTTTCTAATAGAGTATGCATTAATTCGTGACGTTCAAGCGGGCATAAAACATCATGCCTACCACAAAGCACTAAAGCTGGTCTCTTATATGATCCTAGCGTATTTTTTTGATCAACACGATCTCGAAGCGCAATGGATTGGCGAATAAATGCATCAGGTCCAATATCAAGTGCCATATCCATGCATAGTTTTAATATCTCAGTTTTTCTAACCCCATCAAAAAGGTAATTTGGCTTCATTTCATCACGGATTATTTCTTTGAGTTGCCCATTTTTAATTGCATCTATTTGCGGGCCCCGCCGCTTTAATACATCAGGCAACTCAGCAAGAGGATTTGTGTCAAGTAAAGCTAAACGCTCAACCCTCTCTGGTGCTTGAGATACAATTTCCATTGCTACTATCCCACCCATTGAAAGTCCTGCTAATGCAAAAACTGGCGGTGCATTATTTAAGACATCAGAAGCCAATTCTGAAATTNTTTCNTGATCAGTAATTTTTGCAAAATGTACTTCTCTTCGTTTAGACAGTTCATTTATTTGGGAAGCAAAAAGACGTTCATCACACATCATTCCAGGTAGCAAAACAAGAGGTGTCATGAGGCTAAAGCAGCGCCCTCGGATAAAGATTTGAGTTTTGCATAAGCAATTTGTGGGTCAACAGCTCCAAAGCCCGCAAAAGTACCAAATCCACAATCTGACCCTGCAATTACTCTATCTTTTCCAACTATATTCGCAAATCTCTCAATTCTTTGTGCGACAAGTTCTGGGTGTTCAATAAAATTGGTCGTAGTATCGACCACGCCGGGAACTAATACCTTGTTGTCAGGAATTTCAGATTTTCTATCTCTGAATACTGTCCATTCATGCGCATGTCTTGGATTGGAAGTTTCAAATAATAAGTAACCAGCGTTTGCAGACATCAAGGTAGAAAACATTTTATCCATTGGAATATCACAGCAATGAGGCCCTTCGTAATTTCCCCAACATATATGAATCCTAACTTTATCTTCTGGAACGTCTTTTAACGCATAATTCAAAGCTTCGACATGAGAAGCTGCAACTTTAAGAAATTCATCGTCAGTTAAATCATTAAAAAGCATATGCCTAGAGAGTGCTAAATCTGGGCAATCCAATTGCAAATCTAATCCAGATGCTACGATTGTTTCATATTCTGTTTTCATCGCATCCGCTAATGCAGATAAATATTCTTCTCGTGTCTTATAAAAATCATTTTGTAAAAATAAAGAAATTACACCAGGAGAGGCAGCATTCATAAAACCTCTTGTTCTTCCATGTGCAGACATTGCAGCCTTTAAATTACTAATATCTTTTTGTAATTCCCCCTGCCCTTTTGAAGAAACGGGCCCAGTACACATGGGTCTAGCATATTGAGGTGTGCCTCCTTCATTTGCAAGGCGTTCTAAAAATGTTGGAAACATTTTTAGATCAGCTGGAGCATTTCGAGGGCTATCACCCGAAAAGCCTGTATAACGATCCTTTACATAAGTTGCATATGATATTTTTGAAGTTTCACCATCACTAACAATATCAATTCCAGATTCTGTTTGTTTTCCAACAGTATCATGCACTGCTTTTGTCATTGCTTCATCAAATGATGTTTCATCATAATTCTCATTATTTTCACGAGCAAATATGAAATCAACAACCTCCTGTGATCTAGGTAGACTGCCAACATGCGAAGTAAGGATTCTTGTCATTTTTCTTCTCTCTTATTATTTTAATTTTTGGTCCATGTTGGGCCAGCAGGATCATCATTAGATTTTACACGGTACATACTAGCTTCACCAGCCATTGATGGTTCAAGTTTGTGTGAAAATCCAGCAGGTAAAATACATGTATCACCAGGGTTTAATGTAACTGTATAATTTTCCCATTTCAGCAACCAATGTCCGCGCATCGGCATCAGAACAATTGAGTCCTTAAAAGTTAAAACCTCATCATGTAATGATCCTCGAGTAATGAAATCCATTTCAAACCCTGGTTTATCTGGTAACATTGCGTCTTCACCAATTACTTTTATAGGTGATTTTCCTGCTAAACCCATTAAATCTAGGTATCGAGCTACGTGCCTTGGAATGACATCAATAGCTGGTGGTTCAGGCATTTTCGCTAATTTTTCATCTGATAGTATCGGCATTGGTGAAATACCTTCAGGCAATTTTTGACCCTTTTTACTGTCGTAAAGCTTGCTATTATCCCCTAAAATAAGGCCATGCTCTGCAGCATCCTGAATAACTTGAGGTGCCCATGTTACGCCACCACCAGCATCATCGCCTCCTAGAACAGCCATTATCATTCCATAATCTAAGCCTATATTCTCAAATCCACGAAATATCCCCGTCGGTATATTTATTATATCACCCTCTTCTAAAACTACTTCACCAGCTTTACCCCACCGTCCCCAAAAAAACCTCCATCTGCCTTTTAGAACAAAAAAGACTTCAGCAGTGGTATGGCTGTGTAAAGAGTTTCTACATCTTGGCGGTTGGCCGGCTGCGCCAATATTAAACCCTGGTGTATCTTTTATATGTACATGCTGATCTGGGCTCTCAGAAACGCCACCACCAATTATGGTGAANTTCTCTTTTTGGTCACTGCCAGGAGTGTGTGCATCAATAAACGCAGTTTTGCATGGAATTAAATCTCCATACCTAACAATACGTGCTTCTAGTTCTTCTGATGTCATTTTACTATCCTGTCTTCATTGCAATTTGTTTCCAAATCGATGTTTCATCATAAAGGGTATATTCTCTTCGTATCCCCCATGGGCCAAATTCCACGTGGCTTGCNCCCATAACATGAACTTCAGCTCCAGTAGGCTTTCCAAAAGCACCCCAACCGTCATGTTTTCCTGTCAAACTCCAACGAATAGCAGCTCTAGGAGGCATTAATGGGTCTTCTCTTCCTATTTGATGGTCTATAGAAAAAGTTGCTGATGGAAATGAAGCTCGTAATTTAGTCCAAAAACCATCAACACCNTCTGATGAATATAATTCACTCCCACCAGGGTAGAAACCTGTCACAGCTCGATCATATTCTACAGGAATTACATTCAAATCGGCAGACATAATTCTATTTAATATTTCAGAATACTTCTTACCCCAATCATTATCATTTCCACGACCAGTATACGGTCCAGTTTTATCAATAGATGGGTGGAAAGGCTTTATACATTTTCCAGGACCACCCTCTCTCTCGATAAGATCTATTGCATACTCTTTTGGGTCCCAACCTAATTGGCGTACCACAGCCCCTTGGTCTCTAATTAACCACTCATCATTAATTTGATTATTTATTGCATGACAATCTGCAATCACTCTATAGCGTAGTTTCTTACCTGAAGCTTTTCCATAAACACCATCACCTAGGTGTGTTGCAGTGGTTAAAATTCTATGAGAAGAAAGCATCCCTTCTTCTGGAGATCCAGACCATATAACATCCTCACCCAAAAGTCTCCGGTCAGGAAATTCAGCCAATGTTGACATTGTTGCAGCTATAACTCCGTCATTCCCAAAAACAATTGAACCAGGTGATCTCACTGGAATATCTTTAGAGTAATAATGATTAAGTGTTGCCAATCCTCTATCTTCCCAAATTTCTTTAGTGATGCCTAAGATATAATCAGGGAAATCTTTAAATTGATCTGAAAAACCTTTCATGAGGTCCATCCTTTCGGTATTTTTGCAGAGCTACGGATAATTAATGGGCTTTCTACCTTAATATGCTTTGGCTCTTGTGATGGGTTGGTAATTTTATCCAATATAAGAGCAACTGTTTCATCTACCATTATATTCGATCTTTGACGCATAGTTGTAAGATCATATGCCTCTAATGATGCTGGGGGAACATCATCATAACCAATAATGCTAACTTCCTGTGGAATCTTTATATTCAGTTCGCCACGCAATACATCCATGACAGCAAACGCCATTGAATCCTGAACAACGAATACAGCATCAGGATGATCTGGCCTATCAAACATTTCTCGCGCAGCTTCTTTTGCTCGGCTTACTGTAAAATCACCTAATGCATGGGCTGCTAGGTCTTGCCCTGCTTCTTTCAATCCTTCACGAAAGCCTGCTTCACGATCACGGTGGGTTGATGCACCTTCCCAACCCCCAATATAAGCAATTTTTTTATGCCCAGCAGAAACAAAAAATTTTGATACAGTTTTTCCACCTTCGAAATTATCAGATGTAACTGCTGAATGTTCTTTAGAATCTTGCGCTCTGTTAAAAAGGACTACAGGTACTCCAGCAGCTTCNCATCGTGCTGTAAGATCACTTGAAATACTTACACTAGCAGCAATTATTCCATCTACTTGGTAATCCAACAAACCGTCAATAACATGATCTGTAGACTCCGTATCATTTGATGCCATGAATACTAACACATGGTAGCCTAAAGTTTGTAATGCATTAGAAAGTTTTTCTAAGGCTACAGGATAAAAATAGTTATCTAAATAAGCTACAACAAGACCGATAATTCGACTTTTTCCAGTAATCAAGGATCGAGCTAATATATTCGGTCTGTACCCCAATTCAATAGCAGCGGCGCGAACTTTTAGCATAGTTTTTGAGCTCGCTGAAGCTCCAGGAGTAAATACTCTACTCACTGCAGATTGACTAACTCCAGCGAGTTTAGCTACTTGTAGTGAAGTTACTCTTTCTACCATCAGCCCGCTGTCCAACCCCCATCTATAATCATATGAGTTCCCGTAACCATCGATGACGCATCAGATGCTAAATAAACCGCAGCTCCCATAATATCTTCCACTTCACCAATACGTCCAAGTTTAATTTTTTGATTAATGAGTTGGGCCATTTCAATATTTTCAAAAGTTTTTTCAGTTAATGGTGTGCGAATAAATGTTGGGCAAATAGTATTAATACGAATATCAAATGAGCCCCATTCAATTGCCATACTTTTCACCATACCCTCAATTGCATGCTTTGAAGAAGAATACACTGTTCGATCAATCCCCCCCACATGTCCCATTTGTGATGAAATATGTATAATCGAACCACTTATTTTAGATGCTTTCATAGCTTTTGCAGCATACACTGATAGAAAATATGCAGACCTTAAATTTAAGTTCATTACTGCATCAAAATTTTCAGGTGTTGTGTCAAACGCTGGGGAATGTCGGGCCATTCCAGCAGAATTTATTACTATATCATATGGCTTTTCCATTACTTTTTCTAATGCAAACAAGTCTGTTTGGTCCAAAACCAATGCCTCTGCATCATAGCCATTTGAATTTAACGCTGAGACTGTTTTATCTAAGAGATCAATTCCTCGAGCTGCACAAATCACTTTTGCACCAGATTGTGCCATTGCTGCTGCACACGCTTGGCCAATACCAGAAGATGCGCCCGTTACCAATGCGCGTTTACCTTTTAATGAAAATGATGGGAGCAAAGGTAAAATCATATACTTACCCCAATTGGATAAGAAACTTTACCTGATACACGTGCTTTATTAAATTCACGTAAACGTGAAAAAACATCAACGCCAATTTGGGAGTAAACATCAAGCAAATCTACTAAAACCCAATTCTCACGTATTAGGTTATTTTCTACTCTCCAGAAATCCAGACTTCGCATAGTAATTTTTTGTCCTGAAGGAGCAATGCCAAGCCAACCATCTCCTGAAACAGTCATTTGCATATTTGGCCAACCAGTGGCTATTACATATGGCCCATCGCCAAAAAAATGACAGCTTAGAGTACCCGTCGTTCCACCTTTTCTATCAGGCAAAGCCTTAAGAAATGGAATTTGATGCCAATTTCTAAACCCATCAAGGCCTCTCATTGAACCAATTCCTGCGGGCCATACCAGTTGACACATGGATGCCAATATTCTTCAGCCTTCATTATTTCAGGGCCACCTTCAGAGGGATGGCGCGATAAGTTAGTAAGCATCTCAATTACAACATCTAAACTTTCTGTTCCATGAGAAGACGCTCTATTAGCTGATGTCAATCCATCTTGGCTAGCAGGCCCAGGTATAAACATTTCACACCCCAAGCTTGGAGACATTGGCCATGCTCCTGCTTGCATCATAAGTTCTGGTATGTCCCATATTGCTTGAACTTCAATAATCTTATCATCCTCAAAACAATAAAACTCATGAAAACGCATATGTACTAAATGTCCTGTTGGAGGTATTTCCAAAAATGGTCCAACAAAAGTTCCTATATAGGACCCACAACACCCTACCCAATTTTTACCTTCGATTGTTTTACCACTCACGACGATTGTATCCCGTCGCTCAACATTAGGGATTGCATCGACTAGGGGGGCAAAACAATTATCATAAAATTCATTTTTTAATACATCACCAAAGGGATGGCACATCTGAATTTTAACTTCTTGTGAAAATATATTTTGAATAAACGATCGCACAGCCAATTCATCGAAATCATACATTGCTTTTAAAAACAGCTCTATACTTTCTCTATTTTTCTGCGCGCTATTCATTTATTCTCCAACTTTACGAAAAGCTGCTCCTTCGCCATAAGGGACATTAATTCCACCATACCGTCGAACTCGGATATTACATTGTTCCGCATGCCCAACAAAACCTTCTAACATGCATAATCTACTACCATATTCACCTACCAGTGTAGCAGCCTCATCTGTGGTTATCTTTTGATAGGAATGTGTCTTTAAGAATTTGCCAACCCATAGTCCGCCTGTATAGCGACCAGCTTTTTTAGTTGGCAATGTATGATTGGTACCAATCACCTTGTCACCATTTGAAACATTGGTTCGAGCCCCCAAGAATAGAGCGCCATAACAAGTCATTTTTTCTAAAAACCAATCATCCCTATCAGTCATTACTTGAACATGTTCAGATGCAATATCATC
>JGI24539J26755_10001094_pt1 | contig 12672 bp, 13 predicted proteins | sample NorSeaMetagenome_2_FD_26755 | JGI IMG/M metagenome (IMG submission 26755) | reverse complement strand
TTTTCAAAAAATCCATATAAAGATTCATTGGAATTAGCTATGCTTATAAAAAAAAATAAATATAAATACATTAAAATTAAAAAGGCAAAACACGATGGGACGCTTAAAATATATGTATATGGCAAGCAAATTTTTGATATAACAATGATGGAATCAGAACAATATGATAAATTATTAAAATTTTCAACTAAAAAAGAGAATAAATTAAAATACTATACCGAAAAATATAAGACCATCCCAATAGAATATATGAAAATGAACTTATATTTTGAATTATCGCGCCCAGAACAATCGGGGTGGCGGTGGGAAAAGATATATAAACGTTTAAATTTATTGGTAAAATTTTATCCAACAAAAGCCACAGGTATCAAAATAAAAAAATGCTTATGTGTAAAAAAGCAATATGGTAAGGTTATTGAAAAATTATTAAATTATATTAAAAGCAAAAAATATCCATTAATTGATGGATACCCACTAAGATTATATAAAAAGAAGGATTGTTGTTATCGTTTAAGTAAATCTTCACGATATGCAACAATATTATCTAATGATTATAAAAAAACAAAGACAGAAATTATAAAATTGTTAAAAGATACATTATCAAAAAATAAATATGATATTAAAGACGAGCATAATGACGCTGATGTATATAATTTATATGCTTCATATGATATAAAAATAACAGAAAAAACAACAGGTGAAACTTTTAATATAATAAAAATTATATTAAATGTAAATGAATGTTTTTCTATAAATGTTAAGGACGGATTTACGACAGGTAGTGTTGATACAAATCTATATTTTTTGTATTTAGATTATGTTAAAAACAAGATATATCTTAATAATTTAGATGAAGCAAAAGAAAACCTATATTATATAAATCAATACGAATATTATATAAAAAAAATCATTAAAAATGATGTCGGCAAAAGATTGAAAAGTGAGTGTTACGGTAAGATAAATAGCGATGACGAAATAAAGCGAGCGTGGAAACAAAAATTAACTATTAAGTATATGAGTTAATTATATTTTTTAGAGGTTTCAATATTTAAGTCTACTTCATTATCAGAGAACTCAGATGAATCCGAGCTCTCAGTATTATTATTTAAATTGTTACAGCAATTATATTCAACCAGAATTGTATTATTATTTTTATTCAATATAATTTTATCATTATTTTCTAATTTATTTAAGAGTTCCATCATTCTAAGTTGTTTAATTGTGTTAATATCGCCAAATAATGATTTTGTCGCTTCGTTATGCATACTAATGATTACTTCATCATAAAATGGCAAAAAACAGTTTAATATTAAATAAAAATTAGATAATAGGTTATAATATAATGCTTTATAGTTGTTAATAATGTTTAATTTCATTTTTATTAAAAAACACACATGGTTCTTATATAATTTTAACCAAATGTCTTTTTAATTGTGTAAATACAAAATGTCAATTTAACTGAATGTATACCAGATTTATCTAAATTAGTGAAAGAAGTATCTTTAAGAGATAAATCAAACCTTGATAAATCAGGTATCGGTGGGTTAAACATATGAGTTCCAGAATCAGAGAAGCTACCCGTACTAGTTCCGTTATTAGATTCTGATTTTTTTAGATTTACGCCATTTGCATCACCCGCATATTCAACCTTCTCCAAATATTTAACAGCATTTATATTGTTTCCAACTCTAATGTAAGAGGTGGCTCGTTCTATATTGTTTAATATAACAAAAAATGAGCTATCATATTGTTGGAATGGCGCACTTATTGGTGTTATAATTTTAACATTAATTAATTGTAAAGCTACCGCATTTTTTATAGATTCGTCAAATTTAAAATAGCAACTGAAAAAGTTCCCACCATTCTCAATGCCGTGTATCGAATCTAAGTGTATAATATGTTTGTCATATGCAAATGTATTATCAAGATTTGCATCCATTGTATTTTTCCTTTATATTTAAAGTATATATTTATTTGATTGCAATGAAAACATAAAAAGAGAGTACATAATTTTATTTTTCTAATGATTTTATAAACCTTTTATAATTTATACTTTTTTATTAATTATGTACTCTCTTTTTCAAGAGCCATTAGCTTGTTATATAATGCCGATAGCTCTTCGTTTTCACATGTAGTTTCTATATCAGGGTCTTCAGCATTGTAAAAACCATTATATTATTATTCTGAATACCTAACCTTTATATAGTCATATTAATTATCAAAAAAATATATAAAGATATTTTACAATTAATAAGTATAAAAAATCAAGAATTATGGTAAATGAAGATGAAGTAGCTGCTGGATTTGATATTGGAACAACAACTAGTTGCGCGGCTATTTGGATTAATGATCGCGTAGAAATTATCCCAGATACTCAAACCGGTTCTCGCATTGTACCATCATATGTTTCATTTGGTGATACTGAGAAACTTGTCGGGGATGCTGCCAAGAATCAATCAACTATGAATCCTAAAAATACTATTTATGATACAAAGCGTTTGATTGGTCGCAAATTTACAGATGATGTTGTCAAAGAAGATGTTAAACTATGGTCATTTTCAGTATCGGGAGATAAGAATAATAAACCACTAATTAATGTAAAATATAAGAATGAAGATAAAACATTTCACCCCGAAGAAATTTCTGCTATGGTTATCCAAAGGCTAAAAGAAACCACTGAATCTTATTTGGGTCATCCCTTGAAAAAAGTAGTAATTACTGTACCTGCTTATTTTAATGATTCGCAGCGCCAAGCTACAAAAGATGCGGGTGCTATTGCCGGACTTGAAGTTCTTAGAATTATTAATGAACCCACTGCGGCGGCTATTGCATATGGTCTTGATAAAACTGATGATAAGAAAGAAAAAAATATTTTAGTGTTTGATTGTGGCGGTGGTACACACGATGTATCTATTCTCACACTAGATGGTGGTATCTTCGAAGTAAAGGCAACTGGTGGCGATACACATCTCGGTGGCTCGGATATTGATAATCTAATTGTTGAGTATCTTTGTGATGATATTAAAAAGAAACATAAAATGAATGTTCGTGAAAATGCTCGTGCACTAAAACGGCTTAATATTGCCGCTGAAAAAGCTAAGAAAAATCTTTCAGCCGCTTCCACAACTAGTATTGAGGTTGATTCTCTAATGGATGGTGTAGATTATAATACAAATCTATCGAGAGCTAAATTTGAGTCGCTTGCTGATAAAGTATTTCAAAGAACTTTGAAGCCACTAGAACAATTGCTTAAAGATGCAAAGATGGGTAAAAGTGATATCGATGAAATTGTATTGGTTGGTGGTACAACACGTATTCCAAAAGTGCAAGAACTTCTTTCTGGATATTTCAATGATAAGCAACTTAATAAATCACTAAATCCAGATGAAGCAATCGCATATGGTGCTGCTGTTCAAGCATCTATTCTAACTGGCCAGGGTAATAGTAAAACGAACGAATTACTTCTCCTAGATGTGGCACCACTGTCGCTGGGTATTGAAACCGCAGGTGGTGTAATGACAAAGATTATTGAAAGAAATACAACTATTCCGACAAAAAAATCACAAGTATTTTCTACATATGCCGATAATCAACCGGGTGTTGATATTAAGATTTATGAAGGTGAGCGTGGATTTACAAAGGATAATAATCTTCTAGGTAGTTTTCATCTTGACGGAATCCCCCCAATGCCTCGCGGGCAAGCACAAATTGAAGTTTCCTTTGATGTTGATGCAAACGGTATTATGAATATTACAGCAGAAGAAAAGTCAACAAAGAAGACAAATAATATCACTATTACAAACGATAAAGGTCGTTTGTCAAAAGAGCAAATTGAAGAAATGATTAAAAAGGCCGAAGAATTTAAAGAAGAAGATAATAAACAGAAAGAGCTCATTGAGGCGAAGAATGGTCTAGAAAACTATCTATATAATCTCAAAAACTCAATGACCAAAAATGAAAATTCGCCACCGACCCTTGATGAAGTTAAAGAAGAACTTGACCCAATTATTGAAGAAGGTCTAAAATGGCTTGAAGATACTGAAAGTGATGACGCAGATATCTATAAAAATAAGCAAAAGGAACTAGAAGAAATTGTAAATCCTCTAATGCAAAAACTATATAGTAGCCAGGGTCCACCAGGAGGAATGCCAGAAGGGATGCCAGGAGGAATGCCAGAAGGGATGCCAGGAGGGATGCCAGAAGGGATGCCAGAAGGGATGCCAGAAGGGATGCCAGAAGGGATGCCAGGACCAACTATCGATGAAGTTGATTAATTCATCTTTTAAATGACATATAAACTATTAATGCACTTATCATAGCAAATAATAAGGTACCCCCGATAATGCTTGCTAATATCATATTATATATCCAATATATTTCGCGTTTAATATCCTCGCTGCATTCGCAATTAATTTCTTTTAATCTGTTAATAAATATTATAACTATAATTATATTAGCTAATCCGAATAATGATACAATATTTGTAAAAGATTTATAGAACGTAAATACATCATTATTATTTAAATCTATTATACTATAATCAGAAATATATAAATAAGCATTTATTAGTAATCCAATGCAAAAAATAGGTATTATAACATAAAGATAGTACTTAATGTAGCTGCGCATCCAGTGTTCACTACATGCACAATTCATTTCTTCTAATTTATGTAACCACGTTAATGCACTTACATTTATTAATAATCCAATAATACCACTAACAATCATTGAGATTATTATACTATTTTTTATACCACTAATGGGTCCTTTATCAGACGGGGCTATTATTTTAGATGTTATTTTATTGCTTGTGGGCATAAATTCTTCATATTTTTTTGCGATATTCTTAGAAGTCCTCTTCTTGGAAGTCTTTCTCGGCATGGTATCTATAATATTGTTATATTATTTTATTATATAAATACTTTATAATATATAATAATAAACTAATGCAGGGTTTGGAAAACATAGGTGCTACATGTGCTATAAATAGCTTAGTGCAAATTATATGTCGCAATAATCATTTGCGTGAAACTATATTAAGTTATGATATGAAAGAAGATACTTTTACAAGTAATTTAAAAGAAATATTAGTATTAATGCATGAAAAAGATAAGTCATTAATACCGAGAAAATTTGTTAAAAATGTATTTAAAACTTTTGATGGGACATTTAGATATGGCGAACAACTTGATATTTATGAATTGTGGATATATTTATCAGAAGCAATTACAAATGAAGTTAATGACAATCCCGAATATTATAAAATAATTAATGAAGACACGAATACTAGTGATAAATTAACAAATGGTATAGTTATAAATAATGATTCCGATTTTAATAGAATACTATTGAATAGCAATAGATTAAAAGAAAAGTTTGATTATTATAATGTTAAATTAAATAATAATAAATTATCTAAATGGCAATCTTTAATACAAGGGTTTTACCTAAATATAATAAAATGTACTAAATGTAATAATACTTTATATAATTTTGAATCATTTATCACTTTAAATCTTAATATAACTGATAAGAATTTATCAGTTGTCGATATGATTAAACAAATATACAAAGAAGAAGTTAATTGCGACGATTGGGTATGTGGAAAATGCAATGAAAAAACAAAATATATTAAACAAACTAAATTATGGAGTTTACCTAAGGTAATATTTATAGTTATTAACAGATTTTCCGATATAAATAAAAAAAATACAGAAGCTATAAATATTAACGATATATTACAATTTAATGAAGGTACAATATTAAGTTTACCTAAATGTAAAAAAACGTATAATTTATCTTCAATTGCAATGCATATTGGTAATTTAAATAGCGGGCATTACATGGCAGTATGTAATAATAATACAGAAAATTATTTATTATATAATGATTTAGACGTTAAAGAAATAAATAATTTTAAAAATAATAATAACGCAGCATATATGATTATATATAGTGAATTATAAATTTTTATTTATTTTATTTGGTAATCCGTGACCAAATACTATCATATATATCAATATAAAAGATGCAATAAGAATACTTCTATTTTCAGCAACTTCTTCCTTTTGTTTTAATACAAAAAGCATTAGCATATATAGTATTAACCCAATTATAACCGAGTGCAAAACCATTTCAATACCTCTTTCCATTTTAGATATTATACTATTATAAATAGATATAAAAAAAAATAAATATATTTATATATTAAAATGGAAAATACTAATAATACAATAGTATCAGTATCAATAGTTGATAATGAAATTGTTGTATCATATGATAACAACAATAACGAAACTATCCCCATAACCAGAGACTCTTACACAAAAATGAGAGATGCATGGTTAAAAGAGCAACCCCCATTTATATCTGATAGGTATAAAAAACACATGAATAATATAATACTTGCATCAATACAAAACAAAGAGAAATCAATATCCGAATTATCTGAGTTTTTTTCGCAAGGAAATGAAGATAATATAATTAAATTCTTCAATTATATGCGAACACGGGATTTAACAGAAGAAAAATCTAAATGGACAAAGAAAGTATAAAAAATAAAAAAGTATATATATTAAATTGAGAATGAAATATTTATTGCTATTAATATCATTTGCTAATATTGCGAATGCCTTTACAAGTATAAATATATATGGGACGGGTCTGTTTTTACCTTATAGCATGGGAGTAATTGGATATATTAAAAAGAATATAGAAATAGGCGATTTTAAAATTACGGGAATATCTGGTGGGGCATGGTGTTCATTATTATATACACAGGAGAAGGATTTATCTGACCACGATAAAATATGGAGTTATACTGTCGGAAATAATATAACAAAATTAAAATTGCAAAGTGATATGAGAATATTTCAAAAAAATGTAGAAACAAATCTCAAAGAACGTTATAAAAATAAGGAACCAACCGACTTAGATAAAATATCAATAATATCTACAAAATTGGAAGGAGCCTTATTTAAAATGAAATCGGAAGAGAAAAATGATTTTACAGATATAAATGATATGATAGATTTTTGTTTATGTAGTTCTTATTTACCATATTTATCAGGTAGAACATTTTCTAAAAAATATAAAGGCAGTCATTATGTAGATGGTGATATAAAATATGATTATAGTAATGAGAAAAAAGATATCAATAAAATAATAATACATAGACAGATGTGGGATAGAAAGTTTAAACCAGATAGTTATTTGTATATTGATAAAGATAAATCGCGAGAATTATTTAAACAGGGTTGGGATGATACACATGTTAATAAAGCCAAAATTATTTCAAAAATAATTTATTAGCTTTATTAAATGATTTTTCAACACGTTCATCATAAACTTTTAATCTATCGACGCGTTTTCTTTCTTCTTTTTCTGACTTTAATTTCCTCAATTCTTGTTGTCTCAATTCTTTTTCACTCATTTTTTTTTCAGCTTTATTATCACTATATGCTTTATATTCTTCAATAGTTTTAAATTGTTTATTACTTTTCATTAAAGAAGGATCAACTAATCGGGTTCCATCATGAGCTCTCATATAATCTGTATATGATAAATTATTAGTTTTTTCCATGCTACTTGTATAATCATCGGATTTTTTACTACCTAACTCTGTAAAGCTCAGAGATTTTGCTAACAATAATGCCTCGGGTTCTTTGTACTTAACCAATTGTTTATTGACAGGAACATTTTTATTAAACAATTTATTAAAACTTTCGTTATCTATTTTGTCTTTTTTTATGATTTTTTTTATATCTATTTCTTCTCTTATTTTTGAAGATTCATGCATTTTTTGTCCGTAACCAAAATCTATATCATCATCATATACTTTACATTTATCAAAATTGCGATTGAATTTTGTCGAAAACATTTCATCAGGATTTTGTAACGATTCGCTTGGATGTGGCATTGTTTCAGTTGTGATTTTATTAAAAAACTCACCTGATTGTTTTTTAAGTTCATTGTGATCAATATTGCTATAACGATCTTTATATTCGGTAGCAAGCTTTTTGAAAGAATATGTAATAATATTAAAAAGCTCTTTGTTTCCGTTTGGCTTATCGGGGTGAGTATTAATTGCTAATTTTCTATACGACTCTTTAAGTTCTTCCCATGTAAAATCTTTACTAACATTTAAAACTTCATAATAGTTGAGCTTTTTCATATCTATACTTTTAAGATCTATATTTTCATCACTGCTAGGTGTTACGACTGGTTCGTTAATTGTATTGTCGTTTTCTCTATTCATATTATTTAAATTTTTATGATATTGTTGATAGGTATTTTGCCTAGATGATGTGTTTCCCATATCATTAAATATTCTTACTACATATATATTTAATAATTGGAAAATATAATACGCATATAAAAACATATTAGATAAACTAATTAATAAATATGAATAATAACTTAATTATAGCCGGGTGCAATTTTATAGGATTATATGCAGCAATAAAATGTCTAGATAATGGCTATAATGTAACTATAATTGAAAAACACAATTCATTTAACGATAAAAAAAATAATTATAGAATTTTTAACAAGAATCACAATTTTTATATTAATTTATTAAATAAGTTTTCAATAAATTATAAGAAATATATACTGAAATATAACGAGATAACACATAAAATTATTTTAAATATAATTAATAAATCTAAGTTGATATCAAAAAAAATACTTAATAGTCAAAATTTTGTTAAGTTTTGTCGTTCTATATTATCAGCCCATGATTATAATATACTCAAAAACAATATTGATGATTTTGAGTATATATATGATAATATATCGGCTATGTTTGCGATTACATTATTTATTAACGATATTAATAAAGATATTGAATATTATATTGTGACAGATGATAAAAACATACTTGTAAATAAGATGCTAAATTATATAATATCACGAAATTGTCAAATTATATATAATACTGAAATAATAGATATTATATATAAATCAAAAATATATATAGTTTCAAAATATAAAACACATATTTCAAATATATTGGTATTAACATTATCAAAAGATAATCTTTTAAGATTTAAATTTTTAAATAAAGAACACAAAAAAATATTAAATAATGTAACTAAATATAATATTGACGCGGAGTCAATATTAAGTGATAATTTATTAGAAAACGAAGGCGATATCAAAGAACATTTATTAGATAATATTCACGTCGTATGTCCTATTAGAAAGCATAATATATATCTTTGGAATGTTGGAATAAATGATGTGGTTATTAAAGATAAAATAAAACAATTATTTAATCACGTCTACATATGTAGCGATTCTTATTCTAAAAATCCATTTTTTATCAATTATTCCTTAGAAACCTATGATGATGTTCATAATAAAATAACAAATAAGTTGAATAAAAATTGACATATTCACTATATAATACAAATCCATTCGCATGAATATTGCAAATTTTAATAGTTATATGATTGATGAATGTAAGAATTATTTATATATATTATTTAAACATAATTATTATACGCGCGAAATATGGTTTAATTATTTAGATTATTTCAATGTAAATTCTATGAATAAATTATTTCCAATTATTTTACCTGTTATTATTATTAACTTTCTAATATTTTATATCTTTGTATTATTTATAAAAAAAACAACAAACGGATATAATAAAAAGCTCTTTTATTCCAAACTATTTTAACCTGTACTACCAAATCCACCTTCACCCCTATTTGTAATATTTGGATTATCAATTGATAATTCCATATTTGAATATATTTGTTTTTTAACAATTAATTGGCAACATTTCCAAGGTAATTCTAAATCAGGCGAGTCTTTATTTATTTTTATTAATGCGACTAATAAATTTCCACGATAACTTTGATCAATGATTCCAATACTATTTGCTAACATATATCCGGATTTACTAATAGAACTTCTTGGTGCAATTTCAACATAATATCCATTAGGTATATTTAATTTAATACCAGTATCATATAATATCGTACAACTATTTAGTACCTTATGCTCTTTTATGATAGTCAAATCATATCCAACATCACTATACGAAGCTTTTACAGGCATAATTGCATTTTCATTTGCCATATATACTTTAATCGTAGGCAAATTATCGTTATCATTGAAATTGTAGATATCATAATTTAGATATAGATATTTACAATTATTAATAATACCAAGAAAGTCTAGCATATCAGAATTCTTATATATAATTGTATATCCGATAGCTTCTTTAATTACAGTAAAAGGAATCTTGTATTGTTCCGATAATAATTCATAATTTTTATTATTATATATAGTTACTTGCAAAGAAGTACCTACAATTTTAGCGAATTGTTCTAGATATGCTTTGATAAATTGGTTTTTTAAGTTAAAATCGTTTAAATTATCAATAATATTAGATAAATCTTGATCTATCAATAAATCAATATTTTCACATTTTATATGTTTTTGAATATCACTTATTAAATTAGTTGAGGATATGCAAAGTTCAATATTATTATATTCTGTGATATATACATCGCCCAATAGTTTTAATTGATCTACAATAATATCAATATTTTTAAAATATGGATAATTTAACTTATCATAGGGTTCGCATTTATTATAATAATTATATGTTAAATATCTATTTGCCGTTTTAATATCTGATATTTTAAAAATACATTTCAAATATTTACCATCATACCTATCTTTAAAATTAAATAATACAAGACCAAATATGTAAGCTTTTTCAGCAGTATCAATTAATTCAAAATATTTATCATCAACCATTTTAACTATTATGACTGTGAAAAACTTTATATCATTATTAATTAATAATGGCAATCAATTATTATAAATATTATACAGTTGACACAACAGCACAAATATGTTATAAAGCTATTAGACGTAATCTAAAAATAAAAAAACGCGATTTAATAATAGAGCCAAGTGCGGGCAATGGGGCTTTTATAAAATACATTAAAAAGTTATCCAACAATTATAGTTTTTATGATATTAAACCAGAACATAAAGAAATTATCAAGAAAAACTTTCTTAAACTTAAAAATGCTAAACACAATCTACATATAATTGGGAATCCTCCATTCGGGAATAAATCTTCAACAGCTATTAAGTTCATAAAACATTCCGCTAAGCTAAATGCCAAAACAATTTCATTTATATTACCTATAAGTTTTAATAAACCCAGTTTTAAGAAGGCATTTCCAAGCAATTATCATTTAAAGTTAAGTAAAAAATTACCAGAAAATTCTTATACTAATAAGAAAATGGTAGTAGATATAAAAACCGTATTTCAAATTTGGGAAAAACGAGATTATAATAGGAAAAGGATTAAAAAAAGTATACCAAATAAATGGTATAAATTTGTTAAGAAACCCGAATGTGATATAGCAATTAAACGCGTTGGTTTCAGTACGGGGAAAGCAAAAAAATGTGATAGTAAAGATAATGTAAATACTAATTGGTTTATAAAAACAAAAAATAAATCCGCCGAGTTGATAACAAAATTAAATAAAATTAAATATAATATAAAAAATAATGTAGGGGCATACAGTATATCAAAACAAGATATTATAAAAAAAATCAATATGATATAATTTTAGAATCACATTCAATAGATTTGGAACTAGCGCTTTTTGGATATAAAATTTTAGATTTATTAATATTAGTTTGTTTTTGACTATCAATCTCTGGAATAAAACTTATGATATATTCAAGACCATCGTGATTATAAATATTTTTTTTCTCTGCTGGTTTTTCAAATTTATCAGGGTTATCTTTCATAATATCGCGCCTTATTTCATTATATAATTTGATGGCAACTTCGTCAATTTTTTGAATAACATTTTTTTCCCGCGTGCTCCATCCCGAAGATATATCCTTTTTGTGTATATATATAGCCATTAATGCGAGTGAATGTATAAGACCTGAACGCGCAATTTTGTGTTTTTTTTTAAATTCATGATTATACAATAAATAAGTATTATCAATAACGGATTCTTTATAAAGGATACTATATACCCCCCATAAAAACCATACATTATCGTCGTCGCTGGCATTAAATTTAGTTTCAAACTTGAATTTTTTTCTTAATATAAACTCGGTAACAAGTCTTAAATTATTGGAGATATCTACTAATTTATCTCGGTCATCAACGGATATATCATCTGTTGATTTAATAGTTTTAATAAATATTGCTATTATTTTCAGTGCTGTCATGTAATTTTCATGATCATTGGGCGGTAATATACCTTCGAACCGCATAATACCACCATGAGATAGTTTCATATCGTTATCATTAATTATATTGGATATTTTGCTTTTCAAAATAGTAATAGACATACTTGTGCATTTAGCTACGGGATGTTTATTATATATGTCGCAAATAATACATAATTTAGTAATTAAATTATAGATATCCTTTATTACAATTTTTTCATCTGTTATTATATCCTTTGTTTGATTAATCACATCAATTAATTTGCTTATATGTGATAATGAAATAAAAGTACCAATATAAGAACATACATCGATATAAACATTTTCTAAAAGTTCGGGTGTTTCGTGTAAAAAAACTAATTTAGTAGCTACTAAAAGACTATTTTGTATATCACCATTACAAATTGATATAAATAGTTCATTGTTCATAGTACATTTATATAATAG
>JGI24539J26755_10001089_pt1 | contig 12700 bp, 7 predicted proteins | sample NorSeaMetagenome_2_FD_26755 | JGI IMG/M metagenome (IMG submission 26755) | reverse complement strand
CAAGACTTATAGTTCTTTATAGATAGGCTAAATAAAGATGAATATCTATCACTATTAGACAGAAATAATGAGTGGTCTCTAAATGATTCTTTATAATTATCGTATTTTCTAAAACATTCATCATTAAGATCATCATCATAATATATTTTATCACCATCCCATGAACTATGACATTTAATTCCAAAATGATTGTTAGCATTTTTAGCAAGATAACTCTCACCATTAGCTGATTCAAGTATTCCTTGAGATAAAGTTATACTTGCTGGGATCTTATAAAGTTGCATTTCCTCAATAGCGATATTCTTATATTTATTAATATAATCATGCGTAATAGATTGAGAGAAGCAATTAATAGAAAGAAAAAACAACCCAAAAAAGAGAGAAAATTTCATTATTTAAAAATAGTAATATTATCTATTTAACATGAAGATTTAAATTATGAATACTATTCATACCAATATTACCTTGTAAACCTCCAGTGTGAATAAGTAAAATATTACTTCCTTTAGGTATTTTTCTTAAATTTATTAAATCATGTAAACCAAAAATCATTTTTGAAGTATAAATTAAATCTAATGGAATATTATGATTAATATAAAAGCTATTAATAAAATCTATTAATTCATTATTAAAACGTGCATAACCTCCAAAATGATATTTGTCAATTAATTTCCAATTATTTTTGTTTGTCATCAAAGTAATTTTCTCCGTTAAGCTATTATTTCCTTTAATCGCTGGAAAACCTAATATCATTTGATGATTTTGTGAAGAATTAATAATTCCAGAAATAGTACCACCAGTTCCAACAGCACAACAGACGTAATCATGAGCATCATTAACATCTATAATTTCCTCTGTACCTTTAATAGCTAAATCATTTGTACCACCTTCTGGAATTATATAATAATCTTGATATTTAATATTAATATTATCTATAAAGTCTTGGGAGTCTTTACTTTTATACTCTTCTCTAGAAATATACTTAAATTTCATTCCATTATCAGATGCAATTTGCAAAGTAGTATTTAAAATACTATGCTCATCTCCCCTAATTATTCCTATTGATGATAATTTATATTTATTAGATATTACAGCAGTTGCTAAAATATGATTAGAAAATGCCCCTCCAAAAGTTAGAACTTTTTTATATCCTTTAGAAATAGCTTCTAAAATATTATATTTTAATTTGAAGTATTTATTACCAGAAATATCAGATTTAATCAAATCTAATCTTTTTATAAAAACTCGTATATCAGCATCTCTATATAAAGAATTAAAAATTTCTTGAGTTTCAATTTTCATAATAGCAAATATCGTAATTTTGTTATGATGAATAAAGTAATTAATGATAAGCCCTCAGAAAATAAATTTTATTACTTTTCTAAAGATGGCCTACTAGTTTTTACAAAAGAATATCATTTAGATAGAGGCTATTGTTGTAATAACTCTTGTAAACATTGTCCATATAAAAGCAAAAAAAGTGAAAGAAAAAATAAATATTAAACAAGTTATTTTAGACGGTATACCTACTACCCTACCAAATATTAAAGAATATGACTCTATTATTAATCATGCACCTATTAGAAAAGACATATTATCAATAGAAGAAAAAAAACTTGCTTTAAAAAATGCTTTAAGATATTTTCCTCCAAAAATGCATAAATCTCTAGCAAGTGAATTTCTTGCAGAATTAAAAAAATATGGCAGAATTTATATGTACAGGTTTAGACCAGACTATAAAATTCAATCAAGACATATAAATGATTTCCCGCATAAATCTAAACAAGCAGCAGCTATACAATTAATGCTTTCTAATAATTTAGACAATGCTATTGCTCAACATCCACATGAATTAATTACATACGGAGGAAATGGCTCTGTATTTCAAAATTGGGCACAATACTTACTTTGTATGCAGCTACTTGCTACTATGACAGATGAGCAAACCTTAGTCTTATACTCAGGGCATCCAATGGGATTATTTCCATCTAACAAATACGCTCCAAGAGTTGTTGTAACAAATGGAATGATGATACCTAATTACTCTAAACCAGATGATTGGGAAAAATTTAATGCTCTTGGAGTTACTCAATATGGTCAAATGACTGCAGGTTCATTTATGTATATTGGTCCACAAGGAATTGTTCATGGAACAACAATTACTGTTTTAAATGCCGCAAGAAAAATTGATAAAAAAGCACGAGATTTAAAAGGAAAAATATTTGTTACTTCTGGATTAGGAGGTATGTCTGGGGCACAACCTAAAGCAGCAGTAATTTCTAAAGGAGTATGTATTGTTGCAGAAATAAACGTTAAAGCAACAGAAAAAAGACATAAGCAAGGTTGGGTAGATATGATATTTAATGAATTAGATCCATTAATTGATAGAGCAATCATTGCTAGAGATAATAATGAAGCAATTTCTTTAGCATATAATGGACATATTGTAGATCTATGGGAAAGACTTGTTAAAAGAGATGTAAAAATAGATATTGGTTCAGATCAAACTTCATTACACAATCCTTATGCTGGTGGGTACTACCCTCAATCAATGACTTTAAATCAAGCAAATAAGCTAATGGTTGAAAATCCAGAAGAATTTAAAATAAAAATAAAAGAAACTTTAGTTAGACATGTTGAAGCAATTAATTCAATGTGTAAAAATGGAATGTACTTCTTTGATTACGGAAATGCTTTTTTATTAGAAGCAAAAAGAGCTGGTGCAGATGTTGTAAATAATGATGGTAGCTTTAAATATCAATCTTATGTACAGGATATAATGGGGCCAATGTGCTTTGATTATGGATTTGGACCTTTTAGATGGGTTTGCGCATCTAATGACAAAAGAGATTTAGATATAACAGATAATATTGCACAAGAGGTATTAGAAAAACTTTTAACTAATTCACCACAAGAGATAAGACTACAAATGTCAGATAATATTAACTGGATAAAAACAGCAAAAGAAAATAATCTTGTTGTAGGCTCTCAATCAAGAATTCTTTATGCAGATTCTGATGGAAGGATTGAAATTGCACTAGCATTTAATAAAGCAATTGCTAACAAAACTATTTCTGCTCCAATTATTTTAGGTAGAGATCATCATGATGTCTCAGGTACTGACTCTCCTTACAGAGAAACATCCAATATCTATGATGGATCTCAATATACTGCTGATATGGCTATACAAAATGTTATTGGAGATTCATTTAGAGGAGCAACATGGGTATCAATACATAATGGTGGTGGTGTTGGCTGGGGTGAGGTTATAAATGGTGGTTTTGGAATGCTAATTGATGGTAGTAAAGAATGCGAAGAAAAAATAAAAAATATGCTTTTTTGGGATGTCAATAATGGAGTTGCTAGAAGAAATTGGGCTAGAAATAAAGAAGCAAATTTTGCTATTAAAAGAGCAATGAAAATGAATAATAAGCTAAAAGTTTTTATTCCTAATGAGGCTAATGATTCATTAATAGATTCATTAGAATTTTAATAACTATCTAATTTCTGCTCCAACTGTATTTATATATTCATGAATAAGTTTATNCATAATAATATCAATATACTTATCNGTTAATGTTTTACTGAAATCTTCAAANATAAATGATANTGCATATGACTTTTTATTCTTTGCTAATTTATCTCCAGTATATACATCAAAAAGATCAACAGATTTCAATATGTTATTATCAATTTTTTTAGCAATTTTTTGTAAATCACTAAAATTCACCTCATTATTTATTAGTAAAGACAAATCCCTTCTAACCTTAGGATATTTATTTACTGGAGCATAAGTTGTTTTTTGATTTTTTGCTAGATCTATTATTAAGTCCCAATTAAAATCTGCAGCATATACAGAACCTTTAATATTAAATAGATCTGTTACTTTATTATCTAATAAACCAAAAGTAACTAATGTTTTATTATTTATATTATATTGAAGGCAATCAGAATACAAAGAATTATTCTTAGATTCAATTTTATAATTCTTTAAGCCTAATCTATTAAGAATTAAGTGAACTACTTCTTTTAGGTAGAAAAAATCAGTTTTATTATTTTGAGAATTCCAATTTTCAAGATTTTTATTTCCAGTAACAATTAATGATAAATGTTGATTTTCAATATAAGCTTCATCTTTTAGATAAGATTTACCAAATTCATAAAATTTAATATTATTATTTTTTCTATTTAAATTATACTCAACAGTTTCTAATCCAGAAAATAATAGATTTCTTCTTAAAGTATTGAGATCAGCGCTTAAAGGATTTAATATTTTAATATTATTTTTTAAATTAATATCATTATCCAAACCATCATACTTTTCTTTAGTTAATGAATTATTCATAATCTCATTATAGCCATTACTAGAAAGTAAATTAGAAATAACAGTTTTTAATTTAAATGAATTAATTCTATCAATACTAATAATTGAAGAATTTAGTTTATTTGGGATTTTAACTGTATTGAAGCCATAGATTCTAAGAACTTCTTCTATAACATCAACCTCTCTAGTTACATCAACTCTATAAGGAGGAACTGAAAGAGAAAGGATATCATTTTCTTCTTTAATAATTGAAATCTCTAAATCAGAAAGTATGTTTTTTACTACTTGTTTATCAATTTTTTCACCAATTAGATTATCCATCGAAGAAAAAGAAAATGAAATAAAATTATCAGAAATTCTATTGGGGTATAAATCTATTATTTCTGAAGATATTGTTCCACCACAAAGCTCCTTAATCAATAAAGCAGCCCTTTTAAGAGCATAAACAGTAATATTAGGATCACAACCTCTTTCGTATCTAAAAGATGCATCTGTGTTAAGATTATGATGTTTTGCTGACTTTCTTATTGAGATAGGGTTAAAATATGCAGATTCTATAAATATATTTTTTGTAGAATTAGTAACTCCAGATTCAAGACCACCAAAAACTCCAGCAATACACATAGGTTTATTAGAGTTACAAATCATTAAATCAAATTCACTAAGTTTTCTTTCTTTTTCATCTAATGAAATAAATAAAGAATCTTTTTTAAGTGTCTTAACTATTATCTTATTATCAGTAATTTTTTCCGTGTCAAATGCATGTAGTGGTTGACCAATTTCATGTAAAACATAATTCGTTACATCAACAACATTATTAATTGGATTTATTCCAATAGCTAAAAGATTATTCTTTAACCATTTGGGAGATTCTTGAACTTTTATATCACTAATTGTAACTCCAGAATATCTAGGACATAGTTCAGAAGAGACAATATCTACATCAATATTTAAGTTATTATTATCAACTTTAAAATCATCAACATTAGGAATACACATTTTTAGATTATGTCCATTATGATTTAAAACTGCTTTAAGATCTCTTGCAACTCCAATATGAGACATAGCATCAGAACGATTTGGAGTTAATCCAATTTCAAAAACTGTATCAGATTCAATATTAAAATATTTAGCCCCAAGTAATCCTACTTTTGCATCAGGCTCTAAAACCATTATTCCATCAGTTGATGGGCCTAAGCCTATTTCATCTTGTCCACAAATCATGCCTACAGAAAGTTGACCTCTAATTTTACTTTTCTTAATTTTAAACGACTCATCTCCTTCATATAACCAAGTACCAACTGTAGCAACAGGAACTTTATGGCCTACTTCAACATTTGGAGCTCCACATACAATTTGTAAAGGTTCTTCCTCTCCAATATCAACTGTAGTAAGATTTAATCTATCTGCATCAGGATGTTTTGATTTAGTTAAAATCTCACCTATAACAATTCCTTTTAAGCCACCTTTAACAGTTTCATATTTATGAATACCTTCAACCTCTAAACCAATATCTGTTAATAATTCAGATATTTTTTCAATCGACAGGTCTACCCTTAAGTATTTTTGAAGCCAACTATTTGATATTTTCATAATCTTTTATTCAGTCCCTACAAATTTAATTAATGTATTTAATAAAAAATAAAAACATATAATTATTTAAACAACATCTTATCTACGTACTTAAGATTTAACATATTTATAGGATTACTAGCTAATCCACTAATATTTTTCTGAGTAAAACGTAGTACATTATCATAATAAAGTGGCACAATTTGCGCATTTTCAATTATAATTTGATCCATTAAGTTATAATATTGATAACGAATTGAATCGTTAACCTCAGAAAGACTAATATCATAAAGACTATCAAAATCTGAGTTATTAAAGTGTGTGTAATTAGGTCCATTAGGAGAAAAATTCTTGCTATAAAAAAGAGATAAATAATTTTCAGCATCTGGATAATCAGCAATCCAGCTTCCTCTAAAAAAAGATAGCTTAGATGTTGCTACCATCTGTCTATGAGTAGATGGTGGATTAACATCAATTGAAATTTCTAAGCCTAATTTGGCAAGTTCGTTCTGGATATATTCACAAAGATCTAAATAAGAGGATGTAGTAGAGAGCTTAATTTGGCCTAAATCAGATCCGTATTCGGATTTAACTTCTTTAATTAGCTCTAATGATTTTTCTGGATTATAATTATATCCAATCAACTTACTATTAAATGAAGGCATCCCCTTAGGTACAAATCCATTTTCAGCTGGGGTACCAATATTATTTCTTAAATATCTAAGCATTTTTTTTCTATCAAATCCATAATTTATAGCTTTTCTAATTTTGAGATGTTTAATAGGAGAAATAGTATCAGAAAATAAGAAGCCTAGATATTCAGTATTTAAATAATTTTGAATTTCATAATTAATTGTATTATGATATTTAGGATTTAGAGAACCTTCTTTAGTTAAGATTTCATCTTTATATGAAGCATCAATTCCAGAGAGAAAATCAGTATTACCCATAATAAACTGAAGAAATGCAGCTTGTTTATCTCTTAAAAAAGTAATCGCAACCCCATCTAAGAAAGGAAGAGAATTACCATTAAAAGATTCAAAGTAATTAGGGTTTCTTCTAAAGACAAGTTTTTCACCTTGTTGCCATAATTGAAATTTAAAAGGACCAGTTCCAATAGGGTTAGCATGAAAATCTATTGATGTAGTTATCTCTTTGGGAACAACTGAACAATACTGCATAGTTAGTAAACCTAGAAAGCCTGGGAAAGGTTTTTTCAATTTTATAATAAATGAAGAATCATTTATAGCCTTAAAACTATCGACATTAGTAAATACCCATCTTCCAGGAGAAGCAATATCATTATCAAGAATTCTAGAGAATGAAAATTCAAAATCATAAGCAGTTACTTTTCTACCCTTAGAATCTTTAAAATTTTTATGATCATGAAAAAANACATCATCTCTAAGAANAAATTTATAAACTAAAGAATTAGGTGAAACTATCCAAGACTTTGCTATACANGGATTTATATTTAAATTATTATCAAGTTGAACAAGACCATTAAAAAGCTGAGAAACAGCCCATACTGATGCTTGATCCTTGGAAAAAGCAGGATCTAGAGAATTAATACCTGCTGATTCATTATACTTAAAAATTGAAAGATCACTAAGATCTTTCTTTTTACTACAAGAAAAAAATATAATTAATAAGACTAAANAAAGGTGTTTTCTCATAGAACAAAACTACAATATTCTATTAATTAAAAATCAATTTTATATTTTTGTAANNTGTTTACAGAAAACAATGAAGNACTGCTTACTACTAAATGTAAACTAAACTTTCAAGATAGATTTTTATCAATAATAGGCAATCACATAATAATGACTAATCAAATAGAAGCACTATGTATCCAACAATAAGTCANTTAATTGAAGATCTATTTGGTATTAATATTCCATTACCTATTCAAACATTTGGTTTTTGGGTAGCAATAGCATTTTTGGCAGCATCATATGTAATTAAAATTGAACTTCAGAGAAAAGAAAAAGAAGGTAAAATCTCAATTATAAAGATTAAAAAAATAGTTGGTTTAAAATTAAAAAGTATAGATATTGGAATAGCTTTATTTTCAGGCTTCCTTATTGGCTTTAAACTAATAGAAGCTATATTAAACTACGAAGATTTAGTGGCTGATCCGCAATCATTTATACTTTCTATAAGAGGTAATTTATTTGGAGGTATTTTATTTGCTATTCTTTCACTTTACAACAAACAAAAAGAAAATAAAAAACANGAACTTGAAAAACCTAAAGAAGTAGATCAAGAAATACATCCATATGAACTTGTAGGTAATATCACTATCATAGCTGCAGTTTCTGGAATAATTGGTGCTAAGATTTTTCATAATTTAGAAAACATTCAAGATTTTCTTGCTGATCCAATTGGTCAAATAATGGCTTTTAGTGGCCTTACGTTTTATGGAGGNCTGATATGTGGAGCAATTTCAGTTGTGATGTATTGTAGAAAATATAAGCTTAATGTATTGCATCTAATTGATAGTGCAGCTCCAGCCTTAATGTTAGCTTATGGAGTTGGAAGAATTGGATGTCAAATGTCTGGAGATGGAGACTGGGGTGTAGTTAACCTTAGACCTAAACCTGAATGGCTAAACAGTTTTCCTGATTGGATATGGAGCTATGATTTCCCTAATAACGTTATAAATGCTGGAATTTATATCGATGGCTGTACTGGTAAATTTTGCTCTGTTCTTCCACAACCTGTTTGGCCTACAGCCCTTTATGAGGTTATTATGTGTATTATCTTATTTTCTATACTATGGTTAATCAGAAAGAGAATTACTATTCCTGGATTATTATTTTGTATTTATTTAATAATGAATGGCATTGAGAGATTCTTTATTGAAAAAATCAGAGTAAACACTGAATATGATATTCTTGGCGGAATCACACAAGCAGAAATTATTTCCTTTTGCTTAATTATCACTGGATTGTTATTCTCTTTGTTTTTATTAAGAAAAAATAATATCTCAAATAGTTAATTCTATTTATTATAAAACAATAGAATCTACTAAATGCTAAAATTCTTTCAAAACCTAACCTATATTATTTTACAGATAATTCTACTACCTATCTCATTAATAGGTGGAATATATACCTTTAATAAAGAAAAAATAGTAAGTAAAAGACTTAATATTTCTTATACAGCAGGACAAGTGATACAAGGTCAATGGCTTATGCATTACTTCAATATTAGAGAAGATAATAATATTATAAAATTCATAAAGAAGTTTCCTGCAGAATCTCATATTGGTTTTTATATGATTTTTTCTGCAGCTATCTTAGCATATAAGGTATCAGGCTTTATTCCTAAAGCAATGACAAAAACAATATTGTATGAAATATCATCATATTCATTTCTATTTTTCAGAACGAATAAATTTGATCAAATCATTAAAAAAAATATCAACTCAGTACAACAGTTTGTTATTTTAGGAGCTGGATTTGATTTACGCTCTTTAAAATTTAAAGACAAAAATCTTCAAATATTTGAATTAGATCTAAAAAATACTCAAGATATTAAACTTGCAACTCTTAAAAGATCCAATATATTAAATGAAACAATTAAATATGTTAGCTGTGACTTGAATAATGAAGACTGGCTAGATAAGCTAATTGTAAATGGATTTCAACAAGATAAAAAAACATTATTTCTCTTTGAAAGTGTTTCTTGCTATCTAGATAAAGAAAAAGTAGAAAAAATTCTCAGTAAAATATCTCAATCATGTGCAAAAGGAAGTTTGATTGCCCAAGATTTCTATTCTACTAATTTCTTGCATGGAAATGAGTTTAGAAGGGTTCAAAAAGGCAAAAAACTAATAGAAAAATTTGGAGAAAGATGGAGGTTTACTTTAGATATGACAGATAACACAAACAAAGAAATAGATAAACTATTAATCAACAACCATCTATCTTCTAAAGAAACATATGTTTGTGGAGAAAGAAAAACAAAATCTAAAAAACCATTCTATGCTATTTCACTTTCAACAGTTTAACAAAATATTTTACTACTAATAACTTATTGTAATATAAGTTTCTTATTAATAATGCCTGTTCCTGTCTCTATCTCTAAAAAGTAAATTCCTTTACCATAATCATCTAAACTTATCTGCTTAGTATATTCTCCTATAAACTGCTCTTTAGTTTCTATATACACCTGTGCTCCTACTACATTTAAGATTCTAATACTTAGATCTTGAANANNTTCAGAGTTAAAGGATATGTTAAACACATCTCTTGATGGATTAGGATAGATATCTAANTNANTNATTGANGTTCCNCCNNCAAGNCTTATTGTTCCAGGNTGNGTCCANAATACTGGAGNNGTCCATNTTGGTGANCTATATGCAGTNATACTTGGNTGACAGAAAGTCCTTCCCTGAGCTCTATAGTTCTCCCCAGACTGAAGACCAAACTTATTTACAAAAAGAGTTGGATAGTAAACTCCAAAACCTCCTGCTGTCTGCCAGTTAGCACCTGCTGTATCTACTCTTAAAGTAATTCTTGCAAAGACATAAGCACCTGTAGTATCCCATGTAAATTTAGCTTTAGAAGTATTACTAGTAAAGGTCTGTACAGAAAGGTTAGTCATATCAGGACATGCATCAGAAGTAGTAAACTGTACTGGTGTTGAGTAATTTGATTCAGTACCACCACAATAGAAAGCCTTCATCCTAAATTCATATGTAGTAGAAGGTGTTAAATTTAAAAGTTGCTTATTTATAGTATTTAAACCAAAGTTACATAGCCCATTACCTACTCCAGCTGACTTAGTATTCCAAGATGGAGCACCAACTTCTCTATATCTTACAAAGTATTTCCATACCATACAGTTAACATCATTCATATTATTCCAACCAATCTTAGCACGTGTATCAATTACATCAAATGAGAACAAGCCGTCAGGTTTTGGAGAAGTACAGTTTGAACTATAAGTACAACTACCATCATCTACACAAGCAGAAGAATCGTAGTTTAAAGCTAATGGATCTGTACACCCGAAGTAATAAATGCATGAGCCATCATCAATTGATGCCATAGGATCATAATTACAAGAAGTGGAGTCAGTACAACCAATATAAATACAAGATCCATCATCATATGTAGCTCCAGCGAAATAATTAATAGCATTAGGGTCTGTACATCCATAAATTCCTGCTATACAAGAACCATCATCAACATTTGCAAGAGGATTATAATTCTGTGCTGTAGAATCAGTACATCCATACACGATTGCAATACATGAACCATCATCAACTGTAGCAAGAGGATTATAATTAAGTGCTGTAGAGTCTGTACATCCATACACATCATACAAGCAAGATCCATCATCTATATTTGCTAAAAGAGAATAATTATTTGCTAATGAGTCAGTACAACCATAAACTCCTGCAATACATGAACCATCATCAATAGTAGCTAGAGGGTTAAAGTTAAATGCTGTAGAATCTGTACATCCATAAACATCATACAAGCAAGACCCATCATCGGTATTAGCAAGTGATGAATAATTATTTGCTAAGGAATCTGTACAGCCATATATTGGAGCTATGCAAGAACTATCATCAATTGTTGCTAATNNATTATAATTAATAGCGTTAGGGTCTGTACAACCATAAACATCATATAGACAAGATCCATTATCTACTAAAGCTAAAGGNTTATAGTTTAAAGCNAAAGAATCAGTACAACCTGAAAGAAGCGGAAGTGAAAGAGATAAATTATCTACCAATACATAATTAATTGTNGTAGGATTATTAGCACTTGCTCCATATTTATTTGCAGATTCAAAAGTAATATAAGGAATAGATCCNGCGTATGCACTAAGATCATAGGTCAAAACAGTACCNCCTCCTGGACTATATGGTAAANTAGTATTATTATANGATGAGTTACCTAAATTATCCAATACTATATTACTATCAACTTTTAACCTAAGCCAAGAAAATGGACTAAAATAGACGCTAGAAAACATTGAGGTTTGAAATGTCAATGTAATAGTATCATAGCTTCCTGCAGATGATAAATCAATACAAAATGATGCAGAACTAACATGCTCAGTATTTGCAAATGCTTGCGATTCTGTAAGGTATGAACCCCAATTATTATTTGTACCTCCATCAAATTGTAAACTTACAGTATCAGAAATTGCATTATTATTAGTTAAAATGACTGCTGACTCAGCCCTTGAAATAGTAGTCCAGCCAATAGATGATAAACTATTAGATTCAAAATCTTCATTATATCCAAGAGTATTACAAGAATAGTATACACATGAACTATCAGAAAAATTACATCCTTGACAGTAATTAGATGCATATATATCTGTACATCCAATAAATAAGCAGGAACCATCATCAACTGTTGCTAAAGAGTCATAATTATCAGCAAAAGGATCTGTACAACCAAAAATTGGACCTTCTAAAAACCTCAATAAATCGATAGAAATATCAGATGTATATGAAGTTCCAGTTTCAGCTTGAACTCTAACAGATATATTAGAAGAATAGGCACTTAAATCAACATATACTTGAGACCATTGATTGCCTTGATTTCCTGATAAACTCCATTCCTGTATCCATGTAGCTCCACTATCAGGTGAAACATCAATACTTAGAGTACCCATTGTAGCACCATACATATGATATGCAAAGGATAATGAAAGTTGACTCCATTGACTTGGGTCAATACAAGGAACATACATAATCGCATCAGAATTAGAACCTCCAAAAGAAGACTCTGTATACATATAATACGAACCATCATAAGCTCCAGATGGGCCTGT
>JGI24539J26755_10001085_pt1 | contig 12715 bp, 10 predicted proteins | sample NorSeaMetagenome_2_FD_26755 | JGI IMG/M metagenome (IMG submission 26755) | reverse complement strand
ATGTTAAAAGCAGTACTTTTTGATATGGACGGTGTCATTGTAGACACCGAACCTCTACACCACAAAGCCTACCAAATGATGTTTCACGATTTCAATATAAAGGTCTCAGAATCAATGTATCGTGGCTTTACAGGTCAATCTACGCGAAGCATCTGTGAGTTTCTATGTGAACATTTCAATATAAAAGCTAAACCGATTGAGTTAGAAAAAACGAAGCGAACCCATTTCACTAAATTATTTTTTGAAGACCCAGATCTTCACTTACTTAATGGCGTTGAAGACCTTATTAAAAATTACCATGCCAATGGCCTCAAGTTGGTTGTTGCCTCTTCTGCATCCATGTTTACCATCAATAATGTGATGAAACGTTTTAAATTAGATACTTACTTTAAGGACAAATTGAGCGGTGCAGATTTAAAAGCTTCCAAACCACATCCAGAAATATTCATAAACGCTGCAAAAGCAGCAGGAGTCTCCCCTACTGAATGTTTTGTCATTGAAGATTCTACCAATGGAATAATAGCAGCAAAAGAAGCAAATATATTTTGTATTGCTTATAAGAGTGAAAACTCAAAAGATCAAGATTACTCAAGAGCAGACCTGCTTATTTCTGACTATAATGCTATTAAATACGACACAGTCAAAGAGCTATTTAATTAGACTTATTTAACAAAATACTTCTTATGCTTTCTATAGGCTAATATAGAAATAAGAGTCAATGAAATTAGACCAGCTGCAATATAAGTAATGCTAATTTCTTGGTCATCTTTTGCATATGAGTGTAATCCTGCGAGATAAAAATTAACTCCGAAATAAGTCATCATTATACTCCCAAATGCCACCACAGAAGCCACACTAAAGCCAAATCGGCTTCTCAAGCCGGGGATCAAACGCATGTGAATCACAAACGCATAAATCATAATACTAATAAGTGCCCAAGTTTCTTTAGGATCCCAGCCCCAATAACGCCCCCAACTTTCGTTGGCCCACATACCNCCTAAGAAATTTCCTATTGTCAACATCACTAAGCCAACAGTCAACGCCATTTCGTTAATAATGGTTAGCTCTTTTATATTAAGCGCCATCTTTTCTTTATTCTTTGAAGTGGTTAATATCATTAACAGCAGTGTAATAAGTCCTAATATCATTCCTAGCGTAAATGGCCCGTAGCTACCCACGATAATAGCCACGTGAATCATTAACCAATAACTATTTAAAACTGGCTGCAAGTTTCCAATTGAGGGATCCATCCAATTCCAATGAGCGATCATCAATATCATAGCGGTTACAAAAGCCGTAGAAGCAAAAGTTAAATCGCTTTTCTTCCCCAGCATCACACCAAAAGCCATGGTTGCCCAAGCCACATAAATCATTGACTCGTAAGCATCACTCCAAGGGGCATGACCAGAAATATACCAACGTGCTATGAGCCCAAGTGTGTGAAGTCCAAAACAAACCCAAATTAAATACTTAAACGTTTGAACTGAGTAATGCAAGGCTTTACTACGGTCTTTAAAAATCTGAACAATCAATAGCAAGAACATTAAGCTACTTGCGTACATATAATATTCAAATAGTTTTTTGAAAATATCGTAACGGTTGTATAATATTTCCGTTGCTATTTTATCCTCACTAAGCATCGTAGCGCCGCCATATTTAATCTGTGTCGATTTGATAGCGTCTAATAATTGATGACTTTTTGAGAAATCTGTTTTTAAAACTTTGTCGTTTTGAAGGGTGGCCATATAAGCAATAAAACCCGTTTTGATAAAGTTTCCATAAAGCGAATCCTTTAATACATACCCACCTTCTCTAAAGCCTTTAGATGATACCCATGTATTATTTTCATCATCAGGAATAGGGTATAAACGCAACGCACTGCCCTCTAAAGTATTGAACAACAAACTCACGCGTTGATCTGTTTCTTTAAATATCTTTTGAATGGCCGTTGGTACTTGAGCGCTGTAAGCATCCTCTAAATAAGGGCCTAATTTATAATCTAAATTTGGGGATAAAAAATCTACTAAGGCTGCATATTTAGCGGTTTTATTTAAGCCTAGTAATGTTCTGATCGTATCCGCTTTTTTTGCTTTTAGATAAATCAACGGAACGTTGTACCACAGTTGTGGGCTTTCCTGCATTGACAGAAACACTTGGTTGGCGTCAAAGGTTTGATACACATCTTTTTTGCTCAGTTTTCGAAGGAGTTCAGACGCATAGGTATTTATGGGTTTCATCCGTCCATCTGTATCCTGAATGACCAAATGACCAAAGCGATCAGCTTCAATTACTGGGGTAATATTAAGTTTTAAAATAGAATCTAACTGCGTTTGTGTTGGGCGCACATTAGCATGATCAGAGCCATGAGTTGTTTGTGTATACCCGTTAAAAGAAATGAGAAATAAGATAAGCATTACTAATTTCGATTTCTTTATTTTAATTTTATCCAGTTGTCGTCTCAAAGATTCCATACGAGCATGTTTTGATAATAAAACAGCCATAAGACCAAAATACAATAAATAATAGCCTAGGTAGGTCAACCAAGTACCCCAGTAGTCATGATTAACAGATAAAATCGTTCCCTTTTCATCGGGATCAAAAGAGGATTGGAAAAATTTATACCCGCGGTGATTTAAGATATTGTTCATATAAATGTGAAAATCAAAATCCTCATTTTCAGCATCTAATACACTGACTTTACTTTCAAATGAGGCATAACTCTTTTCTGTNCCAGGATAGCGCTCCGCAATAAAATCGTTNAGTTTAATTTCAAAGGGAAGTTCTAGGAGCTTTGANCCGTATTTAAAGGCAAAATCTAACCCACCAACTTCAATTTTCTTAAAGGGGTTGTTAGCTCCCTTACCNCCTAGTAGCTTAACTATTTTTGTGTCTCCGTTAGCGNTAACTTTTAAGGCAATTCCGTCTTCATCTCCTTTTAATAATTTAGACTTTTTAACGACATCAAATACGCCTTTAATGACAGGTTTTGGAAACACAATGGCTTGATTTCCGATAATATAACGCGACCTTAACACTAAGGTTGGATGCTATCTTTGACCAGACGACCTTGAAAACGAGTGGCCATAGTCATGTATTCACCCTCATATGGCGATTGAATTGTTAAATCGTTTTCTGAATAAGTAATATTAATAGCACCATCAGTCGGTTTATTGAGCGCATACAGTACATTATGAATACTACTAACCTGCCCTAGTTTAAGGAAGTGGTTATGTGGAGCTCCGTCAGCAGCTTCTACAACTTTTAAATAGTACTCTCCATCATCTGACGGGATGATATCTTCTTCTGCGCCTTCAATAAAATCAACCAGCTTAACGCTTACTTCTGAAGTATTATAAGACGTATTGAGTGTGTGTTTGTTNGTAAGTCGTGGCGAAAAATCAACCTCTTGTTCTTCAACGCGTCGCACAAGTTGTCCATTAATTTCAAAATCGCCATCAATATAGGTGGTCAGGTATGTTTTCTGAGATAAAAATGTGTTTTCAGTGGCTCCTTCACGAATTGCCATCATGCCTTCAAATCCATGATATCTGGTGATAAATGCCCCTAAAAGAATAAATATAAAAGAAAGATGAAGGGTTANGGTGGCCCATTTTTCTTTTCTCAAAAGTCGATATCTGAAAATATTTCCTGCAAAATTAATAATGAATACGCCCATAATGGCTTCAAACCATCGTGCATTGTAAATAAGGGTTCGTGAATACGGCGTTGGTGAGGTACTTTGACCTTGATCCATGAAGGTACCCACGGCCATTGCAATTGCAAAAACAATGAAAAGTGTCCCTGTTAAACGGGTTGAGAAAAGAAAGTTAGTTAATTTTTTTAGCATCTTAAAATAGACTCATTTTATTGAGTTGCAAATGTACTTATTTTAATAAGAAAAGTCATTTATGTGAATCGGTTTTAACAGATATTTAAATAAAATAGAGGCATTGCTTTGGTTAAACTTTCAAAAGACAGATTACTTGTTTATTTTAGCTGAATGATATCAGTCGTTGTTATAGGAGCTGGAAATGTAGGATCTCATTTAGTGAAGGCCTTTCAATCTGCAGAAAAGATAAATTTAGTGCAATGGTACAGTCGAGACAAGAAAGTCGATTGGGGTCCCAACTAAAGAAATTGAACTCTGTCATGACTTAAAGGATCTAAAAAATGCAGACGTTTACATTATTGCTATAACCGATAAAGCAATTGAAGCCTTGTCTAAACAACTCGCTTTTGAAAACCGTTTGGTAGTCCATACATCTGGAAGTGAAGCTCTAAAAAAGCTTGACATGAAACATAAAAGAGGCGTTTTTTACCCCCTTCAAACATTTTCAAAGGGCACAGAACTAGATTTTTCAGAAGTTCCTTTTTGCATCGAAACAATGGANAAGAAAGACTCCGATGTTCTTAAAACTCTTGCGANCAACATGGGAAGTCCTTGGTATATGATTAACACAGAGCAACGGCAAGCCTTGCATTTATCAGCAGTGTTTATTAACAATTTCACGAATCAATTGTACCGTATTGCTCATGAACTTAGTGATTATAAAAGTATTAACTTCGANGTATTAAAACCCTTAATTTTAGAAACCGCTAAAAAAGTACAGTTTACNTCTCCATACAATGCACAAACAGGACCTGCTAAACGAAATGACCAGGTCACCATTAATCATCATTTAAGAACCTTAGAAAGNCATCCTGATTACCAGTCACTTTACAAACAACTTACAAATTCAATAAAAACAACACATGGACTCAAAAAGCTATAAAGAATATCTTAAGGACATCACAGCATTTATTTTTGATGTGGACGGCGTATTAACCGATAGCTCGGTTTTAGTCACAAGCGAAGGAGAAATGTTACGGAAAATGAGTACTAGAGATGGATTTGCCTTAAAAACAGCCGTGGATGCTGGGTATCTTATCTGTATAATTTCAGGGGGGAAAAATGAAGGCGTTAGAAAACGACTCAAAGGCTTAGGGGTTCAAGAAATAAGTTTAGGTGCCCATGATAAAGTAGATAATTTAAATGCTTTATTTGAAAAACATAAGCTTAAGCCTGAAAATGTAGTTTATATGGGGGATGATATTCCAGACATCCCACCAATGAAACTGGTGGGTCTTTCTACCTGCCCGCAGGATGCTGTTCCAGAAGTTAAAGCTGTTTCTAAATATATTTCTCACAAAAATGGTGGCGAAGGATGTGTACGTGATATCATAGAACAAGTACTAAAAGTACAAGGACATTGGATGAAAGCGTTTGATGCTCAATATGATTAAACTAAATATATGCTGGCAGATCTCTTAAAAGACAAACACCTAATTTTGGGGTCTTCCTCTCCAAGAAGGCAAGCACTTATAAAAGGGCTGGGATTAGACGTTGAGATACGGATTAAAGCCGTTAAGGAAGAATATCCTGATAGGTTACGACATTTTGAAATCTCTGATTATCTAGCACAGTTAAAATCTATTCCTTTTGAGGATACACTAGCCCCTAACGATATTCTAATGACTAGCGATACAATTGTATGGTTTGAAAACAAAGCTTTAGGCAAGCCAAAAGANAATAATGAGGCCTTTGAAATGCTAAAATCCTTAAGCGNTCACACCCACGAAGTCATCACCTCGGTATGTTTTAAATCTTTAGGNAAACAGAAAACAATTAACTCTATTACCAAAGTAACTTTTAAANCACTAAGCGATTCAGAAATAAATTATTACATCAATAANTTCNCGGTNCTTGACAAGGCTGGTTCGTATGGAGTTCAAGATTGGATTGGACAANTAGCTGTGACTAAAATTGAAGGCTCCTATTTTAATGTCATGGGGTTTCCAATGGACATGATTTATGATACTTTACTTACATTCTAAGAAAAACTCAAGGGCNCTTTTTTCGTTATAATAGTAATCATTCCAAGAAACAAATCCAACATGCCCACCCTTTGNAGGGGTNTCTAAATATAGAAATGGATTTTCTTCAGCTTCTTTATAAGGATAACAGTCTTTAGATAAAAAAGAATCGTTGAGAGCATTTAAAACAAGAACAGGTGTTTTTATGGTTTTTAAAAACTGAAGACTACTTGCTTTCTTATAATAGTCTTGTGCATTTTTAAATCCGTGAGCACGGGAAGTATATACCTCTTCAAAATCATTAAGTGTAAAAATAGATCTTATTTGAGATTTAGAAATTAAATCAGGAAACTGCTTTTGTTTTAACTTTAATCGTTTAAGCAAGCCCCATAAAAAGTTGATTTGATAAGGAAGGTTTATAAGTTTATGAAGTGCTTTTGCGGATCCCGATAGGTCACAAGGCGCCGAAACAGCCATTCCGCCCTTTACTTGAGGCGGAATAGTATTGCCTTCCCCTAAGTATTTTAAAAGCATATTTGCTCCAAGACTTATCCCTTTAATAAATATTGAATCGTATTTATTAAGAGACACAACATGCTTAACAACATCATCAAGGTCTTCTGACATTCCAGAATGATAAGATGAATATTTACGATTTAGCTCGCCACTACAACAGCGAAAATTGACGCAAATTGCGTCAATGTTATTTTCATTAAACAATAATGCAGGACCTGTTATATAAGGACGCTGACCATGCCCTTCCATTCCGTGCAGTAATATTACAACAGACTTTGAAGGATTTTTCCCATAACTCCAATCTAAATCTATAAAATCATCATCTCTAAGAGTAATGCGTTCTCTAAATTGATTAATTTTTAAACGTCTAATGAGGCCTGAATAAATGGTGGCTATAAACCCATTTTTAAACAACAAAGAAGACTTAAAGTGACTTTTAACTATAGGCATTGACTTCTATTGAAATTTTAATAAATTCACCTTTTTGGTCGGTGACCATAAATCGATTATCTGCACGTTTACCAACAATCCAAACAACTTGATCATCACTGCAAAGGATTAATACTTTTTCTTTATCAATCAAAGATAATTTTTCGTCTTTAAAAAATTTACTCAATTTTTTCTTGCCTTGCATGCCAGAGGGATAAAAATAATCTCCCTCGTTCCATTGACGAAGTGTAAAGGAAATTTTAGAGATTCAAAATCTAACTGTATTACATCAGGTGACGTGGAAACTTTGGAATTAGTTAACTCCATTTTTAGAGCTATAGAATGACCAGGGATCTCAACTAAAGTTTGTGAACTATCAATAGAAATGGGAACCATTTCTGGAGTTTCTAATTTAGATAAAATTAAATGTTTTCTATTTTTAATCAGTCGGTGTGTAGGAGAAGAAATTTGCTTTCCTGTTTGTGCTTCTAAAAGCAATGTGATCTCATTCCAATCGGAAAAACCATAAGGTTTTAGTAGATGATACAAATAAGCCTTTGGGTTATTTAAGGATTGTATTTGATTTATTTTATATAAAATCTGATCTCCATTAATAGATTCAATAACTCGATCTTCTACTTCTAAAATATAATCATCTAAGAGGGACTGTGTTTCTTTTAAGTAATTACGAGTTTTCTTAAAACTATCAATAAATGATGGGTTAATTTCTTTTAGTAAGGGGATTATTGAATGGCGTAAATTATTTCGCAAATATGTAGTCTTGTTATTGGAACTATCTTCACGCCATTTTAAATTTCCTTTAGTTGCATACTCTAAAATTTCAACTCTTGAGAAATCCAGAATTGGGCGGACAATAGATCCATTTATTTCCGGAATTCCTGCCAGTCCTTCAAGACCTGTTCCTCTTGATAAATTGATTAAAAAGGTCTCTAAATTATCATCTGAATGGTGAGCCGTTAAAACGTATTCAAATCCATGTTTGTTTTGTAACGATTCAAACCANTCATATCTNAGTTGGCGCGCAGCCATTTGGATTGATTGCTTTGTTGACTCAGCATAAGCCTCTGTTTCAAAAGTTGTTGTAAAAGCCTCTAGATTGTGATCGTTAGCATACGATTTAATAAAATTAGCGTCCCCGTCACTTTCATCTCCTCTTAGTTTAAAGTTACAATGAGCTAAAGAACTATTTAATCCTGACTGTTGACATAGGTCAACCAATACCATACTATCCAATCCACCAGAAACAGCCACTAAAATAGGGGCCTCTTTTAAAAAAGAGAATTTAGTTTGTAAAAGGGATTGAAACAATTTAAGCATATAACAAAATTACAAATTAATTCTCCAAAACACTACGCATCGCTTTAGCTTTCACAAGACATTCTTCATACTCTTTTTCAGGGATGCTTTTAGAAGTAATAGCGCTACCAACAGAAAAAGAAATGTACGCATTGTACGCATTATATAAAATACTCCGAATGACAACGTTAAAATCAAAATCACCTTCAGGTGAAAAGTAGCCAACAGCACCCGAATAAACCCCTCTTTTAGATTCTTCAAGTCCTTCAATAATTTTCATAGCTGATATTTTAGGAGCGCCGGTCATACTTCCCATTGGAAAAGTAGCGGCAATAATGTCTACAGGGGTCAAGCTTGGCAAAGCTTCAGCTACTACTGTTGATATCATGTGGTGTACTTGTTTAAAACTGTGAATCTCACAAAGTTCTGTGACTTTAACTGATCCTTTCTTAGCAATTTTAGATAGATCATTACGAACTAAATCTACTATCATAATATTTTCACTTCGTTCTTTCTTATCGTGTTTTAAAACCGTTTTCAGGTTATTGTCTTCAATTATGTTTTCAGAACGTTTTGCTGTACCTTTAATGGGTTGAGATGTAATGGTACTTCCTTGTTTTTTCAAATAACGTTCAGGAGAAGATGATAATAAAAAGTGATTTCCATTTTTAAAGAAACTAGCAAAAGGGGGTAATGCAATTAAATTAAGCTTAAAATAAGTATGTAGAGGGTTTAGCTTTGAATTCGCATAAAACTCCTGACAAAAGTTAGCCTCATAAATATCCCCTCTTTGTATATGAGATAACATGGCTGTTACCTTTTCAATGTAGGAGGCTTTAGAAACTCGAGATTCAATTTTAATATCATTATTAGTTGATGTCGTTTGAGTACTCTCAGAAAATGAATCTATAGCAATTAAATCAAGTGAAATCTCATCAGAAACATAATTTAAATACATAATTGTTACCGTGTTTTCCTTAAAAAAAAAGAGTTTCTTAGGTTGGAAAAAATAAAGATCCGGAAAGTTAAGGCCATCAAAATTCTTAGAACTAAGCGGTTCAATATCATTTTTTAAATCATATGAAAGGTATCCAAAAATCCAATCTTTAGTTGTTGCTTGGTATTCTTTTAGCTTATCAAACCCATTATTCACATCTGTTTGAATGCCTGTAAAAGCATCAACAGCCAAAACCGCATCGTATGTTGCATGAGATTGAATACACTGGTTAGAATCTAGCCAAACAATTTCTTCAAACTGTTGAGACCATGACAATAACTGATTTTTAAATCCTAAAACAGATTTAAGTTCGATTTCTTTTTGTTGACGCACTAAATAATATTTAAAAAACAAAGTTAATCAGTTCTAAATAATAAATCGTCACTTTATAAGAATACCTTACCTTTGTAGCAAATTATTATCAATGTTATCTTTCGAAGACTTTAAATTGACCACCCCTTTAAGCAATGCGCTTGAAGATTTAGGATTTACCGAACCCACTCCTATACAGGAAGCGGCTTTTAATGTGCTTTGTGCTGGAAAAGATGTGGTAGGGATTGCGCAAACAGGGACAGGAAAAACATTAGCATACTCCCTACCCCTTTTGAGAAATTTAGCATACACAAATCAAGAAAACCCCCGAATTTTAATATTGGTGCCCACTAGAGAACTTGTTGTTCAAGTGGTGGATTCATTAGATGCACTAAATATTTATACTAACAACCGAGTATTAGGCGTCTATGGCGGCACAAATATTAACACCCAGAAACAACAAATTTCTGAGGGAATTGACATCCTTGTTGCCACTCCTGGACGACTGTACGATTTAGCTTTGAGTCGTGTTCTTCAACTCAAAAACATTCAAAAATTAGTTATTGATGAAGTAGATGTAATGCTTGATTTAGGATTTAGGCATCAACTAATAAATATTTTTGACCTTCTTCCTTCACGTCGACAAAATATTATGTTTTCGGCAACCATGACTTTAGATGTAGACGCATTAATAACAGACTTTTTCACAAACCCTGAACGAATTTCTGTGGCTCTTTCTGGAACTCCGCTTGAGAACATCCTACAATTTTGTTATGATGTTCCAAATTATTACACTAAAGTGAATTTAATTAGGTCTATAATGAACGATCGTGAAGCATACTTTCGTGTACTTATATTTGTGTCTAATAAACGAATGGCAGATAGATTATTTGAGTCTTTAGAAGAGATTTTTCACGAGGAGTGTTGTGTAATCCATTCAAACAAGACGCAAAATTATCGATTGAGAAGCATAGAACAGTTTAGAAATGGTTTCAATAGAATCTTAGTCTCTACAGATGTGATGGCAAGAGGACTAGATATTGACGACGTCTCACACGTTATTAATTTTGACACTCCTGAATATCCGGAAAATTACATGCATCGAATCGGTCGTACCGGAAGAGCAAAAAGAAAAGGAACAAGCATACTTCTTTCAAAATTAGATGAAAAGAATTCTAAAGATGCTATTGAAGCGTTAATGAAAATGACAATTGATACTNTAGAGATACCCGAAGAAGTAGAGATTTCTAAAGAGCTCATCGAAGAAGAACGTCCACAATTAAAAGAACATTACAACCCTCATGTAAGAAGAGATGAAGATGCACCAGGGCCTGCCTTTCATGAAAAAAGCGAAAAAAACCAAAAAGAAAACTTAGGAGGATCTTACCAACGTATTATTGCTAAAAAATATAAAAAACCTCAAACTAGAGGGGACAAAAACTATAATAGACGCAATAAGAAATAAATAATATTAACTTGTTCCTCTGAGATTACTGTTATAAACCGATGCAAGCTTATCCTTTGCTCGTTTTATCCGCATCTTCACAGCACTTTCCCTAAGGTTGTAAATAACTCCTAATTCTTTAATACTTTTGAAATTATAATATTTCTGTATTAGTATATCCTTTTCTATAATAGATATTTGCTTCATAGCTATTTTGAGTTTTTCTAACTTGCTAGACCAAATAATCTCATCTTCATTACTACAAAAAGTGTCTTTATCAATAAATAGATCAATGTTGTACGAATTTGATCTAAAATTATTATACTTATTTCGATTATAGTGATTAACACAATGATTAAAAGTCAAGGCATACAACCAAGTTGAAAATTTTGAATTCCCGTTAAACGTTGAAATTTTTTGTAATAATTTCATAAAAATATCTTGACATAAATCTTCAGATTCTTGATTGTTTTTAGAAAAACTATGACATTTATTTAAAATAAAAAAGTAGTACCTATCATAGATAATTTTAAATAGTGAAGCATCTAAAGTGGCTAAGTAAGACCCTATTATGGCTTCATCTGACAAAATGTTTTTTTTACATTGATTTTTCAAAGCTAGACTTGACTATTATCATCGGAGCATTTCAAAATGTCTCAAATATATTATTATAGTTATTGTTTAATGTTTATGCTATAAAAATAGACAAAACACTGTTAATCAATAAGTTAAATATATTTAAAGATAAATAAAATATTATATAATTAAGGGAAAAATGTGTTGAAAACAAAAAAACCTTCTTCTGAAGGTTTTTTTTAGTGAATAAATAAAACTTTATATATGTAATGCGCGATCTTCAGTTGCTGCTAAAGCGGCTTCTTTTATAGCTTCTGAAAATGTGGGATGTGCATGTGACATTCTTGAGATATCTTCAGCGGATGCTCTGAACTCCATAGCCACTACAGCTTCGGAAATTAAATCCGCACATCGGGCACCAATCATGTGAACTCCTAAAATTTCATCTGTTGATTTATCCGCTAGAATTTTAACAAATCCATCTAAATCCATACTCGCACGACTTCGTCCTAGTGCACGCATAGGAAATTGACCTGTTTTGTAATCAACCCCTTGCTCTTTAAGTTGTTCTTCTGTTTTGCCTACAGAAGCAACTTCAGGCCAAGTGTATACAACACCTGGGATTAAGTTATAATCAATATGTGGTTTTTGACCCGCAATAGTTTCAGCAACAAAAACGCCTTCTTCTTCCGCTTTGTGGGCTAACATAGCTCCTTTTACAACATCACCAATCGCATAAATATTAGAAGCAGAAGTTTGAAGTTTACCATTCACTTCAACTTGTCCACGATCAGATAGTTTNACGCCTGCAGATTGGGCATTTAGCCCTGCTGTATAGGGACTTCGACCAACAGAAACTAAACAATAGTCCCCATTAAAATTAACTAATTCTCCTTTTTTGTTTTCAGCAGTGACAGTTACTTCATTTCCATTTCGTTTAACGGAAGTAACCTTGTGAGATACATTAATATTAAATTTCTGTTTTCTAAAGACTTTATTTAATTCTTTAGATAGACCAGAATCCATTGTTGGAATAATTCGATCCATGTATTCTATAACCGTAACATCAGAACCAAGACGCTTGTAAACTTGTCCTAGTTCCAAGCCTATCACGCCCCCACCAATAATAATTAAATGCTTAGGAATTTCCTTTAGCTTCAAAGCTTCTGTAGAAGTGATTATACGTTCTTTATCAATCGTTGCAAAAGGCAATGTCGTTGGCTTACTTCCAGTCGCTATAATGCTGTGCTTAGCTTCAATTTCATCATTTT
>JGI24539J26755_10001084_pt1 | contig 12731 bp, 10 predicted proteins | sample NorSeaMetagenome_2_FD_26755 | JGI IMG/M metagenome (IMG submission 26755) | reverse complement strand
GATATTGATGATGCTAGATGGGAAGTTGATTTTACTTTTGATGTTCCTGATATTATTAAAAGTGGAATTTATGCAGCGAGACTTAGAATTAATGGAGAAGATACACCTGAAACAGAAGATTTCATCCCTTTTGTAATTAAACCACCAAAGGGTAAAACAACTTCAAAAGTTTTATTTGTGCTTCCATCAAATAGTTACATTGCATACTCAAACGATAATTTAGCGACTAATTCTGTAGTTGCCGAACTACTAGCAGGTAAAGTTCCGGTTATGTCTGCAGCAGACTTATATTTAAATGAACATAGGGAGTATGGTTTATCAACTTACTCTTTGCATTCTGATGGAAGTGGAGTTTGTTATTCTTCTAGACTTCGTCCAATACTTAATATGAGACCTAAATATAGACATTGGTTATCTCCTTCTTTATGGCAATTAAATGCAGATCTTCATTTAACAGATTGGCTTGAAGAAAAAAATATAGATTTTGATGTAATGACAGATGAAGACTTACATGTTGAAGGTGTTGATTTATTAAATCGTTATCAAGTTGTTTTAACTGGATCACATCCTGAGTATAGTTCAGAAAAAATGTTAGCAGCTTATGAATCGTATCAATTAAATGGAGGTAGATGGATTTATTTAGGAGCTGATGGTTTTTATTGGATTAGCGAGTACCATCCGGACAATCTAAACATAATTGAAGTAAGAAAAGGAGAAGCTGGTACAAGAGCATGGACTGCAAATCCTGGAGAATATAACAATGCATTTGATGGAAAATTTGGAGGAATGTGGCGTGCAAGAGGNAGGATACCAAGTAAAGTTTGTGGATTAACATTTACTGCTTATGGTTTTGATGTTTCCTCATACTACAAAAGAGAACCAGATAGTAAAAAACCAGAATGTTCATGGATTTTTGAAGGTGTTGGAGAAAATGAGGTTATTGGTGACTTTGGTTTAGTTGGTGGAGGAGCCGCAGGAGTAGAATTGGATAGATACGATCTAGAATTTGGTACACCACATAATGCTTTCTTACTTGCAAGATCTGAAAATCATACCAACCTAATGTTGCAAGTAAATGAAGAAATTCATTTTTCTGTAAGAGGCTATCATGGTGGTGGAACAGAAAATCCAATGGTTAGAGCTGATATGATTTACTACAAAACACCTAAAGATGGCGCATTGTTTGCTCCAGGGTCTCTTTCGTGGTGTGGAAGCTTATCTTACAATGATTATAACAATAATGTTTCTAAAATCTTAGAAAATGCCATTCTAGGATTTTTAAAAGAAGGCCCATTACCATAATGAAAGACCAATTAATCAATAGACCAAAAGGAACAGACGGTAAAGCAATTCTGGGGTCAGATAATACCACAGCTTTAAATCAATTAGAAAAAGTAGCATTGAATGATTTAGATAAAGACAAGATAGGTGATTTGGCAGAATGTCTTTTTGTTCTTAATAATAAAAAATATGGACCTATTCCAGGGGCATATATGGTGATGTGCACAAAACCGGGAAAAGAGTGGTGTGTAGCACAATTAAACGCTGATAGAGCTAAACCATTTATTTTATATGAAGATAAAGTTTTTACTTCAATTGTGGAAGCACAACAAGCTGCAGAAAAAATAAAAAAAGAAAGAGGTGAGACAGCACCAAGACGTTGCACCTAAATAATTTAAAAGAATTCAAGATATGGCTCAATCAAAAGTCCTTATAGAAAATGATAAAACTATAGTGACTGAGTGGTCATTTAAAGTAGGTGATAGTACAGGTCATCATACTCATAAATATAATTATATAGTAGTTCCCATGCTTGATGGAGAATTAAAAATAATAGATAATAAAAATAATGAAACAATTTCAAAACTCACTAAAGGTGGCGCTTATTACAGAGAAAAAGGAGTAGAGCATAATGTATTTAATAATAATAACTTTCCTTATTCCTTTATCGAGGTTGAATTAAAAAAATAAAATTATGTCAGAAAAATCTGTTTGGTTGTTTATTTTTATATTACTTTATGCAGCCTATTGTTTTTTTTGGGGTGTGAGAGGATCGAGAAATAATTCTGAAAATGCAGAAAATTATTATTTAGCAAATAGGAGTATCTCTTCATGGGTATTTTTTTTTGCAGCAACAGCAGCAACATTTGCAGGTTTAACTGTAATCTCTCAAACTAGTCTTATCTTTCATGATGGTTTTCAATATGTTGGAACAGCATTTATCGCTATAACTGTTCCCTTAGGAAGTATATTTTTTTTTAAACGACAATGGATGTTAAGTAGAAAGTTTGGATACATAACTCCTGGAGAAATGTATTATGATTATTANAAGAGTGATACAATTCGTATTGTTTCAGTTTTAGTAACTTTTTTTTTCGCAATACCCTTACTTGCTGTTTTATTTGGCGCTACAGGCTATCTTATAAATACATTAACAGAAGAATATGTCTCTAGAGAATTAGGCATGTGGGTAATTTCTACNATTGTTTTATTTTATGTAACAAGGGGAGGTTTTAAATCTATCTTTAGTGTAGGAGTAGTACAATCTTGGCTTTATTTTTTAACAATAATAATATTAGGGTTAATTACCTATTCTTTTATAGGAGACATCGAAATTTTTGGAAAATCTTTAGCAAAAGTAGCAAGTACAAAAATTAGTTTTTGGGGAAACACCAATGGATATGGAGGAGGTGATTATAATGGTTATTTTGCGTTACCTGGAGTTATCCAATGGGTAGCAGGATTAGGTAAAAATGAAGCGGTAGGAGGTCCTTGGACAGCGATGATGATTTTTACTTTTACAATTACTTTTATGGGGATAGTCCTTTCGCCGTCATTTTCAATGTTAAGTTATTCAGCCAAACATCCAAAAGCTTTTTCTTATTATCAAATATGGGGATCAGCAGTTATTGTTGGTTTATTGTTGTTTATATTTACAACTTTTCAAGGAATTGGAGCTAATTTATTAGGAGCAAATGCTGAAATTAATAGCAACGGTCTTTTTATAAATAAATTGTTGCCAGAAGTTTCTAATAAAGATCACTCATCAATTATTTATCACATTATAAGTTTAATGGATAAGCATGCCATTTGGTTAACTGGTCTATTAGCTGTAGGATTGGTTGCGGCCCTTCAGTCTACAGCAGCNGTTCTNCTAATGACATCAGGAAGTATTGTTACAAGAGATTTATATAAAGCTTACGTTGGCAAAAACATTAGCTGGGAAAAAGAACTTGGTGCAGCCCGTATAATAATGTTGTTAATATTTTTAGCATCACTTTATTTAGCTACATTTGCAAAACCAGCNATGATAATTTTTAGTGGAATTTCGATTGCTATAGCATTTCAGTTTTTAATAGTTTTACTTGGTCTTGTCTGGTTTCCTTGGATAACAAGAGGTGCCGCNATATCAGGAGTAATAATTGGAATAATAATAGTTATTTTAACTGAAACTATTGGTCANCAAATATCAGGTAATAGATTGCCTTGGGGAAGGTGGCCTTTTACTATACACTCTGGTGTGTGGGGCTTGCTATTCAACGTATTTATTTGTTTTTCAGTTTCTGCTTTTTCATCGTTAACAAAAATTGATTCAGATAGAGAATATCGACAAAAATTTCATGATTTTTTAAATGAGCATATGGGTCTTCACCCAAGTAGAACCAAATTAAGATCATTTGCATATGTTATATCTTTAATATGGTTATTCTTTGGTGTAGGCCCTGGTCAAGTACTTGGAAATAATTTTTTTGGAGCTCCAGACGCAGGATATGAATTTTGGATTTTAAAAATACCTTCTTTATGGGGCTATCAATTAATATGGTGGTTCTTTGGAATTGGTTTAATTTGGTTTTTAGCAAGTAAAATGGATTTATCAACTTTACCAAACAAGCCTATAAAATCTGGTGATCTTCATAAACATCCAGATGAAGTTTCAGGAGAGAAAAATTATTTAGATAATTTAGGAACAGGCTATGGTTGGATTTTAATATTAATAGGTATGGCTATATTTTCAATAATATTTTATGTATATTATGTTTAGGTTTTTATGAGTAAAGATAATTTTATATTTAATACAACTTCAGGAATTAGGTTTGGTAGTGGAATGTCAAAGCTATGTGCTGAAGAAGTTTCTAAAAAATTAGGACCTAATATTTTATTTATTACTGATAAAGATTTAATGTTATTAAAATTAACAGAGCCTACTCTAAATGAATTAAGAAAATTTTCATCTTTAGTCGAAATATTTCAAGATGTTGAGGCTGATCCATCTATTAAAACACTTTTGAATGCTATTGAAGTTGGAAAAAAGATAAATGCTACTGGTGTTATAGGATTTGGTGGAGGCTCTTCAATGGATGTTGCTAAATTAGCCTCTTTAATTTTAGGTTCAAATGAGAATATTGAAGACGCCTGGGGTGTTTCCAACGCTAAAGGCCCAAGATTACCATTAGTTTTAGTACCAACTACTGCCGGGACAGGTTCTGAAGTAACTCCTATTTCTATTATTACAGTTGGGGAAGAAGAAAAAAAAGGTGTTTCTTCACCAATAATTTTACCTGATATTGCAATTTTAGACCCAGATTTAACAATTGGACTGCCAGCACACACAACTGCAGCAACAGGCATAGATGCAATGGTTCATGCTATAGAGGCTTATACCTCAGCAAGCAAAAATAATAATCCAATCTCAAAAATGTTAGCCATAGAGGCACTAAAACTTTTGGCTGGCTCACTTGAAAAAGTAGTATTTGATGGATCTGATATTGAAGCAAGAGGTAATATGTTAATTGGAGCAATGTTAGCTGGTAAAGCCTTTGCAAATTCACCTGTGGCAGCAGTGCATGCTCTTGCTTATCCTATTGGGGGCACTTTTCATGTATCACATGGGTTATCAAATTCACTAGTTCTTCCCTACGTATTAAGATTTAATAGTGCTGATAGCAAAACAACTAAAAACTATGCAGAATTAGCACCGTTTATTTTTCCAGATATTAATACCGATCAAGGCAACCAAGCAGTATGTAAAGAATTTATTGATCAATTAGAACTTTTATCAAAAAAAATTGGACTGCCTCAGAAATTAAGAGAGGTAAATATCCCAAAAGATGCATGTAAAAAAATGGCTTCTGATGCGATGAAACAATCTCGTTTATTGGTTAACAACCCAAGAGAAGTAACAGAAAATGACGCACTAAATATTTATGAGGCTGCCTGGTAGTAATTCTTATGGAACAAAAAAATAAAGATATATTTGAACATACAACAAAGTTTAATACCGGTATTCGGTTATACATGTTTCAGACAGGATCTATTAAAACTAAAGTAAAATTTATTAAGATGAATCAAGGAGAAGAACCTTATGAAATTCCTGTTCCATGGTTTTTAATCAAACATCCTCAAGGAGATGTTATTATTGATGGTGGAATGCCAATTGAAGCAGCTCTTGATAAACATAAGCACTGGGGCTCTGTGGCTGATGTTTACGACCCAGTTATGAAAGTGTCAGAATGGTGTAGAGATCAAGTAAAAACTGTTAACACAAACCCAGAAGATGTAAGAAATGTTATCCAAACTCATTTACATTTAGATCATTCAGGTGCAATAGGACACTTTCCAAATGCAACACATATAACTCAGAGAATAGAATATGATTATGCGTTTAATCCTGATTGGTTTTCACAACCGGCTTATGTAAGAGAAGATTTTGATAAACCCAATATTAGATGGAAATTTTTACAGGGAAAAAAAACAGATTATTTTGATTTGTATGGTGATGGAGTTATAAAAATAATATTTACACCAGGACATACACCAGGTCACCAATCTGTATTGCTTAATTTGCCAAAAACAGGTCATATGTTGTTAACGGGAGACGCCTGTTACACGGGTGATCATTGGTGTGATCGATGTTTACCAGGGCTTGTTGCCTCAGCTTCCGATGCTGCAGATTCTGTTGCTAAGTTAAGAAAGATTGCAAAAGAAACTAATGCGAAAGTTGTTTGGGGTCATGATCCAGTCACATGGTTGGATTGGAATAAGGCGCCAATGTTCTACTACGACTAATTGAAAATTATTTTGCCTCAACAGGAATTGTTGATCTCATGAAATCTTTTGTTCTAAAATTGTTTAACCAATTCACTAGATTGGGAGAATATTTTTCCCATTGATTGTTAAGTCTAAAGTTAGTGTATTCTAATGCACAGGCAATAGTTATTTGATCCATAGTTAAATAGTCTTCATTGTAGTTTTTCCAATTATCTTCAAGCCACTTAATAGTTCTTCTAATTCTTATTTCTTGTTTGTTAATAAAATTTTTACTTTTTTCATTATCTGGTCTAATTATTTCCATTCGTCTTTCCAAAACAGACTCCATTAAACCGTTAGCAACTGAAACTATTGAGATAATTTTAAAATAGTCATCTTTAGGAAAAAGAGTTTTTTTATTTGAAATTGAATCCAAATAAAAACAGATATTATCACTATCTATAATTGTTAAATCATCAACAAGAAGAGTTGGTATTTTCCTCAAAGGATTATGTTTATCTAAAAAATCAGCTTCTTGAATCTTGATTATTTTTTCTTCTAAATAAATTTCTTGAACTAAAGATGTAATTTTTGTTTTTCGTCCAAAAGGGGAATTTGGGCCATTAAATAATATTATCTTATTTACCATAAATCTACAATTTACAAATAAGAGAAAACATATTGATTACTAAAAAAGTTAATATTTCTTCTTTAAAGTCTTCATAATTTATCTTTTTAATATCAACTGACGACAAAGCAACATCAACTAAACTTTTGGTATCTTCAGTGGATATGCCAATTTCTTCAGAAAGATCTTGTATGATTTCTGAGTAAGATTTTATATTTTTCATAAATTGATAATTTTATTCAATAATAATAGCTACCGTTCCTGGGTCTACTGCTTCTTGATCATTTACAATGTTGACCTCGATAACTTTTCCATCAACAGGTGAATTATGATGTACTTCTGTTTTCATTACTTCCATAATAAATAAATCATCATTTTTTTTAACAAGATCTCCCACTTTAACTAAAACTTTCCAAATATTACCTGGNACTGTTGTTTTTACTTCGGTTGTCATATTTTTATATTCCTTCCATTTTAATTTTAGTCAAAAAAACGAACTTTCATATTTTTAATACCTTTTTTTTCCATCATTTTTCGTCTAACTTTTTCTTCTAGTTTATTTTTTTCAAAATCAACTATTTTGATTGAACCAATTTTTTTTGTTATTTTATTATTATCCACTGATTTATTATCTTCATGGGAAACGAGACTCTCCTCGCTACAGATAATTGATTGCTCAGCTCTTAATAATTGTGCTTTTTCAACAGAAATTTCAACAAATTTAAAAGTATCTCCAGGTTTAGCTTGTCCTAATTTCCAAAATGCTGACGATGGAACGGTATATGGATTAATAAACCCACCCATGCTAGGACCATCGTTAACAAGTATAATTGGAGTTTGTCCAGCAAGATTAATTGCTCCAGCAGGATAACCTTGATCAATGATATTTGATGGTTCTGATCCATGCTCAAGACTTTTATTTGTTGCTTTGTCTGAAAAAGTTAATTTTGGTCCATCTAATCTATAGCCTGTTCTGTCGCTTTTTGCTTGTAGCTTCCATTTAGAATTAAGNAAAATCTCATGTCCTTTTTCATCAACCCAATCATCGTTTGGACCTCGAACAACTTCAATAGACCAATTTTTATCATCAGAAATTATTGGTATTGAATCTTTTTTTATTTTTCTAAGTTGGATTTTTTTGTTTTTCCCTAATGGTATAATTTGATTATCTTGTATAGCTCTACCTTCAATTCCACCCACACCTGCTTTATGAAATGTTGATCTTGAACCAAGCCATGGCTCGCTATTAATACCACCTGAGAAAGCAATATATGATCTAGCTCCTACAGTAGCAAATGCCATTTCTAAAGTTTGATTTGCTTTAATTTCAATACTTTCCCACATTGGTATAAGTTCACCATCTATTTTTGGAGACATGTTTGCCCCTGTGATTGCTATTACTCTGTCACTTTTAAATTTAAGTGTTGGTCCCATAAACTGACATTCTAATGCTGCTTCACCAGGTTCGTTTCCAACTAAAATATTTGCAAGTCTGAAAGACCAACTATCCATAGGACCTGAAGCTGGAAACCCTTGATTTAAAGTTCCAATTCTTCCAGGGTAATCTTGGATAGATGTTTCTAGACCTTTTTTAATTACCTGAGCCATAAAAATTAAAATCTTTTTGTTTTATCAATTGTTGTTAGCCATTTTTTATAATTTTTGACTGAAAATTTTTGATATTCAATAATGTTGTAATCATAAGATTTATCTTTTATTTTATTTGCGACATGATCAAATTCTTCATAGCTAGTTGGTACAAATTTTACTCTGTCACCTGGTTTGAACAAACATATGCTTTCCTCAAATACAGAAAAGCTTTTTTGAGTATCCCAAATAGGCACTGGTATAATTCCAAATATTTGATAACCACCTGGTAATCTATCTGGATAAATTGCAGTAGAAGTTCCACCCATACCCACAGCACCTTTTGGTGTCCATGTTCTCGGTGGATTATATTTTGGTGCAGTTAGTTTACATCTAGGATCAAGAGGCATCATAAATGGGAGTCCTGGCCAAAAACCTAGTGCCGAAACCCAGTATTCAGTTCCAGAATGTACTCTTACAAATTGTTCGGTATTTTCTAAATTATTTAATTCTACGATAAATTCTGGATCAGGTGTTTTTTGAGCAATTTTACTAGAATAATCATCAATACATTCTTTTGTCCATTTATCGAGATAAACAGTGGGAAATGAAAAAATTCGACTATTAATCTCAATATCATCAGTTGGACCTAAGGATTTAATAAGTGATTTCATTTCATTTTTTAAATCATTAAATTTTATTTCATCAGGATTGTAATGAATAAGCATTGAGGCAAAACATGGTGCAGTTTCATATATGCCCTTAATTTTATTATCATGAATAGCTTTAGCTAGGTTTTGTGCAGTAAAATTAATCTCAAGATCCATCAGGTTACCAAATTCAATAAACATATATTTATCTCCACCTGGTTTGAAAATTGGTTCATCGTAAACTTTTCCAATAATATTCTTAATTGATGTTTTCTTGTCAGCTTCATTATTTTTACTTAAAATATTTTTAAATGCTTTGAAGTCTTTTTCTGTATACAGTTTAGAAGAGCGATCTTTTGGTGATTGAGAAGCTATTTTTTGAAAAGCCTTAACATCTTTTTCAGTATATTTTTGAACAATNTTTTTTTGGGTTTTAGAGTCATNTTCAATTTTTTCGATAGTTTCCATTTTTTCTGTAAATAATGATAAATTATTTTCNATAAATTTTGTATTATATAGTGAATTTTCAAAAGATTTATTTTTTAAAACTGAAATTAAAAAAGATTTGTTCGTATTTATTCCCTTAATTTCCAATTCGTTTAAATATGATATCATATTTCTTATACATTCTGTTCTGCTCACACCTTTTGAAATAATTTTTGCAATCATGGGATCATAATAGAAAGAAATTTCATCTCCTTCATCAACACCAATATCCAGTCTGATATTTGGAAATTTATTACGTGGAATATCTAATTTAGTTATTTTTCCAGGCGAAGGAAGAAAGTTTTTTGATGGGTCCTCAGCATATAACCTACATTCAATTGCGTGACCTGATTTATTAATACTATTTTGATCTATTAGATTACTATCTAAGTTTAAAGCAAAATTAATTTGCATTGCAACTAAATCAAAATTAGTAACAGTCTCTGTTACTGGATGNTCTACCTGAATTCTTGTATTCATTTCTAAGAAATAAAATTTTTTATTATCTATGTCGTATATATATTCTATTGTTCCTGCTCCTTCATATTTTTGATTAGTTACAAAATTTACTGCACTTTCAGCCATCTCATCAATAATAGATTTTTCAATTTGTGGTGCAGGACTTTCTTCTATAATTTTTTGAAAACGTCTTTGTATTGAGCAGTCTCTTTCATAAAAGTGTAAAGCTTTTTTTTCACCAAAGCCAAATACTTGGATTTCAATATGTCTTGCATTAGATATAAATTTTTCTAAAAAAATATCACTGTTACCAAAAGCTTTTTTTGCTAAGTTTTTAGTTTTTTCAATTGATTGAATTAGTTGCTCATAGTTGTTTGCAATTTGCATTCCAATTCCACCACCTCCAGCACTTGCTTTTATTAAAATTGGATAACCTATTTCATTACATTTCTTTTCAAGATCTNCATCNTCTAATTCACTATTGTTTAGACCTGGACAAATTGGAAGATTNTTTTTTATAGCTAGTNCTCTTGCTATATCTTTATTACCCATTGATATAATGGTGTTAGGTTTTGGGCCTATCCAAGTTATCCCAGAGTCTATTACATCTTGTGCAAATTCAGCATTTTCAGCCATAAAACCATAACCTGGATGAATNGCATCTGCATTTAATTTTTTTGCAACCTCAATTATTTTTTTTGGTAAAAGATAGCTTTCCTGGGCTTTTGAACCACCAATGTGAATGGACTCATCAGCATCTCTAACATGCTTACTATTTTTGTCTATATCAGAATATACAGCAATTGATTGTAAGTTTAGTTTTTTACAACTTTTTATAATTCTACAAGCTATCTCACCCCTGTTAGCTATTAGAATTTTCTTCATTTATTAAGAGCTAATTTTATGCTTTTAATAATTTCAACTGCGTTAGGAGTATCTGAGTGTACACAAATAGTATCACAACCAACATCTATATCTTTGCCTATAGTATTTGTAACTCTTTTTTCTGATAAAGCGCGTAAGACACGATCAGTTGCAATTTTACTGTCATAAGAAGCATTTTTACCTTTCGCTATTACTAATTTTCCATTCTCATCATAATCTAGATCAGCATAAAATTCTGCAATAAAATTTAAACCTCTTTCATCTTTATAAATTTTTTCATGACATGTATTTGCCATTCCAAAAATACTAACATCAAAAGTTTCAACAGCATCTGCAATAGCGTGTGCCATGTTTTCATCTTTTGCAGCCATAACATATAATGACCCGTGAGGTTTAATATGATTTAGGGGCATATCTTGTTCATCTAAAAAAGATTTTAAAGCACCAACTTGATACATGATCATACTTTTTATATCTTGTCTTGGCATTTTCATTTCTCGCCTTCCAAATCCTTGCAAGTCAGGGAAAGAAGGGTGAGCACCAACTTTTACACCATGTTTTTTTGCAAGTGCCACAGTCTTTCTCATATGATTTGGGTCTGAAGCATGAAAACCACAAGCAACATTTGCAATATCTATCAATGGCATTATTTCTTCGTCATTACCAGCTCTATAAATTCCAAAGCTTTCACCCATGTCACAATTTAATTTGGTCATAAATTTTTTCCTTTATATTTGACTTCTTATATGAGGTGACCTAGCGTAAAGTGCTACCATTGGGATAATTAATAATCCAAGAATAAATTGTTGTGCTTCCCAACTTAAACCCCACCCAATTAGAACTGTTGTTATTATTTGTAAAATAAATACCCCAATAACACTTAATCCATACCCTCCAGAACCACCTAATAACGAGGTACCTCCAATAACTACAGCAGCTATTGTTGTAAATAAATATATATCTCCAGCACCAACATATCCTCCACCACTCCATCCAAGAAGTAATATTCCTGTTAATGCAGAGAAGAATCCACTGATCACATAAGCTCCAATCCAGTATCCTCTCTCAGAAATCGACAATCTAGAAGAAGACAATCTACTTCCACCTAAGGCATATAAATGTCTACCCCATTTTGTTAACCTTAGAGCAATAATAACCAAAATACTTACTACAATCCAAATAATGATTACTGGAGGTATTGGAAGACCAAGAGTTTTTCCTCCCATAGATGCTAAATTTTGCATCCAACCTGGAACTACTCCAAAAACAGTACCTGCTGAAAAAGTTCCCATTGAAACTAATATTTGAACTCCACCTTTAACAGCAAATCCAACACCTAAAGTTAAAATTAAAGCTTGTCCTTGAAGCCTGAAACTTAAAATACCATTAACAAACCCAATTAAAGAACCTAATAACAATATTACTAGACAAGCCAACCAAGGTGAAACTCCTTTAGAGATCAATGACATTAATGCAACATTCATTGAACCAATAACAAAAGGGATCGATAAATCTAGACCTCCTAAAAGTGCAACAAAAGTTTGTCCGATAGTTGCTAAACCAAGAAATGAAGCAAAGACTAGCATTGATTTCATATTCATAGTAGTCAAGAAGCCAGGTATAGTTAAGGATCCAATAATAAATAGTCCAATCAAAACTCCTATACCAATAAAAACACTTTTACTTCCTTTTATATATCTGCTTATGACACCCATAAAAATTACAAATATAAGAAAAATTAAAAAGGAAACTAATGTTCTTCCTGAAAAGAAACTTTCTGAAATAAAAGATACAAATATAAAAATAAGAATAATACCAAGAAAAGCTATTGTTTTCCATCTATGTTCTCTAATATTTTTAAAGAAGAAATTTTCTTGATCTTCTTCATCTTGTATTTTTTCTTCTTTGGGAAATTTAGTAAATATATTTTTTTTTAAATCTTCATTAATCCATCTAACAGAAAAATGATACCATCCCCATAATATTAATCCAGTTACTGCAATAGAGTA
>JGI24539J26755_10001082_pt1 | contig 12738 bp, 5 predicted proteins | sample NorSeaMetagenome_2_FD_26755 | JGI IMG/M metagenome (IMG submission 26755) | reverse complement strand
ACTATGTGCACTTCTTCATCGAAGCTGCATCGATCAAATCGTCTAAAAACTTAGTCCCGAACTAGCCGACCGCGTCGTCATTTCTGAGTCATAAATCGTGGGTAATTCAAAATAAAGGACTAAATAAATAAAGGCACTTACGCAATAATTATTAGATCTGATGATATGTGTCAGTGTTTGTATACGGAGTCAGTATCGACTCGTCTCAGGAACTTAAAACTGGTGACGAGCACCATCATGCAGAGTGCCGAAGGNCATGGTTTTGCATGAGCAGTGTTCGAAACGCAGACGCCGCCATTCTTGTCACTGCCTTCGCCCTGTTTCTACTAACTGCTGAATATCGATGCCTGTCTCAACTCGTTTGAAACTGTTTATCGTTTTAAGCTTAGCCCCGTGTCTTTGGGCCGACAAAACGTATTATTTTTGTCCCGATGATTGCAACGTCGAAGTGGGCTTTGGAACCTGTCAGGTGCGTTGTGGCGAAATGATGCGGTTTTGTCCCAGTTACACCTCAAGCTGTCTAACGTGTTCAAAAACTTTCAAACAGGAAGATGGTACTTGTTTGTGCTCCCCGGGCCACGTGGGCGTCGACTGCTCACAGGTGGGTTCCATTCGAATGCGTGATGCATTGTTATGTGACCTGACCTCATGATATTACCGCGAATAATCTTCTCGATGCCTGATTTACTAAGAACTAATCGAACATGTTGTGTTTGCAGGTTCGCGCTGGGCTCTCCCTCCAAAAACGGCGAGACGGCTCGCATGGCTATAGGTTCATCACCCGTGGAGAAATCGAAGGGGATCGCCGCGTTGCAGACTTAGCATACAGTGCTGGGAATGGTAGAATGTATGCCAGTGTTTATGATTCTTCCGGGAGAGATGCGGTCATCGAAATTTCTTCAATTGGAGACACTGAGGCTGACATTCCTGGTTGGGGAGAGTCAGGACCAGCCCGTCCACGTAACGGATCTCAACCTCTTCCCATGGTACCAATAGATGATAGCTGGTGTGGAACTGGAATCGCGGCGGGAAACATGTGCTCACAAAGCCATCCGGGTGGGCGGGCTACCCCGGGCTGGAGTGATGAGTATCAGACAGCACACGGTTGGCGCGATGAGGGAGGGTATCGAGACATTGCGCTGGATTCCACTCGGTCATTCGTTTACACTGTGTTGAACATGTGGAGAGCAAAACAATCCGACACACCATCTGAAAGCGATGTCGACGATCCGTATGAATATAAGTTCAGAATATACCGCTGGGATGGAAGAAATGGATCTCTCGCTTCCACGCAAAACAGATCGGAGATAGACTTCTATACGCATAGTGAAGGCTGGATATTAGACGCGATGACCATAAACGATGTAGATGGAACTTTAATCTACAAGGCAACACCGAGAGATGTCAATAGCAAGTCACATATTGGGGTGCTGGAAGTTCAGAATGATGTGCTCATTTCTGTGAAAGATGTTCCAATTTCACCTAGTTACCTTGGGAAACGTTGCACGACATGTGCTACACGACGTGATGCTTTTAGGTTCAACGCCGCCACATCTGCTTCAATTCATGGAGACCAGTACGTCATTTTCGTAGGATCATCCCGAACTGAGAACTCGGATGCGAGCTATTACCCCTCTGTTCTCAAAATCCACGCAGAAGCTAGCAAAATCAATGATGGTGGAGTTGATGGTCCGGAAATGTATTTCGATGGCAATAATCGAAAAAAGATAGACCATTCAACATTCAAGTCGGTCGTCGCACATGGTCAATATGCGTATGCTGGAACTGCATCGGCAGGATGCCGTGCTGGTGATTGTAATATTTTACCAGGACGCATATGGATGTTCAGTTTGACATTTACTGACGTAGATGATCATGGTTCTTTAAGAGAGGTGGTTCTATCAGCAGGTGAAAACGAGGGCCCCGAAGAAATCAATGTTCATCGAATGGCGGTACTGCCTGATGAAACAATGAATGGTGGATTTTTGTTCGCATTGACGGGGAAATCTGCGACGTCGACTTCTCGCATAGTAAAGCTAGAAATCGGCGGTCCTGATACCGCAGCGTCCTGCACTGCTCAATGTTTTCGACGGATTGCATCATATATTTCAACCGAGCCTCTCAGGGCGATGGTGTATGCTCAAGATGTGTTATCACTCATCACTGCTTCTCTCACGGAGCCGACAGTGACATATGCAAGACTTTCTACCGCAGAAATCATATCTATATCGCCAAGATATGGTCCAACTTCCGGGGCCAGCACGATAATCACCATAGCAGGTTCTGGTTTCCCTAAAGAAAGCACTTTGGAAGGTAAAAGTAACTTTGCAGCATGTCGGTTCGGATTCGCTATTGATGAAGTTGACGTATTCCCAATTGGGGGTGGGTTCCTGCTATTGTTGTCAACGACACCATCGTGCACTGCACAGTGCCCCAAGCTGGAGAAATCTCGGTCCGCAAAGATTATGGACCATTGGCAAGTGGGGTTTCCATTGTTCAGCTTTCCTTCGATGGGTTTCACGAACATTCTGTAACTAATCGCGATCGGCTTTTCAACATCTCTCTGTGGACAGATGATAAAACGGTGTACAGATTCTACACTGTGCCACTTGTGACGAGGATTCTAGCAAATGGTGTTTCCCCTCCATCTGTCATGATCACTGGGGAAGACGCTGATCAGGTCCCGTCCCAGATTTCGCTAATTGGGGGACCATTTATAAACACCAAATCACTCGTATGTCGGTTCAATCAGAATGCAAGCTCAGATCAACCAGCCATTTTTATCACCGCGACAATGATCACTTGTCCAATCTGCAGGACGCATGTCGTGTCTAAGGAAAACGGGAAAACGCGTTGCTTTCCGCTTGGAGCTACAGATGGGAGTGTTGATTTCTATCAAGCCATGAAGTGGCTTCCAAACGACGATCCAAGGTTTGTAACAGTTGCATTCTCCATGAATGCGCGGGATTTTCACATGGCAGATGAGCCCTTGAGAATATACGGTTCGCCGCATCACCTTCAAGTCATCGGACGAAAGACTGTAGAGAAAGACAGTCATGGTTCAGTTCAGAACCAGAAAAGCATGACCTTTGGTACAATTCATATGCAGATTTCTGATATTAATGGCTTTGTCATGGGGAATGATGTTGGCGAGGGTGGAACTCGAGGTTTCTCAGTGAAAATAATAACGAATGCTTCCGTATCTCCTCGGAGTAGTTCAGCAGCTGAATTAGAATCTGGCTTCGAAGGTGTGACGGATCGAGGGTTGCTGGCGTTAACTCCAAGGTTTTCTCAGCCTCTAACCCGAGGTGACTATCATCTCATCCTTTCACTTCATGACTGCACTCGTGGCATGATTCGTGTATCAACATGCCTGGAATAACCACACAAGTCATAACTGTATTTCCTGGGGCTGCTGCTCAAATACTTGTACGACCAGGATATGTATCTGCAAACGACCAGAAGTCAGGATGGTCAGCAGATGGGATAATTAAAGCAGCGGCGCTTTCAGTAGAGCTTGGCTCGATATTTGTGGATATCTTAGATGGCGGCAGCAATCAAGTTGGTGATCTGGATCGCTCTTTGCATACAATACATGTTGTCAGCACAACCAGTCAAACAAAATTCAATGGAATACTGGGTGCAGATATGCTCGAGGAGCGCGTGAGCGGCGCGGGACTTTACGGTACAACAGTTGTTAACTCACTTAATGGCAAGGCAATATTTTCTGATCTGAAATTGGTCAACCAAGAGCCAACAGGCATGAGATATCCAGGGAGCGCCAGCACTCTCACATTTGGAATGCCTTCTCAAGGGTTTTATAGGCTCCAGTTCTATGCAGAAATGCGTGGTCCTCACGAGGATGCGTATGCGCTTTCCGTCTCCAAGCTTGAAATTATCCCCGGGCAAGCACGTTACCTGAATGTTTCCAACTATGCAGACTTGATCATTGTTTGTGATTCTTCAGAGGAGGTCGTGACTACCACGATTACATTAAACATTTTTGATGGCGGTAATAATAAACTGACGAAGGATGAAGAGCACAGGACTGTAAACGTTTTGCCACATGGACAGCCAGCTCTACATGTCTACGGAACAATTTCTCAAACAGATAATGTAGGTGCTGCGGAATGGCGTTTCCCTGCATATTCATTCAGCTTGGGTTGCAGAACCATCGGATTGTATGGACTTGAATTCAGCTCTCCCGCGATCAGCCCATCTGTTCAAGTCGTCCGCATGGTCAGTGGAACCCGTGGTTATCAATGGCGTGCTATACACCTCGTGAGCACGACGGATTTACCATCTGCGCCTCTAGTTCAAATTGGAAATTTTCGATTGGAAGTTCTTGATGGCGGGGGCAACCAACTTTTTGCAAACGATCGCTACAATATCTACTCAGATGCGGACGTAAGTCGTGAAGTGATGTGCTTTTCGGCAACTGCCAGTTTGACTGGCACTATCAGAGCACACACAGAACGTGTTGGTTATGTTGAGTTCTCTAATTTGTTGATTGTGCGTCCAATCATTGGAGCTCATGTCATACGTTGTATTGAGCAAAAAGTGACTGTTTACAGGACCCCAGAACTAATATTTCAAAGCTCCGATGACGGATTTGCTCCCTTGCTAGAAACAGCAATCACTGTACATATTGTCGCAGGAGAGCGTGCAAAGCTGCATGCACATGTGCTAGCAGACGCATCTAAAGCTACGGCTGAGTACTCACTTTCTCTTGGGAATATCAATGTATCAACCTTTCGAAAGTACGCTTCCATGGATGACCACGTACCTTTGGACACTCTCCGTGTGTTGCCTATGGATGCTGGCGGGAATCCTCTTTCAGGCAAGCTGCCCAGCTTTAATGTGTCAACTACTGATGTTGTACATGCACCTAAAAAAGGATCATCTCGTATCATGGTTCGCGATCCGATAGGGGGTGACGAAGCTATAGTGCGCACATTCTTTTCTTATCCTTCTATACTGCTTGAGGCGGTGAATGAACAAGCACACGGCATCTACCGGGAATCTTTCCGGAACGTCACATTGTGGCAAGTGGTGAATCAAACCCACGTCGAAGAGTTCAACATTTCATACCAATACAACATCACAACGATTACTCACAAATGCAGATACATCTCCATAACTCTCCCCGATGTGGCCACGGACGGATTTTATCCTCACATTACCGGTTACAACGCAATACAATCACGTGGTGCAGTCCTCGTGACATTGCAAAAAGCTTTGAACAAAACTGCCAGCACATTTCATGATATCCATGAAATGGAGGGATTTTTGAATGATGCAGTCATTAATAATCTTGCTTTGTTTAAACCGCCACACGGAACCTTTGATGTGTTATTGACTACTGACCCTTTAGACCCCATGTTGTCGAGTGCAACGATCCAAGTTACAGTGCATCCGGGTCGTGCACACCACCTTGGCATATCTGCGCCCTGTCGAAANTTCAATATTGAGAACATCTGTGAAACAAGTATAGGTGCTAGCCCTGAGTCTGATGATGACCCTTGCACGTGTATTGTGTATAATGTTTCCGAAGTTGTTGCCCTATCACCAATACGAGCTTATATACTTGATAGCGGGGAAAACATCCTTCGTGGAACACATGACCCTCCATGTAAGGTTGGTGGCTCATCTTGTCCCAAGCAGAAGATAACAATGAACAAAGAAAGCATAATTGGAAGTGAAATATGCTTGCTTCATCTTCAAGATTCGAGCTCTCCTTCATATGATGCTTCGAAAGAGTCTCCAAAATGTCTTCTAGATCAGCCAGATGAAGTTTCTGGGATTCCATATAATGGATTATATTCGTTTACGGACCTTGCTCTCTTGGCACCTAGGCAGGCCACGACGTTATATCCTCTGCTCATGGCATTCACATCGCCAGGAATCATTGGGGTGAGCTTTGGTATCGAAATTCTTCCAGGCCTGGCTGTCAAATTGGGTCTTGCGCTTCCACCAAGATTTAGTCTCGTATTTCAAAGCATGTACACAACAGTGCTATCAAGTTCTGCTTCCCCATTCTTTGTTCAAATTTTAGATGCAGGTGGTTCAGCTGTGGGAATTACCGACTCCCACTCGCGCCCTGTGCGCATCATATGCAACTCAGCGAAAGTCGGAGCATATCCAGGTGGTCCGGGAATCGGAGAGAAAGACTTGGTCTACACTCAGCGAGATTTTGCCTACTTTGCCTCTATTCGACTTCTATCGCCTCAAAAAGGGGCACACGATCTTCAATTTTCTTCGCCCTTTCTCCATTCTGTTACGCTCACCGTCAGGATTATCGAGGGACATGCAGTTAGGCTGAAAGTCCTTTCAATGTCCCAAGCTATGTATACTTCACAACCTCTAATTATGATCAAACCAATAACTGTCGGCGTCTACGATGCAGGATCAAATTATGTTGGCTCGTCCAATCTGCTCACGAAGCCCGTGTACGCAAACATTACAGATAGTCCAATCGGCGCTACTAAAGCTTCCAAAATCTTTCACAATACTGATTTCGGTAATATCGAGACTTTGCAATCAGGCGAGGGGACTGTAACGTTTGATAGGATTCACGTAAGAAGTCCTTTGATCGGCCTTTATAATATCACATTTGGAGGAGATGGATTATTGAGTGACATTGCATCCTTTTTGATTGAAATTGGAAGTCCATACAAGCTGAGTGTCCCTGACATGCACACGATGGTCAATGATACACATTTCTGCAGTACTGTCCTAATCATTCCCACCCATTGTTCCCGTCCACCACAACTTTTTGTATGTGTTCTTGATATTGAGATTAAGTTTGAATTATTTACTTTGCGTGATCTTACCTTTCGTTCAACAACAAGATGTACGAATTGCGAACAGATTATCTCTCGGAGCGCATACTGCGGATAGACGCCTTTGCTGTTGTAGTTATGGACGGTGGGAATAATTTAATTGGTCAGCTCGATGTAGACCAACTTGGAACAGGCTTACGTCGGGATCTCATAACATCAGTGAGAGGCTCGCTCGAAAAATCTACTGAACATGAAGATTCCCAATGTTCAACTGCAGGGGAAAAGCAATCAATGACTGAGGACAAATCTTTCATACAATTTTCAGTTAGTACCCGTCGCACTGCCTTGGGCGAAAGTATCATTGATGATCTTCAACTCATGAGGCCAAAATCAGGGATTTACATCGTGACGATTTCATCCCCTTCGCTGGTTGCTCACTCTTTCCACATTACGGTAGCACCAGGTCCGATGTCGATCTTGGATGTTTGTGGCTGCCCCACATGTTCCTACCGTGCTTTGGATGGTTTGTGCGTTGACAGCCAAGTATACCGAGCAGATACGCTGGTTTCGCTAAAACATATTCTCGTTGTAATCCGCGATGCTGGCGGCGCATTGGTGCAAATGCAGGAAGCTCAGCAAACAAGAAATGTGACCGTCGAGCTTATATACGGGAAAAACTTAGCGACAGGCGTGGAGGTGACCTACACAGCTAATGCAACTATATTGTCGAATCGAAGCCAAACGCAAATGTTGGCGATAGATGGATCGGTTGCATGGTGTCGTGATGGCTCTAATGGAGACCCTATTCCTCAGTTTTGTCGTCCATCTGATGTAAACTCCGAGGAAGCTCGAAACAATGCCCTGGAGGCATACTCGAAAGGAGTCAAAGGTGCGGGTTCACGTTTGGGGGCTCAGGAAAACAGCTACGATCATGAAGAATGCGCTTTTTATGGGATTGAACCAGTGCCTAAATGGTCAGGACGTGCATATGGTCTGTATTTGGAAAATCCGTATGTGGGCCTGTACAGATTTCGATTTTCAAGCTACTGCCCCATGCATGTGTGCAAAGAGGCATCTTATCAAGAACTGTACACTGCTGAACTTGAGATTACCGTCATTCCAGGTGTCCCAAAACACTTAGTTTTCTTGGACAAACCACCATTATCGTTTGAAAATGACTTCGTCATCACCCCAAGTATTCGGCTGCGTGTATTGGACATTGCCAACAATATATGCAATGATTTGAACACATTCGCGACGGTTTCCGTATTTCCGAAGGCGCGTAATCTTGATGGTCAAATTGCTCCCTTGACGAATGGAATAACTGCATTCACAAAATTGAGAATTCTCGGGGACCGCGGTGGATCGTATTCTCTTCAATTTGATGTTATCACCGTTGGTCTCAGCATGACCCACTTCCCTTTCATACTTCTGGGGTGCGAAGATGTGAAACCGAACTCACAGAATGATCGAAAAGGTCAGTGCGAATGCATGCCTGGCTATACAGAAGACATTCGTCGCGGTTCCACTGCCTACACGGGGTACACCGATGCTGCTAAAAGTTTGTCCACAAACACTTATCTTTACAAACAAGTTGTACCCATGTCGGATGTCTATTTGCGCGTTCTTCATCCATATGGCGTATGCGTCCCGTGTGCCAACGGTCACTACAAGCAATCTCCTGGCCCTCAAGGATGTACAGCGTGTCCAAATTACATGGACACCTCACAAAGAAATGGTCATCCGAATGAGATGTGGACCACGTTCTCCGGTGAGCGGCTCCCCGGCTTTCTTGGAAATTATGAAATGAACGCTTGCCATTGCATTTCTCAGCAATTACATGGTTCTGACGACAGATCGCTGTCGACATATCGAAGTCATCCTGAAGCATCATATACGTGCCGATCTTGCCCAATCGGTGCCCTTTGTAATGGCCTTTCCCCAGAACACATTGTGGTGAAATCTGGTTTTTGGAGGACCAGCGGAAATATCACCATCATTTATAAATGCCCGAACCCTAATACATGTCTTGGGGGCGTGCACAGTGTCTGTGCCACCGGACATGAAGGTAATCTATGTGCCGTTTGTTCACATGGATACGCGAGTTCGTCCATGGATGGACATAATTTGAACTGTAAGGATTGCTCATCAGCCGGCATTGGTGTACTAGTTTTGACCACACTGTTTGTGGTACACGGAGCAGTTGTAATGGCTGTTTTCCGCATAGCTATTCGTCGGCACAATATTACTGTTGGCCTGTGCAGGATAGTTCTTTCACATTTCCAGATGATGGTGATCCATTATCTGCAAATTCCTTCCCTACAAATGAACCATCTTTCCTTGTATCTTTGTCTCGTATCTTTATTTTTGCGTATTCTGTTTTACGAATCGCTTTTGTTTGGCCATTAAACCAGGCAATCCTACAAAACGTCGACTTAGATTGGTCAGCTGCGCAGCATTTTCTCTTTCAAGTTGCTGACAAACTATCAGCTCCATCAATCCATTCGTTTCAAGTAGCTTGTTTGCTGCAATGGAATCACTATCATTATCTCGCATATTATGTGAGCTTGCCTGGCATTATATTACTTCTATCCGTTCTGTGCTACATGTGTTTTCTTGCTCATGATGTCTGGCGGAGGAAGTTAGAATTCAACAATGAAAAAGCAGAAGTTCAGGAAAAAATCACATCTGAACGAAGAAAGGGGAATGACATTTCGATTCTTCAGCAATCACTCCATGACTTAAAGTCTGCACCGAACTTCCTTGCGCTCGGTCGTGGAACAGATGCGCTTCTCAGTCGCATAGATGAAAAATGGGAAGATAAAGCCGGGAATGTAATCTTTGGACCTACAGAGGACCAGATTTCTGAAATGCCTGCCACTGCATATGATATTGCTATTTGTTTCTCTTTGATAATGTTTCATTTCTCATGGATCATTATCATCAAACATCTCGTACAGCTCATACGGACGCGCACATTCGTCGACACTGGCGCATATCTGCTGGCTGACTTAAGCTTGAGTGTTGAGACTCGATTGCATCGCGCGTTGCTTCTTGGCGCTGTATTCTTTTCTGGCATATATCTCTGTATTTTCCCGGGCCTCATTTTTTGGACTTTGCGAACTAACAACGATCGCTTGCACTGGCAATCTGTGAAAAACAGGCTCGGCTTCCTATTTCAAGGTTTTCATCACGAATTCTACTGGTGGGATTTTGTGGCGATGGGCCGAAAATTGTCTCTGCTGGTGCGCCAACTTTCTCAAAGAATTTCACAAAAATGCTTTGAATAAAAAGCAAATTATATTTCGATCAGGTCATAGCTGTCACTTTGCCGGATCATCCGCTGATGGCAGCTCATGCATCTCTTTGCATCATTCAGGGTGAGGAATCATTGAACAAAGTGTCCAATCTACCAAATTAAGAGTATCCTTTTTAAATCAATTATGTATGCCTGTGGCCCCACCAGTTTGTGTCTAAAGTTTACTACCAAATTCACGGCGTCGGACACTTGCCAAGAGTAATGCGATCTGAATGATGTCGCTGACATTAGACAAACCATCCCCATTTTTCACAGGTAGCGGCCATCGTTCACCTAACACGTGAACCTTACTCTTCAGATAGGCAGCAGGCACTGGAAACTTTTTCGCTCTTTATTCTGGCATTCATGTTTCACGCGGGCATCTTAAAGAAAGCGAGTGGATCTAATTACGAGTCTCCGCATATTGATGTACTTGTATTTCTGCTACAGCTCTGTCTGAATGCAGGCTTGGCTTGGAGATTCTCTAGCTACCTCACTAAAGATATGCTTAAGGTAATTTGATTTGTACATTTGCATGTTGAGCTTACTTGTTTCACTCCTCGTGTGCATTTGTGAAAATAACAATTCTGATCATTTTTCAAAGTCGATTACACCCTGCGACATACGAGTCATCGTTTTGGTAACGAACCCTGTGCGCGGGAGTCCATAACAGCAAAGATTTCCGCAGCGAAAGAGAAGTTCAGTTCGGAAACTTCCTCCCGAGAGGGGTTGGCTCACCGTGAAATCCTGGATATTCACAGTCAAACAAAATTGCAGTCTTCGGGAATGGACAGCAACCTGAAGTGTGCTGTACACGATGGTCGAATTTGTAGTACTATCGTCGATGCTGATGTCCCGGATCTTTGGATGAATCATATGCGTTTGAGTGTTAATTTGGAGATGCTTCAGACTACATGGCGCGATGTGAAAAAAGGGCACACGACAAGGGGTCATCACGCTGAATCTCTGTGACGTTACTCGCACAATCGGCAGGCGCGGTCCAATACATTGCTCGTTATTCTGAATGTGGTTAAAAGTTATGAAGCACCTTGCTTCGTTCCAACACTACTGTGGGAAATAAATCGGGGAAAGACCGGGGAAACTATAGGAAACTATGGGGAATCGTCCATACAGTCCGCATCCCCCGCATGATATGGTGCGAAGATAATTTCGACTAAATTTCAGCTAAGGAATCAAGGAACGAATGGACCTAAGATGACCTAATAAGTCCTTGATTAACGATATATACACCAGCAGGTGAGAGTGACGATATATACGTGACGAATTTCGCGAGTTAATAATAATGAAGCAAAATCGCCAAAAACCTGCCGCAGGTATTTTCCGGCCAAAGTGGTTTTTGAGGAATCTTTGTTGCGAAATACATGCATACGAAGGTACATCGTAATACATACGTCGACGCACGAATCGATAACTGTATGTTGCGGTGTGAGCGAGGAGCAAAAATCAAACATAATAATCAAAATATTTGCTGGAAGTGCACACCACTGCACAACCAACATCTACCCGCTTATCCTCTTGATTGCACGTGTTTTTCGAGGAAAACCCGCCCTAATCTTCAGTAATTTTAAGTCCAGCGGTAGAAAGTCTAGTCTGTGTGTTTGAGTTCTTGTTGGTCTTGATTGTATGAGACACTGGGTCTCCGAGTTCCAGATTTCTAAAGCCACACTAAACTGCTTATGATTCGTGCAGCAAATTAAGCACAAATGAAATTAAACCACATGAGGTGTTAGACCAAGGAAACCTCTGACTCAGACGTGCTTGAGCATCAAGTCTTGCACATCTTTTAGAATGTCACCAACCAAGTCACGATCAGGTAAAGCACCGGCAAGACCGTATATTGGGGCTTTGCCCCCTGATATCTCGCCGTTGTTTGAACTTCGTGCTTCATCAACAGCCGCTTTGAGGTCATTTAGAAGCTCAGAACCGCATTCCAGATTCGCCGGTGTGATACACATGTGCAGGGCTGCTGGAGTGTGAAGGACGCTGAGATGCCAACCTTTCGTGATCATGATATCGTTAACAACATATATGTCAAGCAGAGGGTCAGATGAACCCCAAGCAACCACCATAGTCACATCTGAGCCTAGCACCTGGAGTCCATGAATACGTGAAATTCCTTCCCTTAGAAGAACTGCCGCGCGGAAAATTCCATGTGAGTTGGCCCGATAGCCATTTCTTCCTAAATGGAGAAGTGACGCCCATGTTTGCGCAATCAACCCACCTGAGCGCGAACCGGGCTGAGATGGCGATATGTACAACCCCCCAGACCAATCCATTACAGCCGTGTATTGGTATTGACGAAGAAGTGAAGATGCGTACAATACAACTGAAGAACCCTTCTGGGACAAACCGTACTTGTGCGTATCCACGGAGAGTGAGGTCACCCCAGGTGCTCGGAAATCAAACAGCGGCAAGGTTGACTGCTTCGAAGAGGGTATGAATGGGAGAACAAATCCTCCTAAACATGCGTCAACGTGTAAACATACTCCACATTTCTTCGCTAGTGCAGCTAAATCTTCAACCGGGTCGACGGCACCGTGTGGGTACCCAGGGGCAGATGCGTATATCAAGATGGTATTTTTCCCGATAGCACGAGCAGTCGCACTGACGTCCATGCGGAAGTGCTTGTCTACAGGA
>JGI24539J26755_10001079_pt1 | contig 12755 bp, 1 predicted proteins | sample NorSeaMetagenome_2_FD_26755 | JGI IMG/M metagenome (IMG submission 26755) | reverse complement strand
TGAGCGAGAACTTCATCGCGGGTGGCATTATTGCGCCGCTGTTACTCGTCAAAAGTCAAGCAGAGGCAGCTTCCGTGAATTTGGCCGCTGCCCTAGACTCAGTCCGTTTGGGTACGATCCTCCGAGTGCTCGCTGAAGGCGTTTTAGGCGCAGAAGGATCTCTCAAGCCAGAGGTTTCTAAACGCTCTTGCCTTACAGACCCAGCTGGGTTGCCTTTTATCCAACGTCATGGCCCATCCCANGCGGGCGGAGCTTCCAAAGCCATTTATAGCTTCATTGGATTGGACAAGAAGAATAACTTCCCCACATCTGTACGCAATCGGATCCATCGGACGGGCGAAGCCGCCTACCATCGATATGGTGTGCATCATGTAGTCCACACNGTGGGGCCCGACTTGCGCGACGCNAGGAGTGCTGACCGCTCGGAGGTGGTGGCCCTTCTCTCAACGGCTTATGGCAACGTCATACGCGCCTGGTTATCGTCAGGACTGCCGTTGTTGAGGCTGGTGCCGATATCTGCTGGCATCTTCTCGGGGACCTACTCACCTGAGATGCCGCAACTGACAGCTGAAGCTATAACGCACGCGTTGGCATCGTTCTCTCACGAAGAAGCGGAGACACTGCGGGAGCGGATTGAAACCGCTGGAGGAAGTCAGCCTATCCAGCTATGTGTCTACCTCGGGACGCAGGTGGCAGCTTTTACAAAGGCCGTGTCGAGCTCGGTGATTGCCGCTTCACCTCAGCGTCCAGAAGTACCGCTTAACCTACAACCTTCTGATATGGCGTCGATGGAGGATATGTTGCAGCAGCTGCACGACCGGGTGCAGAAAGCCACGGGTCAGAAGGACGCCGAAGATGGCTCTCCGCCTACTGGTCGGAGTTGAGGGACCTTAGGTGGCAAGGCGCAGTATTAGATCAAGTGGACAACTACTTGAGAGACCTTTCTCCTGAGTACCGAGGAAGTAAGCCAGACGACGATGCCGCATCTGAGGCCGCTACGGAGTTAGCCATTTTGGAGTCGGCCCCGGAGCCTGCAACCTTCGACGAAAAAGACGTATCAGACGTTAGATCACAATCTGCAATGCCGGCTTGCTGTGCATACTTTGAGGATTTCCGTGTGGCCACGAGAGTAGGCTCAAGAAGCCAGCGGGGTTTCAGAGTGGGAGCAGCACGTTGGTTGTCGTCTATAGCCGACTCTGGTTCAGGGAACAACGTGATCTCCTCCCAAGTCATCGAGGCCCTACCCAGCGACGCGGCTATAGACTTCGTTGCACGGCCGCCGCAAGTACTTCTACGGTCAGCCAACGGTCAAGACGTGGTGGTCAACGGCCGAGCTACCATCACTTTTACCCTCAATGGCTATGCTTTTAGAGATACCTTCATGGTGATTGATCGAGGCTCGTTATGTATTCTGGGCAATGAGTTCATCGCTAAACGCTCAGGGAATATCGAGCCGGCGCTGCATGTAGAAGCATCCAGCAAGGGTTCGGTTAAGCTTCGCCATGAACAGGCTCCGGGTGGGTGGATGGAAGCTACTCTGGTTTCAGCAGTCGGCCAGCTCTCGCAAGATGGACTAAGCACGGTGGCTCCTGTTGAGAGCCCGCCATTGTTGGTTAGCAAGTTCATCTTGGAGGCTCCCGACCGCACCATATTCTGCTACCGGAGGAAATATAATACCGCAGTGGCGACAAAGACCTTTGACTTTCCAGGGGGCAAGGCCATGAATGATGAGAGTCACGTGGATGCGGGGCTGAGAGAGCTTAAGGAGAAACTTACCGAGGTCTCATTTCAGTCTATCAAGGAAGCGGTAGAGAAGACAGTTGCCGCAGACCCCGAAGGTGCTGCCTCAGGAATATATTTGGCTCCTAGTCAAGAGATGCACCACACGCGCGTGTGGGTGGTTCGAGTGCCAGAAAAGACCTTGTTGCGCACGGCGGATGAAACGTGTTGCGATGAAGCAGGTTGGCGTGAGCGCAGACTCGTTCTTAGTACAATTGGCAAGGCCAAGTTTGATGGTGTTCACTCGAGCGGGGACACAGCCACAAACGGGTTGCTAGGCGCGTACGGCGAGTTGTTGGCTAGAGCCCTCAACGAAGAGGGATGGTTCAACCAGCATGACAAGAAGCATGTGCGTCAGGACATTGTGGCACCGCTATCAACTTCCGAGCCATCGCACGAGGCTAAGCTCTTAGGGGGGGGCGGCCCATCAGACAAGCTGCTGCATAGCGATGCCATCCCTGCTAGTCAGTACGACGTGGGGCCAGAGCTAGACACCTTCGGGATAGGCGAGGTCGAAAGAACCTTGCCAGCAGTACCGACAGGGGGCAAACTGCCTACGGACCAACGGATCAAGCCTTTCGAATACTTGCTGTTTCATGTCGATCCTATCATTATTCCGCCGAAGACACAGACTACAGTCATGCTTCCTGCGCCGAAGCGACTGGTCAACTTTGTGGGCCCACTGCTAGTGGAGCCGGCACCCGAGAGAGTGAGATGTAATTCGCACCTCCTCACAGCTTATGGTATCACTCAAGTGGTTAATGGAAAGATTGCAGTACAAGTGATCAACAACTCTCATCATCCAGACAGCTTACCGTCGCTTGCGCCAGTCGCAATGGTCCGAGGTGAAACAGTTACAGTAGTGGATCAGGCACCTGATACTGACCCCACTGGCAACCTTACTCCAGAGTACGCTCAGGCCCTGGCTGACCTTCATGTGGACGGTGTGTGCAAGAAGGGTTGCGAGTCGTGTGACCTCCTAGCAGAACGCCGGCTCACCGAGGAACAACGAGTAGCAGTCTTCAAACTACTGGCTAAGCGAGCGCATGCATTCGCAGTACCACCCTACAAAACCCCTGGTCAATCCCATGCAATTGAGGTCGAGTTACCGCTCAAGGAAAACGCCCGACCGTTCAAATGCGCAGCTAGTCGCGTAGGAGATGAGGGCAACAAGATTATCGCTAAGGCGGTAGAAGACATGGAACGACACCATATCATTGAAAAGAGCAACAGCCCATGGGCATCTCGAGTAGTCCTCGTCAAGAAGAAGGACGGTCAGCCACGATTTTGTGTGGACCTTCGTCGCCTCAACGAGTTACTGTTGGTGGAGGACTCCCCGTTACCTCGTTGCGACGACGCAATTGATCAATTGGGCCGAGCCACCGCCAAGATGTCAGGGGCAGTGCATTACCATACCCTTGATTTGACTGCAGGCTTTTGGGCCCTCAACATCAAACCTGAGCACAGNGAACGNACTGCTTTTGTTACAAACATGGGCAAATGGCACTTCAGGCGATTGCCATTTGGCCTCCGTTCGGGCCCATCCTACATGCAGCGACTGATGGAATCTACCTTGCAAGGCTTGAGTTGGGACATCTGTCTACCTTACATTGACGATATCGCCATCTGGGCTTCCGGAGACACACCTGAAGCTGCTTTTGATCAAGCTCTTCACCGCCTTGATCTCGTACTAGAGCGGCTGGAGTGGGCCGGGTTGACGTGCAAACCATCTAAATGCTCTTTGTTTGCCGCGCAAGTGGAATACCTAGGCCATGTCTGTAGCCAACAAGGAGTCTCCTTGGACCCCAAGAAAATCACTGGTATCTCNGGCATCGATGTGGATTCAGTGGATTCGTTGGCCAAGGTTCGCTCTTTCNTGGGCCTTTGCGGGTACTATCGTCGCCATGTGGAGGACTTCCATATCAAGTCCGCCCCATTAGTGGCGCTCACTAAGTCGGGAGTGATATTTCCGGAAGCTACCAACAACCCTGATGTGAAACGATCTATTCGTGAACTCAAGGAAGCTTTATGCAAAAACCCCGTGCTGGCTTACCCGCGTAATGACCGAGAGTTTATCGTGAAGAGTGATGCCGCCACCGGGCATGGTATCGGCGCCGTGTTGACGCAGCGAGATGATGCAGATGAAGAAGGCAAGGCTGGGGAAGAGCGGCCAGTTTGCTTCTACGGAAGGAAGTTCACTTCGCACGAGGCCAACTATTCGGCCACCGAAGCGGAGTTACTCGGAGTGGTTGAGGCCATACGACAGTTTCGACCCTATCTCTGGGGTAGGCGCTTCAGAGTGGTTACCGACCATGCGGCCCTGCGATGGTTACATACCATGAATGGGACTCAAGAAGGTGGACCTCAGTCTCGCCTTACTCGATGGGTTATCAAGCTGCAGGAGTACAACTTCTATGTGGAGCACAAGCCGGGCAAGCACCACGTTGATTGTGATGCTATCTCCCGATTGGTCGGGGCCCTAGAGAGCGGCGTGCCTCATTCCTTCTATGGTAAGTCGGAATGGTGTCAGCCGGACGGCCATGATCTGATCTATGGCGCTCCTTTTAAGGACCAACTTCATTCCGAGCTGGCCGCCGAAGTTCGGAAATGCCTGGACAGAGATGCGTCGTTGAGGGTAGAGCANGCGTGCTATGGGCCAGCTATAGTGAGCTCGCTGTCAACCGGCACTAGCAATCCGCCTAAGACGCCATCGCGCCACAAGGTTCGACAAGGTCATCCAATGAAGCAGTTTTTCGGGACTCTGCCTACCGACGAGGGAGGAGTTCCATCGGCCGACAGTCATGGGGTTCCACTGGAACGAGACGGTTCAGCAGTTACAGCCAAAGATTTCAAGGTCCTTCAACAGCAAGATTCCAAGTGCTCGGCTATCACCACGTTCCTCACTTCTGGTGTTATGCCTTCTGAGTTGAAGTTAGCCTCGTTCGTTAGGCAACATGCGCGCCATTGCACTTTCTTGGACGGTACTCTATTTCGAGTGGTCCGCCTACANCCTGATGAGGAGAACGAACGCGAACTGCATTTACCTTGGGTGCCTGAGTCGTGCCAACAGTCTTTCNTACATGCCTTCCACGACCAGCAAGGTCACCAGGGCCGAGAGCGTACGTGGCAAGCCTTGCGCCGCCAGGTTTACTGGCCTACGAGCTATAGCGACGTGGCCGAACATGTGATGCGGTGTCACGAGTGCTGCTTTAGCAAACAACACCGTACGGCAAGCCGGGGAGTGATCCCAGCATTGGGCAAGTACCCTTTCGATTTGGTCACGGTAGATCTGGTGGATATGGTTTACACCCATCTAGGCTCAACGAAGGGCTACCGCAAATGTTTGGTCTTCGTGGATAGTCTATCCAGATGGGTAGAAGCTGTCGCCTTGAAGTCTGAGCCGACAGCCGAGGAGTACGTTCAGCTCTTCTGCGAGCATGTGGTCGCAAGATACGGCGTACCGCGAGCCCTACGCAGCGATCGAGGCAGTAATTTGTCAGCGGTGATCGTGACTGCCGTCAACAGTGCTATCGGGACCAAAATGCTTATCTCTAAGGCTCATCATCACGAAAGCGCTGCCTCTGTGGAACGGTTCAATAAGACCTTAGAAGAGATGGTACGAGCAGTCGACCCAGGCGGGACGCGGTGGGAAGAGTGGCTTCCTTTCTTGCTATATAGCTACAGGGCTACGCCACATCGGGTGACCAGCGAGTCTCCAGCTTACCTTCTCTACGGTCGAGAACTCCGTGGTCCATCCGANGCCATCCTTGATACGCGTGGAATGCAGCCGTNCAACCGTCAGTCTGCAGAGAATACGGTCCGCAAGCTCAGAGTGGCATGGCGCCTCGCTGAAGCAGCTACTTTAAAGCAACAGATTGCGGACAAGAGCGATCGTGATCGCAAGATGGAGAAACCCCCGGAGTTCCAAACCGATGACCGAGTGCTGGTTCGTCGGGAGAATGTCCAAGCCAAACTCGAAGATCTGTATGATGGACCTTATCGGGTGGTCTCGGGTCCTGACGAGCGAGGGAACTACCGTTTACGCGACCTCCATTCAAAGAGAATGCATGATGAGATTGCAGTGCCGCGACTCAAGATGTACTCCACCATCACTGAGATTGATCGAGTAGCTCCTGATGAGTATATTGTGGAGGCCTTATTGCAGGCAGAAGATCGCCCTTTGCTCAGTATGGGTCCCAACACCGCCAAGGTTCCTCATTTCCTAGTGAAATGGAGGGGCTACTCTCTTAAGAATACAACCTGGGAGCCCAGGAGTGCACTGATGCTCAGATGTTCCGATATGGTTCAGGCTTACGAGTTAACCCGTGGCCAGCGTAGTGGACTCGCTGCTGAAGCTGTGGAAGAAGATGCCGTGCCTCCCCAGCTGGAGCTGCATCAATCGAACTTTCAGCCCAACCGTCCTCGTCAGGCAACGTCAGCCCCATCGCTGACCCCTCCTGTCTATGAGACGGTGAATGCAGAGCAACCCCGAGCCAGCACCAGTACCAGCTCTCGCTCGTCGCGACTAGCAGCTCAGCCGCGAAAAAGCTACAACGAGACTCGCTCCCGCAAGGATGCGGTGGCGGCGCTGTTTGATTGTTGTGTCAAGACCCCTATGATTGAGGCCCGCGATGCTCCTCGTGAGTGGCTTGCAGGACGTTACTGGAGCCCTACCCAGGTGGGACCAACTCAATTTTGGCAACCCGAGGCTTCGGTTAACGAGTTAGCTGATGAGGTCGCTACTATGTCTCCTTTGGTTGCTGAGGCCCAATTGGANAATGAATGGGTTTACGTGGTTTTCTGTACCAAGAAGCGAGGCTATACATGGCAGTTGAGTGNCGCAGATGGGCAACTTTTACATTCGTGCCCCGGCGGACNAGTGTTGAGCACCGATCACTTCTATTCCAGTCAAGGCGCAATGGATGCGTCTGAAGCGAGCCTGCAAGCTAGTCATCGNTTGCTGCGTGAACAACTACTTTGTTACCCGTGGGAAGTGAAGGAACGGGTCGAACAGGTGATCCTTAAAACCCCTGGTGGCCATGTGGTTGCTACGCACGATAAGGGACTTTGCCGATGGTGGGCAGTAGTTACGCCTGAGCATTTCGACGTGGTGCCAAGAGAGGTAACCCTTCGTACTACCGCTGGATGGAGGTCTATTTTCGAGGACTCCTGTGAGCTCACCTGTCCTCAAGCAGGATCTAAATGCTCATTGTTTAGACTGTGGAAAGTAGGGAAGAAGGCCCAACCAGATCCTCCATTGACTGTCGATGTCTTGGCTGTACTTTCGAGTCGTGGCCGATCTAGTAGCAGCAATTCCATGGGTGATGGACCTTCAAATGCTTCGCCCTTGAAGTCCCGCCACGACGCGGCAGAGTCGTTGCTGCAACTTGGAATCCCAAAGGAAGTTGAAATAATTATCGCTGATGCTTATGAAGTGTTTTGGGGACAGCTAGCTGGCGAAACGCCCATGGACTATGCGGTTCGGGTGGATGAGGCCCTGGTCTGTTTCCTCAACGCTATGTATGCCACCTTTCATGTGAATACAAAGGGCATCATAGAGAGTACTCCTCGCCGAAGATTAGCTTCTGGAGCAATGGAACCTTTGGAGGGGCATCCCTTCTTCTTAGACGCTCGGTGGTGGAGAGAGTTGGCTACCTTTCTTGAAGGTACACCCTTCCGTGAGAAGATGGCTCGACTGTCCTTCTGTGCTGTGCTCGCACGACTACTGTGGCCTACTCAGCTTACTACTGACCTTTTAGCTGGTCAGGCATTTGGAGTGCAAGTGAGGCAAATGACGAGGTGGAATACCCGTATTGCAGAGTTGACCGCCTCCATTTGCCAAGCTGCTGGTATCGATCAGGCAACGTGGGCAATTCCAGCGAAGATTAAGGCTATTGGATCCTCTTCGTCTGCAGGCCCTTCTAGTACGCTACCCTCCTCACCTCGCAGGGAGTTGCGCATGCCTACGATGTATGTGGGACGGGGAGTTCAGATCGCAAGCTACTCAAGCGGCAAGAGCGGCAATTCGTACGACCCGCGCGACGTCTTGAGAAGTTTTCTAATTCCAGGGTTCAGTGTGGCAAACATTCCCTCACGCCCGATTACATCCATACCAGTGGTACCAGAGGTGGTGAAGGCAACCGCTGTCTCAGGCCCCAGCTCTGCATCGAGCCAGTGGGCTAAGTCAAGACCATCTCACATCCATGAGTCATCGTCTTATATCCACGAGTTGTCCGACATCCGGGCGGCTGACAGTGTGCAACTTCGAAAAATGCTTCCTACCTGGAAGTTTCTGGAACCTGCTTTGGGGTTAATCGAGTCGGGTGATAAGACGTGTGATGCGCGTCTCCTCGATCGAGCCGTCTCCAAGCAGCTTAAAACTTTTGCGGGAAAGCGGTGCTATGTTTTGGCCCGATCGGCGAGCCGTGAGTTGGTTCTCCATGTACCCCGTTACCACCTGTACGCCACTTTTGGCAACGCATATGCTTACCATCGCAGAGATCTTGTTCCTGCATCATGGTGTTCCTCGGACCAACCGGAGGATATCCAGCGATTTTATGAAAGCAGTTTTTACGGACGGACGTTACCACCGATTGCCGATAGCATCGTGGTTTTCGANGTCCAAGTTGTTCGCGTATCCGCCCGACATGGNAGGATCATTTCAGATTGAAANGGATCAATCGCTTCAGCATTANAGTCAGGATCGCCATATTTTCCATGTTCAAGCGAACAAGCCGTGGAGTACCTTTCATCAAGGATCAGGTGGAATATGGTGAACTTGCCTTCATCGAGGCTATGTCCGGTGAAAGAGCTCGTTTGTACTCGTGCGCACTATGATCAAACTGGCTTGCCGCTGACGATTGTCTCAAACAATCTACTTATCTTTCGTACTGATTAAGCAATGGGGTCGAATAACTCCCAGTGCTCAACAATCTATTTACTATATATAGTAACGCGTTGGGTCCCTTGAATGTGGAATCCGCTCATTACCTGTGGCCACAGCGCTAATGAAGACGTTACGTTAATTCGAGAAATTGCTGGAAGTTCAGTCTGCAGCTGATGCTTCCGAGAACCGCAAGGGTGATGTTCCTTTGACTCTTACTTCGATGGCGTCATGAACCATAGAAGGGAGTCACCTGCAGGTTTCATCCGCGGTGACCACGTCTTAGGGGGGGGCTGTCGTGGTGCAAGGCGCCCGCGCAGTTGACTCCCCTTTTTATCACCGCTGCAGCATTTGTGCTGTGAATGTGCTGTGAAACAGCGCGTCGTTTACGCTGCTGACTAAACTGGACTATAGGGGCTGCAGACGCCCAGAGTGAACCTTGGTGTACGGTTGTCCCGTTAGTATTCGAAGTGCCCTTTCGGCGGCCCTGAGCTTGCACAAATAGCGTTCAGGGACAGGGAATTACAGACGAATAAGAGACCGATGGCCGACCCCCCAGGGCCGGACTCATCGCTAAGACCACCGTCATCGCCTATGGGCGATGATCACGATACGCGCTCCGACCGGGTGGAACAAGAACCGGGTGGCGCTTCAGTCATTCCGGGTTGTGACCAACCAGATCCCCCGCGGCCTGAGATCGAGACAGACACCGGTGTGAGGGCTCGCCCCGATATCGATGGTGACGACTCGTCCACCTCGACAAGTACAAACGAACGACCACCGACAGAGTCGATCCGGGTCCAGCCCGGCATGTCCCAGCAAGCGCAGGGCAGTGATGCTGAGAGCATTTCGATCATGTCTATGCACCCCCCGCTCGGGACTGAGCGCGTTGGAGGGTTACCCGGCGAGATTCCCGAGGGCAAGCTTGGAGAGCAAGAACTCCCCGCGCACTCGGAGTCGACGCGTCCTTATTCTGAGCGGGACTCACCCGCATTGTCCTTGCTGGCGCAAGGCGAACCCGGTGGCATATCGGGTCCCTTCTACGACCCCCCGCAGAGCCGCGAGCCCGTCATGCTTCGATCTCCCGAGATTCCAAATTTGAGGGTCAGAGGACAAGAGCTCGAAGAGGAATCGCGATTGGCGCAACTCGCTTCAGAGCATGCACCCCCCGCATCGACCTTGCAGGCGCAGGGTGATGACGGAGGCGAAACGGATACCTTCCTCGGGGGTACACCTAACCGCGAGTCCGACGAGTTTCAATCTGCCCAGGATCCGAAGCTCAAGGTCAGAGGACAAGATCTCGATGAGAACTCGCCAGATGAGCATGTCGATCCAGAGGGGGNAAATGCCCCAATTAGCTCACAGGCGCGAGTGGGGGGCGCCCCAGATGATGGAGATGGAGAAACTGAGCTCCTCAAGTTCGAGGAGACGCCACCTGTGCAGATCTTTAGGGCTGAATCCGCGCCAATGACTCCATCTTCTTACGTACCATTCTCTCCGAGGTCGCGGCCAGATCAGTCTGCAGCGTCTGCAGCAGTACCCATAGGCGTCGCCGTTGACGACGCGGCCACTACCTCTTCCATCACTTTCGAAGATGCTGACGGATGCCATGAAGCCATGGTGATCGCCAAGCACCAGCTGCCGCAGTCGGCACGTCACTTCCGCGACGTCTATCGCTCCCACCTGGGACGCGAACGCGGCTTCCACCTGTACTTCGACAACCGCAGCCGAGTACAAATATATGCGATCGAGATGGACCTCGAGCGAACAGCAGAGATGCCAACTCTAGAGAACCTGCCCTACGCCTCGGCTGGCGCGAGCAGTACAGATTACCCGGCAGAGATATCGACAGAGCTAGCTCCTCAGGGAGGCTATCTGCTTACCTCAGCTGGCACGAGTGAGGCCTTCATTTCCGAGGCCCAGCAGCACAACTCTGGCGAGCACAGCTCACTTCGTACCTCAGCCGGTACGAGTAGAGCTACTGCGGTCGAGACTCCGCTGAGCGATTTAGGCGGGCACAGTGGATCGAGCAGGGATGCCATCGCACCCAGCCGTGACNGAGCCACAGAGACCGCTGGGCCCAATTCGGCACGCAATAGTACCCGCGAAGGCAAGCGCCGGAGTGACAGTAACTCAGTGATTCCGCCGGTCGAAGACCGCCAGATTCCGCGGCTCAACACGAATGACTTCGAAACCCTGTCCAAGGAAGGTATCATGGCCACGCTCGAGGAGCATGTGGGGACATTGGGTACTATGATCGTGAGCCTCGACCCAGATGAGAACTCCTCAACTGGAAGGAACTTAGCGAGAGCGCTGGCAGTCAACCTGAAACACCTGGCCCATTTCGGCATTGAGCAGCGTGAGTTGAGGAACAGCGAAGTCAAGGATGTGGAACGGCGGCTGAACCGACTGACCGAGATCGTGGAGGCGCAGGCGCGTTCAAAAAACCCGAATGCGTCAGGCAATGCAGACTATGTGGAACAGCTCGAACTCAATCTTTCAGTCGCATGGGACGAGGCAGAGCAAATTCGCCAGGGCTGGAAGGAGCACACGGATGAGCTAGAGCAGGAAGTGAAAGAGAGAGAGGACGCAGTAGAGAAACAGGAGCAGGCAATGCGAGAGTCCAAGCTACTCATCCAAGAGCGGAGCGAGACTCAACTGGAAATGCTTCGGGGTCAGCTGAGCGAAGAGCTTGGGCAGAAAGCTCAGATGGAGGAAGCACTCCAAAGCTCACAGCTTCAAGCGGCCACAGCACTCTCCGAGCTGGAAGAGGAACAGAGAAAGGCCAAACGGCTAGGCCAGCAGGTCAGGGAGCGCGAAGGGACCATCAGAGGGCTGCGAGAGTCTCAGACGTCTGGAGGCCTGGACGTGACGCAACGATCGCTGACTAATACCAGGGAGGAGGAGTGGCAGTCCTTGTTCGATGAGAGGACACAAGAGATGGAGACGATGTCTGAGCAGTTGGCTCAGCTGCAGAAGCAGGTGGAGTTTGCCAACACCCAGTCAGAGATGTTTCGGCAGACTATCAACACCACCAAGCAGTCTGCTCAGCAACAGGCATCCGCTCTCCAGCAGAAATTCGAAGCCAAGTTCAAGAAGCAGAATGAGGCTCGACTTGCGATGCTCCACTCGTTCTATCGTTCTAACTCGTTGGAGACTCAAGCCGACAAAGAAGCCTGGGAGGCTTCCATTACGGCTCGTCAGGACCAAGACGAAGTGGTATCTCGACTTGACGACCAACTGCGCGAAGCCAGGGCCGACGCAGGCCGGCTGAGAGAGGATTCCAACCAGCTCAAGTTAACCCAGGCCAAGCTGGAGCAGCAACTGTCAGCTGTCAAGGGCCAACTGAGCAAGGAGAGTGCTAATAAGAGGCAGAGGATCATGGAGCTGCAGAATGATCTGAAAGCTACAAAAGGTCAGTTGCAAGTGGCCCTGGATACTGGTACCCAGTTACGCGATCAAAGTGTACGAGTAGCCAACCACCGAACGCCCAGAGGGGACAACCAATGTGATGTCCCCCATCATCAATATCTTGATTCGCAGGTCCAGCGGCTGGAGCTACAAGTACGTGAGCTTCAAGCTGAGGTCGCTCGCAGCGGACTACGAGAGTCCAAACTCAGGCAGGAGCGCTCAAAGGATGCAGAGAGGTCTCACGCGGAAAGAGAAACATGGCACGCGGTGCAGCAGAGAGCGAATGAAACAGAAGCTCGCCTCACTCAGACTTTGAATGCACAGCGTGAGGCAGCGGCTGCAAGGGAGAAGAACCTTCGTAGCCAGTTGGACGGTGTAGAGGGGCCGGCAGTGTCGGTAGCTTCGCCAGAACAGGCTGTGGAGTTCAGATCTCTCCAGTTGGCTTACCGCGAATCCGAGTTACGCAATGAGAACTTGCAGGGTCAAATGGCCAACTTGCAAGTCAGCCTTTCTGAGGCCAACGGCAGGGTAGGAGAGTTGCAAGCGCGACTGTCTTCCCAACGGCAAAGCTCCTTCCAGGCGCAAACCTCGCTTAACCCTTCCAACGGCGTTAGCAACGGCCTGCAGCTGCCCCTCGCGTCGGGCGGAGTGCATCTGGACGTAGAGGACAGACCAGGCACTT
>JGI24539J26755_10001078_pt1 | contig 12761 bp, 8 predicted proteins | sample NorSeaMetagenome_2_FD_26755 | JGI IMG/M metagenome (IMG submission 26755) | reverse complement strand
TATGATGAATTTATTTTAATATATAAAAATATTTATAACACAAAAGAAAATAATTATTTATATTTTTATATTATTGTTTTTAGTATATTTATTATACTCATTTTCTTACTTATTTATTTTAAATTTCCATTTTTGGTTGACTTGAAGTCATATCACCGGAAAACCCTTCACTCGATTTTTCGTTAGATTCCTCCTTAATATTTTTTTTTAAAAATTTATCAACCTTATTATATACCGTTCCAATATCACTAAATTCCTCTGCTGAAAACGCTCCTCTACGAGAAGCAATATGAACAATATTTCTTAATACTACTAAGTCATTAAGTGTAATAGAATCTTCTGGGACTGAAGGAGTTGTCGAATTTTCCATTTATAATTAATTATAAATATTATATTTTTAAATATATTATATTAGATATAATATATTAGATATAATTATAATGGTTACAAAATTTGATATAAATAATGAACTAAAAAAATATCATAGTCTTAGACCAACTAATTTACAAGATATGAATACAATTTTACAATCTGATTCACCTACTAAACCCGATGTTACACCACCAGAAACTACTAAAACCGATGTTACACCACCAGAAACTACTAAAACCGATGTTACACCAACAGAAACTACTAAAGCAAATCCATCAGATTTTTTATATCCTGGTTTAAGAAATGATTGTAATAAATGTTGGCAAAATAGCACTTTACAAGTATTATTTCATATGAATGATTTTAGAGATAATGTATTAAATATTGAAAATGACGATACATATAGTGAAGAATTAAATAAAAACTTACAAATAATTAATGATGTATATAATAATAAAACTTTAAATAATTCTTATGACCCTGATAAAGATGTTAATAAATCATTAGTAATACCAGCTTTGTATAGTGTATTCAAAAGTTTAAATACATACAATCAAGATAATATAAAATATTATGAAAATTTAAAAGAACATTTTATATTTATTGAAAATGGCAATTTTATAGACTCACAAGGAATACCTTTATCAAAACCTTATAATTATAATATTATGGGTTCTCCAGATGATTTTCTTTTTATACTAAATAGTTTTACGCTTAAATTAAAAAATAAACCAACTATGTATGAGCAAGGTATTAATAATATTTTTGGTTATGAGAAAATACAAATTTATAATTCATTAATGTTTGATACAAAAAACAGTGAAGAACTAAAAATTTATGATAAATATTTTAATAATCAAAATATGGGATTATCTGATATTTTAACTTATACTAATAATAATCAACCATTAATAGATTATATTAATATAGATTTAAGATTAGAAGATCTTTATTATAATAAAAATTTTTATAAAAGTTTTGAAAATCCTAAAATTAAAATAAATGAAAACTGGTCAATAAATACTAATAATTTTAATGAATATTTAAAAAATTTAAATATAGATACATTTTTACAAGATTATTATTTTAATAGTTTTCAATTTAGATCTATCGATAAATTACATAGACCTATATCTAATATAGATGATCGTATACCAAATCCACATTATGGATATACCTTAAATAAAGATATTATAACATACATAAATAATAATCATACTTTAAAAAATATAGATAATACATATGAAAAAAATTCAATATCAATTCTTTCATTAGTTGAAACATATTATACTAAAGTTCCTAAATACTTCTTAATATCTTTAGGGAATCAACAAATATCATTTACTGATAATTTTACATATAATAAAATAAGATTACCATTATTAAATATAAATGATATTACAACTCCAAATATGATAGATTATTCATTAAAATCAATAATTTGTCACCCAGGTGCTCATTTTTATAGTATAATTAATACAAATACCGGTTGGATAAAATTTAATGATACGAATGTTCAATATATAAATGATATTAATATGAGAAATGAAATAAAAACATATGGTAAGTTTTTTATATATGAAATAGATGATATAACAAATTTAAATATTAATCATAGTAATATTGATTTACATACTTTATTAGAAGTTAAAAATCTTAAAGAATACACGCTTGATATTAATTATGATGTTTTAAAAATATTAAGTAATTATGATATAAAAATTAATGATTATTTAAATAAAAATATTACAAAATTTAATAATACTGATAGTGAAACTACTGAATATAAAGAGCGTATTACTAATATATGTAGATTTATAATAATTATATGTATTATATGTAGTATTAATAAAAAAGAAGTAAATATTGAATATATTGCTAATAATACCTTAAAAGAAATATTTACTCAACAAAATCTAACTACACAACAACAAAGATTTGTGGATGATATAAGTTTATTATGTATGGATACAATAAATACAGAGATTATTGATTTATATAAAAATGATTTACAAACATTATTTACTTCTAAATATAATATTGATATTGAAAATAATAATTCTCAAATTCAACTATTATTTAATTTTGAAACATCTAATATAAAATTAAATAAATTTAAAGATTATATAAGTAACTTATGTTCTGTAAAACACACTAATATTGATGATGTAATTCAAAAAGATTTACAAGATACTTCTAATTTCTTAAATGAAACAAATATTCCAAATATACAAACTGATCAATCTACAACAAAATCACAAGTTGAGGTTTTAGTCGAAGATCACNANAAACACCCGAACCACAACCTGAACCTACACCGGAACCAGATGATTTTGAAGCACCACAAATATCAAAATCAGAATCATCACCAGAACCTAAACAATTATTAGTTGATGAATTACTTAAAAAAACTGAAGAAAAACTAAATGAATCTATCAAAGAATCTGGAATTAAAAAAGATGATAAAATAGTTAAAAATGTTGTAAAAGAAGAAGATAAAACTAGTGTCATAGATTCGGAACAGGTAATTATTGATAAGAAACTAGATGAATCTGAAGAAGTAATTAATCAAGTATTTATAGAAAATAAAAGTAATCTTAAAAATATAATATTTAAAAATAAAATATTTAATCATTATGCTTTAGATAAGATTCTTGTAGCAATTATAGAAAATATAAATAATTTAATAAATATATTAAATGATAAGGAACTTACCGAGCTAATTAATTATAGTTTAAATAAAAAAACAAATGATGAAATCATTATAAAGTCTAATACGAATGATTGGATTATAGCATTATTTAAAATATTTATATTTAGAAAATTTTATATTACTGATGAATATAATTCGATTTCTGTTAAACAATACAAAAAAATATTTGGTGAAAGTATAAAAGATATCAAATCATTATTACAACAACATAAAATTATAGATTTTACTACATTAGGTTCTACTGATATTTTAACAATAGTTTTACAAATGGATAAAAATAGCAATGGAGATATAAAAATTTCATTATTAAAACGAGACGAAGAAGATGATGACGATGACTCTGATGATGACGATGACTCTGATGATAATGATGACTCTGATGATGACGATGATTCTGATGATAACGATGATTCTGATGGTGACGATGATTCTAATGATTCTGATGATGACGATGATGATGACGATGATGATGACGATGAAGAAAGTACTAAAGAGACCGAAAGCACTAAAGAAACTGAAACTAGTGAAGAAACTGAAACTAGTGAAGAAACTGAAACTAAAAAAGATGAAGATGAGGATGAAGATGAGGATGAAGATGAGGATGAGGATGAAGATGAGGATGAGGGAAAAAAAAACTTAACAAGTGAAACATTTTAAATTATAAAAAATTAATTTTTTTTTAAGTTTTTTTTACATTCAATTAATTGTTCTTTGATTATTTTTGGTTTATTTTTAATTCTAATCATAAAACTTTTATTTTGTATCTCATTTTTAGTTGGTATATAAAATTTTTTTTTTAAAGTTTGTGTTGGTTTTAAATTATTTTTTACTTCCTCTAAATAATAATTATATAAATTTTCTTTTGAATAAATATAATCGGCAACACCTAAAAATTTAGAAATATTATACATATATATATAAATAATATTTTTTTATTAGATTAATTATGATTAAAACTAATAGAAATAATGAAGATATATATGAAGATTTTGATATATATAAAAATATAAGAAAAGACTCTAATATATCCAGTTCACAAGTATTAAATAAAATATACCTAAAAAAAATAAAAATAAATGAATTAAATTTTAATATTAAAAAAAATATTAATAAAATTAGTAAGTTAAAAATAGAAGTAATAGAATATATATCACAATGGAAATTAGAAGATTCTTGTAATAAAATCAAACTTAAAAATACGGTTAAAAACATAAAAAAATATCATGAAATAATAACACATTTAGAGTATTTAAATGAAGATCTGAGTAATGATATAAAATCTATTATAAATAATATAGAAAATATTAAACAAGAGAATATTAAACAAAAGAATATTAAACAAGAGAATATTAAACAAGAAAATATTAAACAAGAGAATATTAAACAAAAGAATATTAAACAAGAGAATATTAAACAAGAGAATATTAAACAAGAGAATATTAAACAAAAGAATATTAAACAAGAGAATATTAAACAAGAGAATATTAAACAAAAGAATATTAAACAAGAAAATATTAAACAAAAGAATATTAAACAAGAGAATATTAAACAAGAAAATATTAAACAAGAGAATATTAAACAAGAGAATATTAAACAAGAAAATATTAAACAAGAGAATATTANATGATGATTATTTTAATTTTATTATAAACTATTAATATAATTTATTTAAAATAATATTAATAATTATTAATTATATTTTAAAATGCCTAAAAATTTAAAAGGTGGCAGTAAACATAAAAAAATGAAAAATACATCGAATAGTGATGAAATTACACAGGAACATCTAATACTTAAGAGTGGTAATGATCAGGATTATGGTAAAGTTGAAAAATTATTAGGAAATTGTCGTGTATCATTACTATGTAATGATAAAGAAACTAGAGTAGGGATAATTAGAGGAAATATGAGAAAACGGCAATGGTTAAATATAGGAAGTATAGTGATATATAGTATGAGAGCTTATGAAAAAAATAAAGTAGATATTATACATGTTTATAATAATAATGTATTAAAAATGTTAGAGAAAAATATGAATTTAAATTTTAGTATAATGGGTGAAGAAAAATCGGTAGAAGAAGATATATTCTCATTCGAAGATAATGATGAAATAACATATGAAATTCCAGAAAAACAAAAAATTAAAAATGGTTATTATAATTTTAGTGATTCAGATGAAGAAGAAAATAATAAGTCTACTACTACAGGAGTTATAATTGATGATGATTTTATAAATGATATATAATTTGTTTATTTTTTAAAAAGATTATATTTTATTAAGTATAATGAATTATTCATACTGTAAAAAAGATTTTAAAAATGAAGTAAATAATAGATTTGAAAATTATTTAAATGATAGAGATGTAAATAAAAATATATTAGAGAATAATACAGCCTCATTAGAAACACCAATTAAAAACAGTGAAAATAAAAATATGGAATATAATAAAGAAGATTTTTTAGATGAAATTATGAAAATTCATAATGACATTTACTTTAATCCTTATAAGATTTTAGAAATAGATAAAAAATATACACCAGAATCTTTAAAAGCTCAATATAAATCTATGGCTATGAAATATCATCCAGATAAGGGTGGTGATTCAGAAGTTTTTAAGGATATAACACAATCCTATTTATATTTATTAAAAAAATACAAGGAAAATTTACCAGATAAACAAATGTATGATTTAAAAAATGAATTTGAGGATTTTACAAAAAATGAAGGTAATAGTAAAAATATATTAATGCAAGATTCACATTTTAATCTTAATCAGTTCAATAATATATTTAATGATAATTTTACACAAAAAACAAATGGTTATGAAGATTTTTTGAAAGACGGAACAGTAGAAAATAAAACTAAATCAGACTCATATATATTTTCAGATACATTTAATATTAATATATTTAATAAAATTTTTAATACCAAAATTAAAAAAAATAAAGAAAATACTGTAATAGTTTACAAAGAGCCTGAAACAATTTTTCAATCAAGTAATAATTTTTCTGAGTTAGACGGTGATGATGAATTAGAAGATTATACATCTGGATTTACTTTTAATAAAAAAATGCATTATACAGACTGTAAAAAAGCTTATAGTAATCCAGAAGACTTAAGTAGTGTTGAAGTATCATCATTTAATAGTATTGATGATTTAGAAAAACATAGATCCGATATATCATATAAAATGTCAAATGAGGATTTAGAAAAATATAATAATTATTTAAAATTAGAAGAAATAAAACAATTACAACAACAAAAAAAAATAGAGAAAAAAGATTTAAATATATTAAAAAAATATAAGAATTTCAATAATTCTATGATAACTAATGAGTAGTTTTATTAAATTATATTATATAACTTAATTAAATATAATTAAATGTAATTATTTAAAATTATTTAAAATTGATTTAAATATTATATATAAGTATAATGAATTTCTTATTAAAATCCGATTTATCAACTTTTAATAAAAATAATGCCTGGCGATCAGAATTAAAAAAACTAATTAATGAATCAAAATATTTAGATACATCTCTAGTAAATGGAATACGAAGATATTCCATAGGAAAAATAAATACAGTAGCATTTGATTATTCACCTACACCACAGGCCAAAAATTATATTATTTTTGAACAAAATAACTCTAATATGAATAATGATTTTATTGGACATCGTATTGGTTTACTACCTATTAATATTACAGGTGTTAAATACGCTCTTATAGTATATAAAATTATGCTAGGACATCATAGTGTTTTTGATAATATTAAAAGTTTATTAGAGGATTCTAATGAAACAGAAGCATTAGCACTTTTAAAAACTAATTTAAAAATTAAGGATAATCTAGATTTAATTAATAAGATTCAGTTTTATTATGATATAGAAAATACTTCGGAAGATGTGTTAAATATAACTAGTGAACAAATTAAATTTAGGTTTATGAATATAGATGAAACAGTTGAATTAGATTTAGTTAAAAGTAAATTAGATTCTTATAGTTTAATTTTTAAATTATATGAAGACTATAATCAAATAAAAACTATTGATTTAAATTATGATAATTTAGTTAGACTAATTTTTCCATTATTTACTTATGAAGGAAATAGTCAAGGTGTTCTTATATCAAAATTAAAAAAAAATGAAAAATTAAAATGTAGAATGTATTTAAATATTGGTAATGGAACTAAACATTCTAGATTCTCTCCTGTATGTCCTTCTTCATATTCATTTATATTAGATGAAGAATTAATTAAAAAAATTCTAAACGATAAATTTAATAATCATAGTATTAAATTAATTGAATCTAATTTAGAAGAATTAATGGGTGAAGAATATAGTAATATAAAAGATTTTATAGAAGATAGATACAATGTTGATACTATTACAGAGTTTAAATTAAATACAGAATTAATTGACACAAAAAATACATTTTTAAATGAGCAAAGTAAATTAAAAAATTTTGATAAACTTACAGAATATATATCAGAAAAAGATAAAATGTTAAATACATTTAATAAATGTGATAATCAAAGATATTTTAAAGGTAAAGAAGAATATGAATTATTTAATAGAGAATTTGATTTTTATATCGAATCTAATGGTTTCTATAATCCTGAGAAAATTTTATATAAATCTTTTAAACTTCTTAAAAAAGAACTTTTAGATAATTGTGAAAATATATTATTCTTACTTAATAATTTATCTAATTATCCTTTAAAAAATGATGATATTAGTATAGATGAGAGTATTAAAATAGAAAATGGGATAGATATATTATTTAATAATAGTAATCATGGTATTGGTAATATATTAAGTTCTTATATATATTATTTATATGATAATACAATGATTAAATATGTAGGATATAAAATGGTTCATCCATTAAAAACTGAAATGATTATTACTATTGGACTAAATAATTTAGATAATGTAAATGTGAATATTATAGATATATTTACAAAACTAAAAGACATAATTGAAAAAACATATATAAGTAATTTTATGGAATAATGTAAGAATTAGGTGTAATTATACTAATTAATTTAATTAAGTAATTAAAAATATAATTAATTATTAATAAATATTTTTTTTTATCTTATAAAGTAAATGGAAGAAGATTTAATTATAAAAAAAATATTTATTAATGATTATATAATTAACACAACACTTTTAAAAAATTCGGTATCTAAATTACTTATAAATACTTTATCAAATAAATTTTATAAAACAAATAAATTAGATTACAAAATCAATAATATATTAAATAAAATAGAAAATATATTTAAAGAAACAAATTCAGGTGATAAAATATTCAATTTATCTTATCAACCATATAATCAATATAATATTGTTGACGATTATAATAATAATAATTTTAATAAAAAATGGATTATTCCTATAGTTAATGAAACTAAAACATTAAATCAAAATATTGTTAAAGTTATACATTTTGATTATTATAATACGGAAGATACATTAATTAAAAAAATAGATGAAGATACATATTTGTATAATGAATCCGAAATAAACATTAAAACATATGATAATTATTTTCAAGATGAAAACGATATTAATTATAAAATTGAACATGTAAACGTTTTAGGTAATCTAACTGCTATTGAAACTCCTATTTTATCTACTAATGAACATATATATAATTTTAATGATCCTAATAATGTTACTTCTAGTTTGTCTTCTAATAAAGTTATTAGAACTAAAACAAATGAGGAAAAACTTTATGAAATTATAAGTAATGACATATTAAGTAAATCTGAACCTAAGGGTGTTAAAGAAATAAATAAAGAACTCAATGAAACATTTCATGAAGTTCGTAATATACTTATAAATGAAAATATAAATATTAAAAAATTCTTAATTTTAAATCCATTAAAACTACTACATACTAATTATAATATAAGTTTAGGAAATACTATCTCATATTTAAATGAAATTATGAATACTACATATATTAATATTGATACTATTATTAATAATTACTCTCAAGATTTAAATACTATTAATCTAGAAAATAATAATACTATAATAGATTATTTAATAGTTAATAAAGATGAATTAAGTAATCAATATAATAATGATGATAATTATATATTTGATTATTTAAAAATTATTAAAAATCTCGATAAATTCGAAGATAAAATTTATTCTATCAGAATTTTAAAATATATTTATAATATTTTTGGATATGATTTAAATAAAGTCCCTCATTGTTATATTATTTATTTACAAAGTATATTAAGTAATAATATTAATAAGTATATAAATGATAATACATCTTTACTCACTTATTTAATTAATACTTTCAAATATTATAAATCAACTATTAACAATGATGATATACCGGATGTAGTAAAGTCTATATCAAAACTTTATAATATAGATAATATTATTTATAATAAGGATGATTCAGTATACGATATATTACATAGTAATACATATGATAACGGATTATTGTATTATTTAAATGTATATAATGACACATACTTAAATGATAATACTCCTAATAACTATAAACTTATTGATACCGAATTAGAAACTTCATCTACCGAGTGTAATTATCGTATTGTAAAAATTTATAATACACAAGAAGATTATGATAACGATAATAATAAATTTGTTGATTTAAATTACTCACTTAATAATTATTTAATTGAATATGATGATTTAATATATAATTTACAACAAAATAGTAGTGCTACATATCAGTTTAAAAGTAATATTTATATACATGATAAAAAAAATATAAATGATAATGATAAAAAAAATATCAAAAATACTAAACCAGAAGATGTATCTACTATTAAAAACTTTATTGAAAATAATAAATTATATATATATAACTTAGTATTAAATACATATGATATTAATATAGTATTTACTAAATTTCTTCTATTATATCATAAAAATAAAAGATACTTCCAAATTCCTTATAAAACAATAGAAAATGAAAATATTGTTCTTATTAAGAATATTGTTTTTAAATATAATAATGATTCATTAACTGAAGAAAATAAAGATTTAGATATTTTAGAAAAAGAAATAGCTATGAAATGTAATAGTAATAATATTGAAAAAAATAATATAGAGGATTTAAATAAATTTTATAATGATTTAAACGATTTTAATATAGAACAACATAATACTCATATATCTAACTTAATAAATATTTATGAAAAAGATAATAATTTTAAGAATTTCTTATTATCTAAATCATCATTTTATGTACAATCACAATTATATTTTAAAAATATTGAAAAAATAGTATATCCTATTAATAATTATGATCAAACTACTTTAATTAATTATTTATTAAATTATAATATTTCTTCTATTAGAATTGGTAATTTATCTGAAGAAGATTTATTAAATGAAATATCAACTAGTATTTTTAACACTGATTATATTAAAGAAATAAAAACTATATCAGATAAAATAAATGAATCTAGAGGAAAAGACTTATGGAATTATATACATCATTATGTTAATGAATATGAACTATTAACTAATGTTATTGTTGATGGTGATAAATATAACAGAGCATATTATAAACTTTGGGAAATTCTACTAGATAATAAAATTATTGATAAACCTGATTTTAAACTCATTTCTTTAGCAGAATCACCCGGAAATTTTGTTAAATGTGTTAAAAATCTAAGATCTTCCGATTGGAATGATTTTATTATTTGCACTTTATTAGATGATGCTAATACTATTAATCAAGGAAACTTTTTTAATACATATAAGAATTCTATATTTGGTAACCCTAATGGTAAACTTAGATTAACAAAATCAGAAGATAAAGATTTTAATGGAGATTTAACTAAATCTAATGATATTACTACATTTATTAAACATATTGAAACTAATAACTTATATGCTGATTTAATTACAGCAGATGGTGGTATTAAAAAAGATACTGATATTGATTATTTATTAGAAGAATATAATCATCTACCATTATTTTTAGGAGAAATCATTACAGCATTATTTACACAAAAATTAGGAGGTACATTTATATTGAAAATGTATGATATAGTTTACATTAATAGTGTAAATTTAATTAATTTATTAAGTAGTTTCTATAAAGATATTCATATAGTTAAACCTTATAATAGTAGACCTTGTAATACTGAAAAATATATTATATGTTCAGATTTTATAGGAATAAATACAACATCTACAAATAAAAATAAAATATTTAGTAATTTACTATCAATATTAAGTAATTTAGATAATTCAAATAAATCTAGTTATAAATACTTTAATATTTTTGAAAATCTAGCTAATAATGAACAAAATAATTCCAAAATTATTGAATTTAATAATAGTATAATAGTAAAAACACAATTATTACATTTACAGGATATATATGATATTATTATTAAGAATGATAAAAAACAATTAAATTTAATTAAAACTTATTTTGGACCAAAACGAAATTTTAATATTAGACATATTTTATCAAGTGAAGATAATGAGGATAAGGGATATTTTATTAAGAAAATAGAGAGTTGTATAATATTAGCACTATATATGAAAATAAATAATCAACCACTAAAAACGGAATATATTGATTACTATAGTTTAATTAAAAATATGAAAAATTCTATTTTAAATACTAATATTTATCCTCCACATTTTAAAGAAATTTATGAGATAAATAAAGAAGAAAATAAATCTATTCAAGTTGATAAAATAAATAAATTTATAAAAAAATATTGTGTTGTATTTGAAAAACCAGGTGTTCATAAAATTATTGATTATTATATTTTAAGAACGGTTGAACACTTTATGCTAAATAGTGATATAATTAATTTGAATCATAATATTATAAATATTATTAGAGAAAATAAAACTAATTTAGTTAATTTATATAAATATCTAGAAGAATTATGTAAAATTACTGATATAAAAAAATTATTTTATTTAGAAAATAACAATGTTGTAAGTCTAATTAAAAACTTCCAAAATAATATCCGATTATATTTAGGTTATTATTTATGTAAATATACATACATACCAATTTATCCAAAATACAAAGCATTAGATAGTGTTATAGAACAAGTTGATAAATATGGTATATTATATAATTCTCATTATATTTGTTATTATTCGGGTGATAGATTTGATATGGAAGAATTTGATGATTTTATGGGTGATAATATGTTTAGAAGTAATAATATCTCACTATTTGAAGAAGAAGTTAGTTTTATTACTAATAAAGCAATTATAGCAATTAGTAAATCATATAGTAATGATTTAAGTATAGAACAAAATATATGTTCATATATATTGAATCAATTTAAATTAGATAATACAATAAAATTAGAGATTCTTAATAGACTACATTATGTTAATACATCAGTATTAGATGACATTATAGATTCAGTTCAACGAAATTATAATACATTTTTAATTTTACTTAATAGAAAATATGAAAAATCATTACAAAAAGCACAACAACAAAAAAAAGATAAAGCTAAGAGTGCTCAAAGTTTTTTCAAATTAGATGAAAAACAATTAGAAAAAGATTCTATAATTATTAATAATAAGATTAAAAATATTATTGATATTTTAAATAAAAATAAAGATTTACTTGGTATTGATAAGTCATTAAATAAAGATCATTTATTAATTAAAACATCATATGGT
>JGI24539J26755_10001076_pt1 | contig 12765 bp, 13 predicted proteins | sample NorSeaMetagenome_2_FD_26755 | JGI IMG/M metagenome (IMG submission 26755) | reverse complement strand
GCCGCGGCGACCGCGCCGACGCGCACGGAGGCGCGGGCCTTGGAGGCAACGCCGCGGGGGCGGACGGTGCGGGACTTCTGGGTGAGCCTGTGGTTTCAGCAGAGAGGAGGATGCGGGAGGGGGAAGGTCAGCGGGACGTTCGGCGGCTGGGGGCATCGTGACGAGCGGCGGACGACGTGCGCTCGGGCAGATCGAGCGTGACACGCGCGGGGACGCATCGCGGGTCGACTTCGCGTCGATTTTTCCCGCTCGCGCGAGGGATCAGCGCAGGGCCTGGCCTCCTGCGAAACCATCCCCAACCACGCGTGTTACCCAATAACCGATTGCAAAACCATCGAGGAAAGCGCGCGAAAGGCGCGGCGGGAGATGATCGCGCGGAGCACGTACCCGGCGGCGAGCTGCTGAGCAACGATGGACGCCATCTTGACCTTGATAGAGGTTGTAAGGTGGTGTGGAAGTGTGCGGGAATGGCGTCGCGGGCCGGCGGCAGCGGGCTTTTCAAGCCGGAGAAACAGCTGTATCCACGGTTTCGCCGGATTCGATTTGGGGCATCGTCCAATCAGGAAGCCGGACGCCGTCTTTGGCAAATTTGGTCTGTTTGCCCGTACATTTAAGAGGCATTCGCGCGTGCCTCGTTTATTGTGCCGAACGATTAACTCAAGAAAATAACTCAAGGATGAGCACAGTCAGCAGTCACGTTTTTCGAGACTGTCATGTTTTGTCACGCGCTTTTTGGTGGGAACAAAGGCAGAACGCAGCGCGCATGTCCGTCATCGCGCGCCTCGGGCTCGTCCCGTCCGCGCGACGGACCGTGAATCTCACNTCGAGATTCAATAGCGGTCCGTCGCTCGCGACACCCGCGTTCCGAGCGAACCGCTCGCGTAAACTCGTGAGGGCGTTCGCCTCCAATAACGAGAACTGCTGTGACACCCCGAGCATGCAGAACGTCCCCGGTACGTGTTCACGCCCCCGAGACGACCCCGACGGTTCTTGTCATCAATCAACTCAATCCCAAAGACACTGAATCGACCGTGTTCCCTGACCTCCCCATCTCAAATGACCAGTCGTGATCGCCGACGAGGCGGTTCTGCGTGCGTTGGAAAACCCAACCTTCATCGATGTCCGTGGCCCCGGAGAGGTGGAGGCCAAGCCCGGCCCCGCGGGTGCGACGAACGTTACTTGGGACACGTCCACGTGCACGTTCTTCGACCCGTCCCTCCTTCCCGCCGATAAGACCAACCCCGTGGTGGTCTTCTGAGGCGTGGGAGGGAGAGCTTCCAAGGCGAAGGTCTTCCTCGAGGAATCAGGCTACGGCGCGGTGTACAACGGCGGCGGCTTCGACCGAGTCAAAGAGATTTTCGGACTGTAACACTTAAGTGTTAAACGAACCCGGCCCGTCTCGCGCCGCGACGCTCGACGATGTGATGGACGCCCACGAAATCCTTCGGAAGTGGACGCGCCCTGATGGGAATGTCGAGTGAGGCGACGCGCAACTTGTAACAATCAATATCATACGAGTTGACAACTTTCACCACTTAACACAAAGCGTGCTCTCACAGCGCGCCGTCGTCTCGTAGAGTAATCGAATCCCCGAGTTTCCCCTTTAGCCCCAACCGCGATGCAGTCGGCGTTAGTCTCAGTCGCCGTCGTCGTGGAGCTGCTTGGTGATGATGGAGGCCCACTCGCCTTGGGAATACGCCAGTTTCACCTCCGACTCCGAGAGGGACCTCAGCCTGCTGCCCGCCTTGTCCATACTCGGCTTGCCCGCCATGCACACTCCGAAAGGGTTCGCCATGTGCGCNTCCTCCATGGCCGAGCTGGGCGGCACCCCCACCGGGATCATGCCGTGCTGAAGGAAGAACCCGTGAAACGACTGCAGGATGGCCTCGTGGCCGCCGTACCCTCGGCCCACGCCCCCGACGGACGTGAACGCGGAGCCAACCTTGCCTTTGAGCAAACACCCGTTCGTCTGGAACTCCGTGAGGGAGTCGAAGAAGTAGCTCACCTCCGCGGACATGCGACCCTGCCTGCCCGGCCCGCCGATGATCACGCAGTCGCTCTGCATGATCACCTCCGGCGTGGCGATGGGCGCGTCCAGGACACCCTCGTCGAACGTACCGGGCGCATCACCCAGCACGGGGTCCCTGATGCGGTACACGGTCACCTCCGCGCCTTCGACCTGCGTGTGTGTGGAAAAGGGAGGGAGTTGGGAGTCAGTCTGGGTGTTGATTTTCCGGTCGAACATCAGAGGTAGGTGGTACCCTTCGCAACCTCGATCGGGGGCTAAACCGGGCGGGTCGCGGACGCACCTGACGCACACCCTCTGCGATCACGTTCGCTAGGGTCACAAGACGCCCGCGGCGACTGTAGTAGATGACGGCGACCTGCGTGTGGGCGGGAAAGGAGGGGTCGTGAGCCGGGTTCTTCGCTGAGTGTGGTTACAGTGTGAAAAGTCGATCGCGTATCCTTCGCGTCGCGGATCTGGCCAAAGACACGCTCGGGAAGGGCGAAGTGGACGAACCTTGAAGCCCATCTCGGTTATACGGTGCTCCTGAGANCGAAACACTCCGACACCGCCCGAGCGTCACGCGGCGCTGGTCCCGAGTGCGGGTCGACGGGCCGGCCAATTCCTGGATGTCAGTGAGGTCACAGACGACGAAACCGAAGGAAGTTTCGTCCGGCTTGATAACAAAAAGTGTTAACACCACGCCCCCGCGTAGGTCACACCGCTCGGCGACCATCGGAAGACACCGGGAAGTCGGCGGCGGGCGATATCGTGAGGGCGACGATATCACGAGGAGGACGCCATCGGCGACGCGATGGCGATTCACAACCATTCAATAGACGCCGCCGACGGAGACGAAGACGACTTTGGGAATTCCGACGACACGATTCGAGGGCTCGGGCGAGAGCACCGCTCGTGCTTCGTGGTGGACCAGGTGGTGAGCTCCGCGTCGGTGACGCACGCGGTTTGGGGTAGGTTCCGTTCACCGGATGTCGACGATGTGGTGCTGGGCAAGTCGGACCAGCTCCAGCTCCTGGTTCGCGCACCCAACCCGGGCGACGGAACCGAGCGCATGCGACTGGCGCACCAACAGCCCCTGCACGGCACCCTCGTGGACCTAAAGGTCATCCCGTGTGCCGCCGCGAATGAAGGGGGAACCGCGGGCGCGGACCTGCTCGGGATTCTCTCCGACTCCGGCAAGCTGTCCATCGTCAAGTTCGACGAAGCGACCAAACGGTTCGCGCCCGTCAGGCAGCTCCACCTGGCACCGCCCGGGCTCCCATCCCTGGACCGGCGCACCCTGGACGAGGCGCTCGGAACCTCGGCACACTCGGAACCGTTCTTCGTCTCCTTGGCCGTGGACCCGAGAGCCCGGTGCGTGGCGGTGAGATGCGACACGCACGTCAGCGTGTTCTTCACCTCCCACGCCGGGGACATGAACAGGTCGGGCTCGACGTCGTCCCTCGCGACGGGCGGGTGGACGAACCACTCGGCGCCGGGAACGATCGAGTTCGACTCGGCGGGTACGCCCCTCCGACCGAACAAACGCATCGTGATCGATGCAGTGTTCGCTCCGACCGGTGGCGACCAGCGCCCGTGCCTGGTGCTGCTCCTGATGGAGACGGCATCTGACGATCCGGACCATCCCCTCGTGGACCGCGAGTCGAGGACGCCGCACGTGGACGTGTTTCACAACCTCTCCAGGCAACGCCTTGTCGACGCGCCGACTCAGCCGGAATGGACGAAGATGTGCGACGGTATCGCGGTCGAGGTGTGCCCACGGGGTATGTACGACGCGTCCACCGCGCCCACGTACAGGATAAGGCTGTTGGACGCGATCGTTCCCCGGGGTGTTCGAACCACTTTGGTCGAGCCGCCCCGGGGGTACAGGGGCGCGCCTTTCGTCGGCGTCGTCGGGTCTGGCGCCGTGATATCCATCGGAATATCGGACCCGAGCGTACCCGACGGGTCGATGCCGAGGTGTATCAGCCGCGTGCACGACACGGTGGAGGAAGAGTCCGACCGGGAGGAGACCGGGTCGACGCGAGCCTGGGTGTGGGACCGCGCGTGGGTCACGGCGGATCCGCGCTCGGCCGGTGCGTCGGAGCCACCACCGAGGGGCTCAAAGACGGGTCGATGGGTCTGGGCGGGATCGGTCGTTACGGGTGGTAAACGCGCGTGCTTACGCGTGAAACTCGCGATCGACGCGGACGGCGCTTCCGTGGACGAACTTTCGGGGGTATCCGTCCCGTTGTCAGTCGTCGACGTCCCGGCTGCGGCGTTGTCACTCGGTGTCGTCGCCGGGAGAACCAACGGTCAAATGGCGGTGTTCGGTCGTAACGGAGCGGTGGATGTCGTCACCGTGGCCGCCGGTCCGAACTCCGCGATGCAGACTCCGATGAAGCTCAGGCATGCGCCGGACGCGACTGCGCTCCTGTGCAACTTGGACTCCTTCGACGCGGTCCCGCCCCGGGGCCGAGTGACCGAGATCATCTCCGCATCCGATGACGGTTCATTGACTGGCGTGAACAACCCTTCGTACATCCTCGCATCCGGCGGTTCATTGACACGGGTGGCGCCCGGCGTGGCGACGTCCGTGGTGCCGGTATCGCCGCCCGGGTTTGAGAGCGTCACGTCGATGTGGGGGTTGCGATTCGCCGATACGTTGCTCGTTCTCTCATTCTCCGAGCAGACCCGTGTTTTTGCCGTCGGCGGGGATGGTTCGACGTTCGAGGAGGCTGTGAACGGCGCGGGCGTCGACACCGGGGAGACTACGGTTGCGTGTGGAGAGTTTGGCGACGATGTATTCGCGCAGGTCACACCGCGCAGGGTACACCTATGCCGAGCGTCCGACAAGACGAGGATGAGCACCTGGGACCCCGGCCTCGGGGCGGGTGGGATCGGCGCGGCGACTGTCGCGTCGCACGGCCGAGTCGCGCTGGCACTTCCCCGGCGAGGGTCCGTCGTCGTCCTCGCGTGTAGGAGGCAGGGAGCCGTCGAGGCGAGACGAACCAGGAGCTACGCCGCGGCGGCGGCGCAGAGCGACGCTCGAGAGCTGGTCGCCCTCGTGGAGCTGAGCTATCGCCACGAGCCGTCGTGTCTGGTAGTACCGCCGCCGTCTCTCGCTTCGATGATGCTGGATGCGATGCACGCGTCCGCCCCATCGACGGTTCCATCGTCTACCAATTTAGGCGCGTATAGGTGGAGTATGGTGCTCATGGGCACGTACGGTGGCAGCCTGGACGTCGTCGTCGCCCACGAGAGAGACGAGGGGTACGACTCGAGCAGGGGCGATGAGGTCCCGCCGCTGCCAGGGACGGAAGGGACCGATCTCGCGTGCGATACGACCCTGCCCCTGCGTGATGACTCGTCGAATTCGGTGGGTGTTCCGTCCGCGGTGCACGTCGCGAGGTGGGGCGACGAAGGCGACGAGCGTCCGGTGGTGATGTTGGCCACCAGGAGCGGTGAGATACTCAGGGTCGAGCCGGTTCCGGTGACGGCNGACATGTTCTCGCCGCTGCCTCGGCCTCCNTCGCCGCCCCCGCCTCCTCCACGCCGCCTCNTTCCGCCGGAGGATGTCGATCAGATATACGGTAAGGAGGTTGAGGTGATGAACATCGGCGTGGATGAACCCCACGGCGAGTCTCTCAACCCGTTGGAGCTGGNGCTTTCCGAGCCAAAACCGAGCGTGGACGTGGACGCGTGCGGCGAAACGGAGGTTGAGAGAGGGACGACGGAGGCGGCGTCACACGACGGTTCACTCCTCGTCACCTTTCACAGGAAGCTCTGTACATCACCGTTGGCGCTGGTGTCTCTGAGCGATCGTCCCGAGGGTCCCGTCGTCGTCCTCGGCCACGGTGACTCGTGGCTTATCCGCGGCTCCCCTGGGTGTCAACGCGCCAGCGCGGTTCGCCTGGACGCGCCCTCGGGGATCTTGACGGCGACGAAGTTCTCCCCGCCCGGTGACGCGTCGCGTCGAGTGGGTGAGTCCATGCTCGCCGTGATTGACGGAAGGCTGGCGCTCGTATCTCCAAACCTGGAGCAGAGAGACGCCGCGTCCAGGTGCGACGCGGATGCGAGACTGGGCGAGGACGGGAGGGTGTCTGACGCCCGGTTTTTGTGCAAGGACATCGCCACGGGCCGCGCGGTGACGGTGACTCCGTCTTGGGTTTCCCACGAGGACGACGGCGTGGACCCCGACAAGATGCTCGAGATAATCGACAAGCACACGAGGTACCCCGACGAGATACGCGACGAGGACACGCACACGGTTTGGGAGATCAGGGCGTGGCCACCGTCGTCCCGCCCACCCGAGGAGGCGGAGGAGGACGAGCACCGGTCCTCGGCATCAGCCTTGAGATTCGTCCTCGACGCTCGGCCTTCACCTCAATTCCGCGTCACCGCCCTGGCGTCGTGTCTTCCCCCCAAGGGCGTGATCGGTGGTATCATCGCGATTGGCACCGCCCAGCTCCCGTTGGCGTTCAAGCGCAGGCAACACGTCGAACCGGAACCCGAGGGTCGGCTGTTCATCTTCAGGCTCGTGGACGACGACGAAGGCGAAGGTCGGAGACGAAAGTGTGTGGACCTTGCCTGGCGCAGGCGGCGTGCATCGCGCTACCCACGCCCGTGACCACCGTCACCACCGCGGGCCCCGGGGTTCTATTCGTCGGGTCCGGAACCAGGGTGTACTGCGTCCGGATCGGTCCGAGGGATGACGACGATGACCTGATGGCCGAGGGATCCTTCCCGGCCAGGATCCCGGCTGAGCTCAGGGAGCTGGGTCCCGGAGATCCAAAGTTCGACTCCGCGTACCTGTCTCAGTCTCTGAGCGTCACCCTAGTGGCGCAGACATCCACGCGCCGCGGCGTCACCGGCCTCGCGGCGGGTCCTCCGCTCGGTCAGATCGGCGACCACACCGCTGATGTGGCACGGGGACACCTCGCCACTGGACACCCTCCTTCTTCTGGACATCCTCCAGTATCTGCTGGACACCCTCCAGTATCTTCTGGACAACCTCCACTAGGACACTACCCGATGCTGGGCGGTGAGGCGGACGTGTCCGAGACGGAAGGTTTCGTTCCGGTGGCCGTCGCGGGCGCGAGGGAGGGCGTTTCTCTGAGCGTCCTGAAGACTGTNGACACGGATGCGGTGTCGAGGTTGGTGTACCCGGAGTTTACCCCGGTGGCGACGGACGGGACCGTTCGGACGGTGAAGGCGATGGCCATGCGTCGGCGAGGGGAGGTTGTCGGGGTGGACACGGCGGGGAGAATTTTCGTGCTTCAGAACAGAAACGCGCCGGAGAGAAAGAAAAGGTCCGCCGACGAGCAGACGGACGACAACAACGGCAACGGCGGCAGGAAGAAACCCGGACCGTGCTCCCCGGAGAGAAACCTGACGATCGCGGCGAGTTTCACCCTCCGTTCCTCCCCGACGGCGATGCTCCTGCTGCCGGATCGTCTCCCGAAGTATCCCGCCTCAAAGCCGGTTGCGCCCGAGGCTCGAGCGTGCTACGACCGTTCCGTCGCCTGCCAACGCGGGGTTTCGTTCATCGTCGGGACCGCGGAGGGCGGCGTGTGTTCGGTGGCTGAGATTGACGAACGCGACTGGGCAGTGCTGCGCGAGGTTCAGTCGAGGGCCCGGAGCCACCCGCTGACGGCGCCGGTGCTCGGGGCGTCGCACGAGAACGCCCACGGCGCCTGGCCGCCTCGCGCGGGTTTCGGTCCCCCAGGTCCACCCGCACCTCTTTGGCCGTCCGTAGCTGAGGCTAACGCGGCGCGCGCGGGGTCATCGGCGGCGCCCGAGGTGATCGACGGGTCCCTGCTGCGGGAGCTGCTCGAGATGCCGGAGCGGGCGCAACGGGACGTGTTGAGCTTGGGCGAGTCCCCGCTGCCGGTGGAGACGGTCTTAGGGCTGATCCAGCGGGTGCTGGAGACGTGACACGAGAGACGCGCGTGTCTTGTACTTTTATCGTGTATTTCAAATCGTGTATTCGGTCTTGCCTCACGTCGAGCGTCTTGATCTCGCTCTCTCACGTAGCTTCTCTCACGCGTGGCGTTTTCTTTTTTCAGCGCCGCTCTCACGTCGTGTCGAGTTCATCGCTCAGCAGCAGCATTCCTGGTGTTCCTTCTCGTACTCGGTGACGGCCTGCTGGCAGTGGTGGAGGTGGCTCACGGGCTCCCAGGTGGTCTGCTCGTCGCCGTGGCCCTTCCAGAGCACCTTGTACTGGACGTTGCCGTCGTCGAAGACTCGCTTGCCCACGATTCCGCTCACCGGGAACTCCTTCGTGATCTTCACCTGGTTCGCGGCATCGCGCGTCTTCCAGCCGGCGTTCTTGTCGTGGATCCAGTCCTTGCACTCGGAGATGCCGCGGCGGGACATGGCGTTCTTGGCGCCCTGCTCGGTGCACTTGAAGTGCTTGATGATCTCCTTCAGGGTGTGGCTCTTGGCCGTGTTCTCGACCAGCCAGGTGTAGTCGTGGTGCACCTGTTGTTGAACGAAGAAGCGGGGTTGCCGAGTCAGAGTCGTTGCTTCTCGTTCCGGACGACGGCGCGCGCGTGTATCGGCGAGCGACGACGAAAGGATTCGACGAGCGACGCGAATGCAACGAGTGAGGAATCGATAGTCGACGGGGTTGTGCGCGCACGAAACACGTCGCGCTCGTCGCACGCGCGCGCTATCGAGGGTTCCGCGAGAGAGGGGAAAGGAAGGGCTTGGAAGGTGGCGGCGCGTTTGAAAGGTCCGGAGCTCACCTCGTGGGGCAGGTGCGACTTCTCGACGTGGCTCTCGTGCTGGGCCATCGTGGGGGGTGCGGTGTCGGGGTTGGGGTCGGGGATGTGGGGTTGGGTGTTTGCGTGCAGCCGGTGCGCCGCGCTCAAAAAGTGGTCGACCGCGTCGTAACGCAGCCGTGTCATATTCCACTGCGGCTCGATTCAAACAGATCGGATCGGAGACGATGCCGAGATTTGCTCGATACCACGACGCACAGCTGTGCAACCAAGAAACCGAACTCGGTGTTTGTGTGTTCGGAAAACTACGTTGACAAGTGTGCTATTGTGCTAATGGTACAGGAGATCCACGTCGGTTCGTGTTACCAGACCGGGACGACTTAGAAGAACCAGGACGACTTAGTTTCCTCGCTCGACGTCGCCCTGTCCCGTTCGGCGAGCTCGTTCTCCGTCGGAACCTTGTCCCCGAACTGTTTCCTCCACCGAGCGCCGGCTTCCTGTTGCGTCGAGTACGAGTGGGTATACGTCAGCGATGTTTCAGAACGTGATGTGAGGGGGATACACGTGCGTCTAAACACCCACACGGGGCTACACAAACAGCACTCACCTTGGGGTCCATCAGGTTCCAGTACGGCTTGGCCCGCTCCTCCTTTGCGTCTGCGATGACGGGCGCCTTGGAGCTGAGCCCCTGGCCCGACCGTTTGCGGCTGTCCATGCACGCCCAGATGGCGTCCCANCGACCNTCGCACGAATCCAGCTCGCCGTAGCGGTAGTACCGCGTCATCTGAAACGTCGGCGCTGCGTATCACGAAGGGAANGGGGGGAATGCGTCAGGTTCGGTTCCGGTCGGGGCCCCACGCAGATATTTTCAGTTGTCGATCGAAGACGGGGCCGGGGGGAGGGGACGCACAGTAGCACTGCCACGCGTTGTTGAAGGCGTCGCCGCACGTCTGCGCCTCGGGCTCGTCTGGCGATACCGACGACATCGAACCCGCTCGAATCCGACCGTTCTCTACTCGCCAGCCCTGCGCCGCCTCGAGTGACCACGGGCGAGATCGAGACGAGTCAGTTCGTCGAGGTGCTCATTTCGGGCTCGCAGTCCCGCACACGCGGGTGAGCTGAGAGAGATCTCGGCTGGCCAGATCTTGATTGGCCAGCGTAACCAACAGCCCACGACCCTCAAACCTGACGGATCGTGGAACGTCATCGCCACTCTCAGGTGACCATGGCGTCGACCGTCAGCTTCAAGGCGTGCCCGTGCTGCGCGGGCACCGGCATCAGGCCCTCCGCCCGCGGTTCCGCGAGGATCGTCGCCTCCGCGACCCCAAAGGATGGTGAGCGAGCCCGCCGCGTCGACGTGTTTTATCTTCTCAACAATCCGGACCCGCCGTGCGACGAACGCTGACCTATCGCCCTCTGACCTTCCCGTCGCAGCTTCTGGAGTTGACACTAAGCGCGTGGAGCTCGTCCGCGGCGACGATCGCGACGCCGTCGGCGCGTCCTCATCCTCGGATGCGTCCACTGGACCCGCGGTGGGCCGACGCGCGGGCCTGATCTCCCTCGCGGCTGCCACCCTCTCGTTCGGCGGCATGCAGGTGGGCCAGGACGCGAACGCCCTGGACGACACCGACTGCCTGGAGTGCGGCGGTGCGGGCATCGTGGTGTGCGACATGTGCGGAGGAACCGGCAAGTGGAAGGCGCTCAACCGCAAGAGGGCGCAGGACACGTACGAGTTCACGGAGTGCCCCCAGTGCTTCGGCCGCGGCGTGCGCGTGTGCGGCGTGTGCTTCGGTACCGGCGAACGGAACGTGCGCGGCCTGTTGCGAAGGCCGGAGGCGACGGCGATCGTCCAGGCGATGCAGCGCGGTGAGCTCCGCCCGGGTGACGCCCAGAAGCTCATCAAGGAGGCGAGGGAGGCGCGCCTGGCCGCGGCGGCACCGCCCGGGGATGCCGCCGCCGAGGTGGCGCCGGCGGCGGCGGAGGGCGTCGAGGCTGTCGTGGAGGCTGTCGAGGCTGTCGTGGAGGCTGCCGTCGATGCCGCGTGATTTCTGAGTGTGGGTGTGTCGGAACTCGTGTGTGTTTCGTCTGTTATTACACGCGACCGCCTCGAAGGGCGGGGCGGTCGCGATTCTGCTGTGAGTAATGTGAGCGTAATATCGCGTCTTTCATCGTGTAGCTCGTGTCGTGTCTCCGTGCGCATCACTCGAGGTATCACTCGAGGTAGTCGAAGTTGTTGAAGTTGACGCCGTGGTCCTTGAAGAACTTGGAGGCTTGCTCCCTGTCCCCGCACTTCTTCTCCACCCACGACTTCAAGAGGAACGTGTTGTCGGTCCACCTGTTGACCGCCTCGTGGCAGTTCTCCTTACCGGCCCGGATCGTCTCCAGCACCGCCGCGTCCCCGCTCGCGAACGACTCGAGCTCCTTCTTGAGCCTCTCGTTCTCCTCCGTCGCCGAACGCAGCATCACCTCCGCCATCTGCCGTTCCTCCGTCTGGGGGAACTCCGCCGCCGCCTTCTCGAGCCGTTCGTCCAGCTGTGCGCACTCCTCCTCGAGCGCGGCGATGTGCGCGTCCGCCGTCTCCACCTCGTGCCGCAGCTTGGCGCTCGCCTCTCCGGGGAAGGACCAGTACCAGTTTTGAATGCCGATCTTGTCCACGTGCACCAAGGAGTCGTCGATGAGCGACTGCACCACGTCCTTCACCGCCTGGAACACCACCCCCCTCTTCGCCGCCGCCTTCTCCACGTCCTTCAGGAGCCACGGCTTGGAGGATTCGTGGAACAGGTGCAGCACCGTCTTACGCTTGTCCTGCGTGTGTGGAAGGTGAGGGGTGGGGGTCAGTTAACGCGATGGGAGCGCGATGGGAGGTGTGGGAGCGCGTCCAATCTGGGCACCCCCCCGTTTTTCCGCGAAATGGGACGGGCGATGGAGGACGGGACGCGCGACGGTCATCGACGGTGCGTACCTCCGCGGACATGCCCCTGGGCGGCATCTCGACTCACGTGCTACGGTGTGGGCGCGTGCGCGGTGAATTATACACGAGGGTCGATAGAGCCCGTGCGGCCGCGTGTGACCTTCGATGTTACCTTCGTTCAAACAGAGAGGAGAGAAAGGCTGCGCTTTCGAAAACGAACGTCGACTCGCCCGGCGGGAGAGAGTTCCTTTTCAGCCGGGGGGGTCAAACAAGAGCATTGAACGTGGCCAACTTTTTTTGGAATATGTGGGTGTGAACCGTGAAATAGACCAAGAAAATGGGATCTTTGAAAAAGCGGCATATTCTGATGACGGAGATTGACACCCTTCCAGCTGGGCCAATCGCCGGTCGCCACACTGGCCACGCGCGCCCTACGTCTCTCGTTTTCCCCCCATCGGTGACGTGCTCAACAAACTCGACAACCCACCAAGCGTCGTTTTGTTCAAAGTCGGGGTGGATCTCCGTGAAGTGCGCCACTTCTCGACGAGACGCGTCAGTGTACGAGCGTCCAGCGTCCGTGCACGTCGCCTCGACGCGAAGACCCTTAGTCTCCGCGCTCTTTCGGTCAACCCAACGCAGCGCGTCAGTGAGTGACGCCGCGCGGGATCGGAGGGCTCACGTCGCAAATTCTTGCGCGAAAAACTCGCGTCGAGAGTTTCCCACGTCGACCCCCCATCAGGTTCGGGTTCGCGCGCGGGTAGACGACTCACCGAGCGCGCCCGAGGTCTCCCGTTCTTACCCTTCGAACCCCGACGCGTCACCGTCGCGGGCGATCGGGTCGAGAACGGAGACGCGTTAGCGAAGGAAAAGCGCCATGACAACGGAGGTTGCCGGGTCTTCTCCAGCCCCCACGCAGGAGGCGCAGACCGCGGGGGCGACCACCAACGACTTCTCCGCGCAGCAGTGGGCCGCCGCCGCCGCCATGCAGCAGTACTACGGGGTGAACAAACCCTCGGCACCCGCGGCGAACAACGCCGCGGGCGCCGCCCAGTACTACGCCCAGATGGCGCAGCACCCCAACCTCTACGCGCAGATGTGGGCGACACCGGTGCGTCCCCCGTCGC
>JGI24539J26755_10001075_pt1 | contig 12781 bp, 15 predicted proteins | sample NorSeaMetagenome_2_FD_26755 | JGI IMG/M metagenome (IMG submission 26755) | reverse complement strand
CTAATTCCCACGCATCTAAAGCATCAATTTTTTCCTGCACCTGAGCTTGACGAGTAATCAATTTCTCCATTTTCTCCGGACTTTCTAAAATCTCCGGATCCATGAATTTCTCATTTATCTCTTCGTATTGTTTTAATACATTAACAGTCTCTTCAACTCCTTCCTCTATTATTTCTTTAACTGTCTTCGTTTCATCTAATTGAGGTTCTTGCTCTAAGTAACCAACTGAATAACCTTTTTGAAACTCAATATCACCTTGATAAGATTTATCAACTCCTGCAATTAATTTTAACAAAGTTGATTTCCCAGAACCATTAAGTCCTAAAATCCCAATCTTAGCTCCGTAAAAGAATGATAAATGAATGTTTTTTAATATCTGTTTTCCTGATGGGAGTAATTTTGAAACTCCTGACATTGAAAATATTATTTTTTTCCCGTCTGACATATCTATTGTTGTTTGTTTCTAATTGTAAATATTGAACTACAAATTTAAGCTTTCCTTTTATTTTTAGGACATTGATTTAACCATAAAAATCAAATAAGAATATCAAAAACTTATTCTAGTGAATTATTCAACATGATTCATGCGTTTTTAAGGCTGAAAAAAGGTTTTATCGCTTTATAGATTAAAGGTTAGTGTTATTGAAAAAATTTAATTGAGAAGTTAAATCAATGCTTATTGGACAACTAAGAAATAAGCATTAATGTTTCCTATAATAGTAAAGCTTTTTAAATGCACAATCCTGTTATATACAGCAAAAAGTAATTTAAAAAAAACGCCTATTGTTTAAAACCTGCATTTAATTCAGTTAATCTCCAACCCTCATTGTTTTTTACAAATTTCACAAAACCTACATAATGTATATCGAAAATTCTTGTATTTTCAAGAGGAGTAGATAGTAAATGAGCCAATAAAGATCTTATAACTCCACCGTGACAAACTACAGCTACTTTCTCTTGTTCTAATGCTTTTACCTTATCTAGAACATTAACTACTCTAGCTTGTAATTGAGAAAAACTCTCTCCATTTGGAGGACAATTATTTATGTTCTTATACATCCATAAATTATCACCTTCTACATCAATATCCTCCCACATCTTTCCCTCCCAATTGCCATAATTAACTTCTCTCAAGTCATTCTCTAATTTTACTGGTTTATCAAAAACCTCTTCAGAAAGTTTAAAGCACCGTTTTAAAGGAGAGCTAATAACTATTTGAGGTTCGAAACTAGCCAGCTTGAGTTTGAGCCATTCAGCTTCAATAGAAAAATTAGGAGATACATCAATATCAGAAAATCCGTAACACATACCTCTAGGAACTGCTAAACTTGAATGCCTAATAAAAATAATTTCTTTCGCCACCTTTAAAACTTAAATTCAGTAAAAAATACAAATTGCCAAAAGCTTAGACCATCAGATCGTGTAAATTTCTCAACTTTTAATTCTGATTCTTTAAAATTTCGCCAAGTTACTTTTTTCTTAAACTTTAAATCAATTCCGTAACTCAAAGATGACATCCTACTTAAATCATAATCTGAAGTAAAATAATCATTCGAAATAGAATGTTCACTGTGAGGCTGAAAAAAATCAACACCGTTTTGTACGTAACCTCTAATAAATGGTTTTACCCAAAGCCAATTTTTTATTTTCACAGGGAGCTGAACTTTATAAGTTCCACTCAACAAACCAAAACTATCCCAATACAAGCGCGTGTAGTTTTTTATAATAAGATGGCTTGTTAGCATATAGTTAAATGAAAATCCAACTGGAATTTTAAACCTCATGGAAGGAAATTTCTCTATACCTTTTGAACCATCACTAAAATATATTCTATGAAAAGGAGTACTTAAAATCCCTTCTTGGAAAACTAAATCCAACTTAATCCCCATCCTGCTTCTTTTGGAAGATATCCAATTGAAAGAACTTGAAAAATTGAAAGAATTTCGATGACTTTTATCAAACCATTTCGTGCCTCTTAACTCAACTGGATAAATTAACCGATCTCCTTTCCACTGACCACTGTTAACCCATCCCCATCTTAAATCATCCCAATAATAACTCAAAGACAGCTTAAGCTTAACATCCTTTTTTAACTTTTGTTGGTATTTAAACCCTATTACCCTACTCCAATAATCGGACTCTATGGACGTTCCAATATTAAAGCCATATACTCTTGAAGAATCAACTTTATCAAACCCGATGTTTAATTGAGATCTATGATCAACATAACTTGCTGAAGATTCAATATAATTAATCTGATCTGTAGAAGCTGATGTTATCTGATCTAAACCAGACTTAATAATCCATCTGTTATTACTATCCGTTTTATGAATAAATATAATCCTTGATGATTTAACAACTAACTCTTCAGTTCCTTCTCCACCTGTTACAGCGGAATGATTTCCATCTTGTGAGTAATAACCTAAAATAGACTTGATTTGATTCTTAGGAATTGGCTTTTCTATATAACCTGAGTCCAGTTCTTGTGCAAAACAGCTAGTGATTGACATTAAGAAAAGAAATAGAATTCTCATTACCCATAAAGTTAAATCCTTATCTTTAAACTTCATGAAAATAATTGCATTTATTATTGGAATAGTATTTTTAAGCTCTTGCGCTCAGCTTCCTGGCTACAAAAAAATCTATGTAAATACTAGTGAAATGCAGATAGGAGAATCAGAAATTGATACATTTTCAGACATCCCTAAAACCTATAGAGAAGGAAGTCAAGGAGGGAACGATGGAAAGTCTGGGGGTGGTTGTGGTTGTAATTAAGGCAGGAAAACTTTTTGAGAAACTTGCATCGAACGACTAAATAAATCTAAATTAAAGTTAGCAGGAAGTTTATTGTAAAAATATTCTATTAAATTTTCTGTTGCTAAATTACCAACCAAATCATCCTTTGCAAATGGGCAACCCCCATAGCCTTTAATTGCACTATCAAAACTCCTGCATCCCGCACTGTATGCAGATACAACTTTTTCTTTCCAATTATGAGCTGCAGAATGTAAATGAACAGATAATTCTATATTAGGAAGCTCATTATGTAACAAACCATAAATAGCTGATATATTTAATGAATTAGAAACACCAATCGTATCAGACAATGCTAACTCATCAACTCCAATTTCATTTAATTTATGAGCCCAGTCTAAAACTATTTCAGGAGTAAACTCATCTCCGTAAGGATTACCAAAACCCATAGAAAGGTAAACCCGNAGCTTCTGATCAACTTTATTAGTAATGTCTTTTATTTCTTTTACACTTTCAATTGATTGAATTCTAGTAGAATTTGTATTTCTAATTTGAAAAGTTTCTGAAACACTAAAAGGAAAGCCAACTATTGAAATCTCTTTAAACTCTGCAGCTTCTTTAGCTCCTTTAGAATTTGCGACAATACTTAATAATTTTGAGTCTGAACTTAAATCTAGCAAACCCAAAACTTCTTTGGTATCTTTTAATTGAGGAATAGCTTTAGCGGAAACAAAACTCCCAAAATCAACAACATCAAAACCAACTTTTAAAATGGAATTAATATATTCAGCTTTTAATACAGTAGGGATAAATTCGTGAATCCCTTGCATTGCATCTCGTGGACACTCTGTAAGTTTAATTTTAGACATTATATTATACCTCTTTCAATTTTATTAACAATATCTTCAATCATCCAATCCTTTCCTTTTGGCTGATAATTAACTTTTAAAGACGAACCAAACAACCTAGCAACTCCTTGATACATAGAAGCTGAAAAACCACCTCTTAACTCTTTAACTAATGCAAATGCTGTATTTCCAGTCTGACGGTCTATTAACAATAATAAAATTTTNCCTTGGCTCATAGTAAGCCTTTTAAGTTCAGGTCCATATTTATCCTTTAGTGCCTTCTCAACTTTTTTCATTGCTGATTTTTTAGTTTCAGGATTGGCTATAATTTCTTGATTACATTCGTTTATTTTTTGTGAAGCCAATAANGCATANGGGTACACTTTTTTAACATACCGTTTCAATCTTNTATATTTCCAAGATTCTCTTTTTGATTTAAACTTTGGTGTTNTTGAATANTCATCACTACTAACTACAACAGGAGGTAAATCAACAATNGGTACTGAATCCCCATTTATAATTACAAAACGATTATAAGACTGCGCAATTGTGATGTTAGAAAAACACCCCATTCCTATAAACAGTAATATTAAAAATCGTTTTTTCATAAATGACCACCCTATATTAATTAACGAAAACAAAAGGCCTTTTGTTTTAANCAATATATCAAAAAAAAAGCCAACTCTNAAGAGTTGGCTTTTAAATAGTATNTAAACCGTTTTTTTTAGTTCGCCAATACTTCAGCAACTTTATCTGCAGCTTCTTGCAACATAACTACCGAGTGAACACTTAAACCAGATTCCTCGATTAATTTTTTCGCTTCAATAGCATTTGTTCCCTGTAGTCTTACGATAATTGGAACCTTGATTTCTCCAATNTTTTTATAAGCATCCACAATTCCTTGTGCTACTCTATCACATCTTACNATACCTCCAAAAATATTTACTAAAAGAGCTTTAACGTTNTCATCTTTTAAGATAATTCTAAAAGCTTTTTCAACACGCTCAGCGTTAGCAGTACCTCCAACATCTAAAAAGTTAGCTGGTTCACCACCTGATAACTTAATAATATCCATAGTAGCCATTGCTAATCCAGCTCCATTAACCATACAACCAACGTTACCGTCAAGTTTAACATAGTTTAATTCATGCTCTTTTGCTTCAACTTCAGTTGGATCNTCTTCAGACTCATCTCTCATTTCAGCATAATCCTTATGACGNAATAAAGCATTTTCGTCTAAAGTAACTTTAGCATCAACAGCGATAATTTTATCATCAGAAGTTTTTAAAACTGGATTGATTTCAAACATAGAAGCATCACATCCAACATAAGCGTTGTATAAAGATGTAATGAATTTAGTCATTGCCTTCATAGCAGCACCAGAAAGACCTAATTTGAAAGCAATCTTTCTAGTTTGAAAACCTTGCAATCCTAAAGCAGGATCAATATATTCTGTATGAATTAATTCTGGAGTCTTTTCAGAAACAGTTTCGATGTCCATTCCACCTTCTGTAGAATATACAATTACATTTTGTCCTGAATCTCTATCTAATAAAACAGACATGTAGATTTCAGAAATCTCACTTGCTCCCGGATAATATACATCCTGCGCAATTAAAACCTTATTAACTTTTTTTGCTTTACCATTAGTTTGAGCAGTTTCTAAGTGACCACCTAAAATACCTTTAACTACTTCTGGTACTTTATCAATTCCCTTAGCCAATACTACACCATGTGACCCTGTCTCTTCAACAGTTCCCTTACCTCTACCTCCAGCATGGATTTGAGCTTTCACAACGTACCATTCAGTACCTGTATCTGCTGTTAATTTTTTTGCTGCATCAGTAGCACTTTCTAGAGTGTCAACAACAACTCCTTCTTGTATTCCTACTCCGTAACTTTTAAGGATTGATTTCCCTTGATATTCGTGAAGATTCATATATTTTAATTTTCTTAATTCAAAGTGAGTCAAATCTACAATTTTCTTTTTAAGTTTCAGATAGAATAAAGGAGTAATTTTTACACAATTTTGCTATATCTTTATTTTCAAATGCCTTAGAGAATGATTATAGCGGAAAATATTAAAAAGTCTTATGCTGAAAATGAGATTTTAAAAGGGGTAGATTTACATNTTAAAAAGGGAGAATTAGTCTCCATTATCGGGTCTTCAGGAGCTGGAAAGACTACCCTACTTCAAATAATTGGTACGCTCGATCAACCCTCTTCGGGTAAACTAACAATTAATGGCAAATCGATTGAGGGAATGAAAGACAAACAATTGTCTAATTTCAGAAATAAAGATATTGGATTTGTATTTCAATTCCACCACTTACTTCCTGAATTCTCAGCGATAGAAAATGTTATTATTCCTGGATTAATTCAAGGTGGAAAAAGGAAAGATCTTTTAGAAAAAGCTGGAAATTTACTTTCACTATTAAATGTGGCAAATAGGGCTGAACATAAACCAAGTGAAATGAGTGGCGGTGAGCAGCAAAGAGTTGCTGTTGCAAGAGCTCTAATTAATGACCCCGCTATTATACTTGCAGATGAGCCATCTGGAAATTTAGATTCTGAAAACGCGAATGAATTGCATCAACTATTCATAAAGCTTAAAAAAGAATTAAATCAAACTTTTGTAATTGTAACCCACAACCGAGCTCTTGCGGAACTTTCTGATAGAACAATTGAAATCAAAGACGGTAAAATTGTTATAAATGAATAAAAAAGATATTGCTGAATTTTTAGAAGAAAAATATATTCAATACAACAATTCTAATTTTATTGAAGATGATCCTGTAAAAATCCCACATGAATACACTAAAATAGAGGATATAGAAATTGCTGGATTATTTGCTTCTATACTCGCTTGGGGAAATAGAAAGTCAATTATTAAAAATGCATATTCTATTCTTGAAAGAATGGACAATTCACCTCACGAATTCATTTTAAATCATTCTAATGATGATCTTAAAGTTTTAGAAGGTTTTAAACACAGAACTTTCAATTCGATTGACGCTACTACTTTTGTGAAAAGTTTAAACAAGATATACAATCAGCACGGCTCTCTTGGTAAATACTTTGGTGAAAAGTTTAACACTTTAAACGATCAAGCAGAAGTGTTATCAACCTTTAAAGCTGATTTTTTCGAAACCGCATTCGCTGAAAGATCTAAAAAACATTTACCAGACCCACTAAAAGGTTCTGCAGCGAAGAGAATGTGCATGTATTTTAGATGGATGGTTAGAAAAGATCAAAACACAGTTGATCTTGGTATATGGAATGATTTAATACCAACCTCTAAATTACACCTTCCTCTTGATGTACATACTGGTAATGTAAGCAGATCTTTAGGTTTATTGCAAAGAAAACAAAACGATTGGAAAGCTGTAAGTGAAATTACATCTGAATTAAGACTTATTGATCCTAATGATCCAGTTAAATTTGACTTTGCGTTATTTAGCTTAGGCGTTAATGAGGGATTTGGGAAGTAATAAAATCTATGTTCTTAATAAACTGCATTCCTAACATAAAGAATAGAAAACAAGCATTAAATAAATTGTTTGTAACGTCCACATTTAAAACCGTTATGAGATTAAACTACAAAAATGAAAAGATTTATATATTTAATTATCCTTCTTTTTTCTGTTAGTGTTAGCTCGAATGCTCAATCTAAATATTTTAGTGAATTTAATTTCGGAATCAACTTTTATAGTGCNANTAGAGAGGAAATAGTTTTTGACAAAGGCAGTGATGAATCTTTAAAAGGTCAATATAAATTCACAACTCGAATAAAGGCTTACAATAGTCTTAAAAAAGACAGTTCAGAAGTGATTAGATTTATTAAAGCTGTTAACAGAGCTATTCTTAAAGAAAAAATAACCCCATATAATATAAACNTCAATGGTGATCCAAATTCTTTAGAGGTTGCTGAACCTGAATATTTCTTTTATAGAAACGACACTACTTCCGTTGTAAATGAAAAGGGGGATTTTTACCCTCTTTTCATTTCAGATACGGTAAATTATTCTAAAATTGGAAGACTTGATTGTATTCAAGAGTGGTTTTACAACTCTAAAAAAAACAAATTAGAAGTTCAAACAATATCTTTCTCTCCTGTATTACCAAAGTATGATGAAAACAACAATTTCAAAGGTTGGAAAAAATACTATACAAGAAAACAAACGGAATTTTCATCAATTAAGAACAGAAAAAAAATTGTTAAAAGTTCTAATACAATTTGGGCTCAAAGAATATATTTATCAATTCCAATCACAGACTTTAAAGATCAAAATTCAAGTTATAAAACTTCTCAGCCGATAAAAACAGAAATGACCCCAAAGTTGAATGAAATTTTATTTAAAAAAATTTTAAATAAAAAATTAAAAGCATATATACCGAATACAAATATTGAATACACTGCTCCAAGATTAGATTCGTTAATGACTAGTAGGAAAGACACTACATTTATTGAAAATGAATATGGAGACCTTGAGATTATTCCATTTGTAAAACCATACAGAAAAGATGAATTAAGTAAATTAAAAATTAAACAGAGTTTATTTTTTAATTATAAAACCCTAAAAATAGAAGCTAGAATTGAAAAAATAATTCTTACAATTTACAAAAATGATGTGTTCGATCGTTTTCTTGAAAATAAAGAATTGTTTGAAATAAGATTTTAACAAAATTTATCAAAATTGTTAGAAAAATCAAAGTGCAACTGTGTTGCATTTACATATTTTTTTTTAATTTTAATCTATATAAAAATTAAAAAAGTAAGACAATGGTAACAAAAGAACAAGTAATAAAAGCTCAAAATGAATGGGGAGCTGGAGTTGTAAAAATAGGTTCCTTAAAAGCAGACCGATCTAATTGCGAATCATTTACAAGTGAATTCCTTGACAAACTTTACGCATTTGAAAATGGTCCAGTTTTATTCAAGCCTACTAAATGTTCATTAGAACAATTTAGACCTAGTAAAGCTAAAGCTACTTCTTATTTCATAGCGGGAGAGGACAGATCTTGTAATGAGGATAAAGGATTTGCTATTAATCCTTGGACAAAAGTGCGATTCGAAAATTCAAATTTTATATTAGAAGATAATCGTGCCATCGCAATGGGAAATTACTTTTTTACAGACTTGGAGGGTAATGAAGCTAAAGTAGAATATACGTTTGGTTATAAAGTAAGTAATGGTGAGCTTAAAATTGATTTACACCATTCTTCTTTTCCATACAATCCTTAAACGTAAATTCTATCGATTATACTTTTAATACTGCACGAATAGCATTTATATATCGATAAATTAAAATTGAATAGCATTATAGAAACCATTCTGTTTTTACAAAAACAGAATGGTTTTTAATATTACATTATCACAATAATTATAATATTAAGAACTTAAAGGTTACTCAATTTAAATTCCTGTTTTTTCAGTAAATACGTAAAGAAGCATATGTGTTTTCTTCTTAGAATTTAGTTCCGAAGGTCCCGTGTAAATATAATTTACTTTTAGATCAGAATGATTCTTCTTAAATGTATTCATTGTTTTTTCTAAAACTAACTTATCAGCTAGAAAGGGAAAATTAAATTTATACACTCCATCAACAACCTCTACCCCAGAAACTGGAGAATCAACATTTGAAAATGTCTTATTTGAAAAATTAACAATTGAAATAGAAGTTAAGGCTGTTAAACAAAAACCAATAAACAAAGCAATTTTATAGCTTTTAGACCCCTTAATTGAGATCGTATTGTCTTCAGCGCTTGAAACATATTTAAATAATATCCAAGAAGCAATTAAAATGAGCCAAAATAAACCATGCTCTAACAACTGGAATCTATCCCCAAAAACTTGGTCAGCTATAGAAAACAAACTAAATAAAATCATAGATGTAAAAACGGCTTTAAAAAACCATTTTTCAGCTTCTAAAAATTTTCTTTTCGAAAAATTAATTAGAGCAAATAAATAAAATACAAAATTAACACCTTCCAATGCAGAAACAAATGCCAATGCACTCGCAGCAAAAATTGGATTTTTGAGGCCTAAAGACCCAAAGAACTTCACAAATAAGGCGAAGAAATCTTTACCTACCCATAGATTATGAACATCGGGAATAATTTTATCCACTACACTTAGCCCCCAAAAAAAAGTCCAAAAAATTAGTATCGAAAATCGAATTATAGTTCTTTCTTTCATCTTCTATCCTCTGTTAAAATGTAAAAAATTAAACCATCTGCTTTTTTTAAACGCAATGGATTTGGAACAGTATAAATATGATTAATCTTTTTTATAGGATGTGAATTTTTAAATTTTTCAATTGATTTTTCAAAAACAGTACTCCCTCCTAAAAAGGGAAATGAAACCTTGTAAATATTTTCACCTACTTTTTCTGCTTCTATGGCTTCTGTCCTTCTAGAGAAGTAATTTGCATTGTAGTTGAAAATAGAAATACTGGACGCAGAAACAAGCATAACAATAACAATAGATGCCATAATAAACTGTCTTTTTTGAATGACAATTTCTGCAGACATATTTTCATTCTTTAATCGTACAAAAACAATCCAAGAAAAAAGTGTTAAAAACCAAAATAAAGTATGCTCCAAAAGTTCAAACCTATCACCAAAAACATGATCTCCTATAGAAAACACAGTAAAGGTTATTAACGTAAATACAATACCCACAAAAAACCAAGAACGAGCAGTATCTTGTCGCTTTTTAAAAAAATGTATTAAAGCTCCTGTAAAGAATACAAAAGCAAAAACTTCTAATGCAGCAGCTATAACTAAGGCACCATCTGCAATTATTGGTGATTCTAAACCTGCTGAAGCGAAGAATTTTTGAAACTGAGCAAACCTATCTCTCCCCACCCAGAGAAACAAACTGCCACCAATAAATTTATCAACGATATTAAAAAGCCAAAAAATAGACCAATAAGATAGTATTGCGTATTTAATAAGGTCATTGGTAGGAATTTTTATTCCTGTTTCTTTCTGCATTTTTCAGAAATTTATATTAATTAAAATACAACCTAAACCTTTGAATTGTTCCTTTTGAATTAGGTACAATTATTTCGCGCTTCATTTAACAATTAAACGAAATTATAAAAGGAAAGACTTAAAGCTTCAGATTTAATTTTCATCAGCATTTAACCTACGTTTTTTTGCATCAATAAAGCTTTTCACAAAAAATATTATCGCCATTACTGTACTAATAATCATAACTATAATTCTAGTTACTGCTAAATTATCTGCTCTTCCTAAAGCTCCAAATAAAGGCTTAACTAAACCTATTAAAATCAATAATGTAAGCAATACAGCTATATGGGCAATTATCTTATTTTCTTTTTTAACTCCAAAATTAAGTCCTACCAATACAACACCTATAAAAGCGGGTATTAAAGCTGTTAAGGAAGGAGTTTCTGATGATAAATATCCCCAAAGAGGCAAAACGATTAAGAGAATCGCATTAATTAAACTTACTTTATATGCTTTCATAGTAAATGGTATTTATAATTTTAGATTATTGGTTAGCGAAAATACGTTATTTAAATTAATGTAGTGAGGATGGTTTATTAAAAATATCATTTCTATTAAAAAGCCATTTTTATATTCACTTCAAAGTGATTAGACAAATTTATCTGAATATATTATACCTCAATTATAAGCTTTTTTAAAAATAATTATTTCATAAGTTTAAAAAAAAATAGTCTTTAATCTAATTTCTACAACAATCCATCAATATCATATTTTGAGAAAAATTCCCAAATTAATTCATCAGTATTTTTACCATTAAAATTCAGGTTAAACCATTCGTGCCCGCCATTATTAATTTTATAATGTTCTACGGAAACGTCATTAGTTCCACTACCATAAAAATCATATTGAATAGTAATTCCATTACTTGGTATAACATTTGAATTAGCTATACTATCGGTCGAATTAAAATTCATCCATAAATTCAACGTAGACTCAACAGAATTGTAATCGTTACTTCCAAAATAGGGTAACACTCCATCAGAAGTGCCGTGCAACATCAAAATAGGCATAGGATGATTAGATGAAATTTGTGTTTCCAGCATAGCTCCTGATACAGATGCAACAGCAGCAATTAAATTACTTTTGTGATTAGCTAATCCAAAACTCATCATAGCTCCATTTGAATAACCACAAGCATAAATTCTTTTTGAATTAATTGCATAATTATTGGATAGGTCTTGAATCAAGTTTTCTATAAAACCTAAATCATCTGCGTTACTTTTATTGGTAGGAGACGGTAAAGAAGGATTCCAATGCGCAAAACTATTCATTAACGTACCTTGAGGGTAGACTAAAATGAAATTTTCTCTTTCTGCTAAAGCTTCCATCGAAGCGTAAGTTTTATATTCCTTAATGTCACCTCCAAATCCATGGAAATTTAAAATAAGTGGCAGTGCAACGGTGCCATTATAACCTGAAGGCACATAAATTGAATACGTTCTGTTAATATTATTATAATTAAAAGATTGAATACTCTGACTTGAACTATTTTTACTAACCTGATCTTTTGAACAACTAAAGCACAAGAGTGATAAAAACATAAAAATTAATTTTTTCATAATTTATTAATTTATTAATTTATTAATTTAATGAGGTAAATATTTCTTAATTAAATCATATACGATTGAGCCAATAAGACTAGCCGCTAAGACGACAACAAAGACAGTAACACCATTCCCAATAAGTGAAAAAATAGGCCCTGGGCAAGCACCTGTTAAGGCCCAACCTAATCCAAAAATGAATCCACCAATTAAATTGGACTTAAATTGAACAGGCTTTTTAATAGGATTAATACTTTCACCATTTAGTGATTTTATTTTAAACTTTTTAATAATAAAAAGGGAAAGCATTCCTACAATTACTGCCAAGCCAATTATTCCATACATATGAAAAGCTTGAAATCGAAACATTTCCTGGATCCTAAACCAAGAAGCAGCCTCAGATTTTGTTAAAAGTATTCCAAACCAAGAGCCAATGAGCAAGTATTTTAAATTTTTCATTAAAGAAAATTAAAAAGTAAAGGAAAAAGTAAGTGCGTCATTAGAAGTCCACCTGCAAAAAATCCCACAACGGCAATTAATGAAGATAAACTGAAAAGTGAAAGTCCCATAATTGCATGACCTGAAGTACAACCGTTTGCG
>JGI24539J26755_10001073_pt1 | contig 12809 bp, 8 predicted proteins | sample NorSeaMetagenome_2_FD_26755 | JGI IMG/M metagenome (IMG submission 26755) | reverse complement strand
CGCGCGCGATCGATTCGATCGCGCGGTGCCTTCTCGCCGACGTCGCCGGCGCAGATGGGGATCAGCCGCGACGGTATCGCCCGCGGGGACGACCGGGCGCCTTTCATCGGGTGTTATCAAGGGAGTGTCGAGGGTATCGGGTGGATGCGTGGGTGGAACGGGGCTCACCTCGACCGACAACGCGTAGGGAAGAGTGGCGACTGGAAGGTGGCGTCCGCCATCATCGCCCAACACCAAGCGGCGTCTCCCTCCGTCGGGCAGCGCTCCGCCGCTCGTTGTCGCGCAAAACTGAAAACGCCGTCTCGTATCGCTACGAGTCAGGAGTTTAGGTGTCTATTTATGGTTTAGAAGGGCTAATTCCTGACTCGATTTCATCGGACGGCACCGTTTATTACGAGGAAACTCACTTTTTGTTGCTTTATCCACTACACCATGAGCGCCGCGCGTGCGACCGTCTCGGCGTCGTCGCCGCGGATTCGCACCACCCTTGCGCGGCGACCGAAACGCCGCGCGATATGCCGTGTCATCGTTCGAGCGGCAGCCGCGGGGAAAGTGACCGTCCCATCGCTCGAGGAGGCGCGCGGGAATGCAATGCCGTTGTCTGAGGCCATCGGACCGGACGGACCGAAGGGCGCGGCGGTGTTCGCGCTCTTACTCCCGTCACCGCTCGGCGACCGCGTGCACTACGTCGGTGTCGCGAAGGATGCCGGCAACGCGCTCGCATCCGCGGCGTCCTCCACGGGCATCGACCCCGACGACCTGAAGGACGTCACCGTGGCGTGGGCGGACCTGCCGAAGACCGCGCGAAAACCGGCGCTCCAGGCGGCGTGGAAGGCGTGGCTCGGGGCCGTCGGATACGCACCGGAGGGCAACACCGCCGTGGCCGCATCCACGCCACCGAGAAGACACCGAGTAAGCCCAACGCGGCGATACAATCCCCAGAGGATGCGGCAAAAGAGGCGGCGGCCATCGCCGACGACGTGGTGTCGACGGAAGCGATCGATAAATTGTGCAAAGACGGCTTCGTGATCCTCGACGACGTCCTCCCCCAAGCACGTGTTAACCACGTGCCTGACGTCAGCCAACGCGCTGGCACGCTCGAAGAAGACCGTGAACGTCGGGCAAGAAGGACGCGACGACTCCATCGCGGTGCTGCGAAGCGATGACTTGCCGGCGGAGGGAACCGCGTTCGGGGGATTAAGTCCGTGCGCCCGGATGCTCCTGGCGGTACCGGTAGCCCTGCGCGCGCGGTTCGCCGAGCGCGAGGGTTCGAGCCCCGGAGGCGCCGAATCCATGGTCGGCGGCAAACTGTCCCGCGAGACGTTCGCGCGGTTAGCCACGGCGACCGCGCCGGACAGGTTGATGCTGGCCAATTACCCCGGCGACGGGGCGAGATACGTGACACACCTGGACAACGACCCGACAGACCCGGGGCATTCGGAGGGCGAGCCCGGTCTGCGCGCGTGCGACCGCGCGGTGACCGCCATACTGTACCTTAACCCCAATTGGGAGGAGACGCACGGCGGGTGCCTGCGGGTGCAGATGGAAGGGGGGAAGGGCACGATCGACGTGGCGCCGAGCGCGGGGCGGATGGTGCTGTTCGACTGCAGGCGGATCGCGCACGAGGTGCTGCCGTCGTACACGTCGAGGTGGGCCATGACCGCCTGGATCAACGATTAAGACGCTTGTTCAGTGTTTGTTTGTATCATGTGTTGTAATGCTAGGGTGATGTAACAAATTTACCGAGGAGGGCGCAGTCGCTCGAGCGCTTCGAGCGGGCGCCCATCGTCTCGGCCCGGCAGGTGAAAACAGGGTATACGCGTGTGCTAAGTTTTGTGTTTTCACGTGGGCGTCGATCCGATCCATGACGACGCCACCAATCGTTTCACTACCGCCGCGATGGATCGTCATGGGGCGGATGTGGCGCCATTGCCTGGGCCCACGGCGGCGGCATGAACTCCGGCATCGGCGGCGACCCGTACAGCATGCCGGGGTAGCCCATGGGCGTTTGCCGCACATTCATCATCGCCGCGGCCGCCGCCGCCGCGTTCCTCGCCGCCTCCTCCGATGAACCCGCGCCTGATGAACCCGCGCCCGGCCCACCCGGAGCCTGGAATCCCCCCATCGACGCGCCCATGTAGCTCAGGAACTGTTGGCTGAACTGAGCCGCCGCCATCTGCGCCTGGAACGCCTCCGCAGAATTCGCCATTGATTCTCCCGGGAAACCGGGGGTCGGCATCCCCGGCGGGACCCCCGCGTGCATTTGCTCGATGGTGGGCGCGAACGGGTTCGCGGCGGCATTCATCGCCGCGGACGGGCCCAGTGTGGACGCGCCCGGGTACTGGAACGGGTGCACCCTCTGCATGATGTCCGTGGGCAGCGGCGCGGATGGCGGTATGCCCGCCAGCCGCTTGAGGTACAGCCTGTACTTCTGCAGGTGGCTCGCCACGTTCTCCCGCGTCATCCCTTCCACGTTCATGAGCTGTAAGATNGTCTTCGGGACCGCGTTCTTGATCCCGAGGTGGTTCACGGCGTTCATGAAGCGCATGTGCAGCTCGGGCGTCCACACCAGCCGAGGCTTCTTCGGCTGCTTCGACGATCCAGTTNCCCCTCCGTGAGCGCCAGTCGACGCCGGCATCGCCTCGTCGACTCCCTCGCCGGTGGTCCCCGCGTTGCCGTTGGTCTCNTGACGCTCGACATCGTTCGCGGCCTGTGGATGTAACGAAAGGGCGTGAGCGGTGAGTCGGTTGGTGGTTCGGTGGGGATATTTTTTCTTGACAGCCTGGTGCTGGCAACAGAACGGGCGCGATGGGTGATCGGCGTTTGATGGGACGCGACGCGCGAGCGTCTGACGGGGTTGGGCGAGCGCGTAATGCGGTCGACCGGCGAGGTATCGGTGAGTTCGATACGTGCCGGGTGGTATCCGGGCCGTCGGGAGCGCGAGTGATGCCGCGTGGCCCCACGCACGTCCGTCTTCCGGTACCCGCGGCGACACATCGGAAACAACTAACGCGGAGTTTGGTGAAAACAGCGGAAGCGGTGCGGATCCGGGACGGCGCCGTTGAACGCGTCGATGCGTACCTGTCGGGCGTCAACCTCCTCGTTCGCGCGGTCGGACATCACCTCCGGGTTATGAACGACCCTTGGCGTCTGTCGATGACCCTCGGAACGCCTCGGAACCGACCGAGACGCGCCGACGACGGGGACCCGATGGGAGCCTTCTCCCGCGCGAAGAAACGCCGGGGAAGAAACGCCGGACGTTTCCGATGGGCGACGGCGCCGGCGGCTTTACTCCGTGTCGGCGCGACTTCGCGGGCGGCGCTTCACGTAGACCTGCGCGTACCCCCGGTCCGTTCACTTGGTCATCCTCCTCCCTCCTCTCTCACTCCAAGGAAGCCTTTACGTGTGCAGGTATGAGCCCGTGGGGCGCGACGTCGCCAGGTAGCCCGCACCACGTTTTTGTCTGTGAGGCAACAACACCGGGGCAAAAGCACTGGGAAATCGCGCTAAAAAGACGGCGAGCCAATGAAACGCCCGAAAACCAGATACGGCCAATCAAAGCGTGCCGCGGCAAAATATTTTTGACCACGTTTTTTTTTCCTGGTGAAACTTCCTCACAGGCCAATCTGGTGTATTTGATATCAAAATGCCCAAATAGACGGTGGTATACGGTCAAAGAGTGATACGTGTTCGTATGCGTATCAGTTAGGGGTTGACCGTTTTATTTTTGGAAAGCCGGCGCCGGGGTCCCCCGACACGCGCCGCGGGGGCCGCGCGTCACGGCCGTTTACCGCTAATTCGTCACCAAAACACGTGTTANNTATATTCGAACCGTCCCGACTAGTCCCCCCCCGCCCCGTCGTCGTCCGAACCGTCCGAATTGATTGCAACCTCGGCCTCGCGCTCCGCCCTACGCCGAAGCCTCTCAGCCTGCGCCCGGTCCCGTTCCTCCCTCGCCTGCCGCATCGCCGTCACGTCCGCGATGAACGCGTTGGTCCGCTCGATCGCCTCGTTCGTTCGCCTCACCTCCAGGCCGTGCACGGGCGACGCGCGACGTATCACGTTCTCCAGCAGGATCCCGCCGAGTCCGTGCGGCAGCGCCCTTAAACACCGTTCAGTCGCCGACATTTTATCCACACCCGTCAGCGGTCTTAACCCGCGACGTACGCGGTCAAGCGCGTCCTTCTGGTGCTCCAGCCGCACTCGTTCCATCGCGGCGAACACCGGTTTCTCACGCTCGAACGGTACGAACCGCGAGTTTTCTTTAAGCCTCCACCGTTCGTCGCGATGTCCCGCGAGGCGCTCACACGCCGCTCGGCTCAATCCCCACAGACGCGTAGGTCCTCCCGTCGAACACGCGGCGACCACCGTGGCGTCGTTCGGGGTGTTGAACATGATCGGTATCTCCCCCGAGACGTACCCGCTACCGAGTACGCCGACGCACTCGTGGTACCACCCAACGGTCGAGTGATCGAGGTGTGGATCGTCACGTCTTCGATACGCGTGAAGTTCCCCCCGCTCGAGGACGCACACGCCCCAGCACTCGCCGCCCTCCTCCGCGAGGAGGTCACCGCGCATGAGCGTGAGCTCGCGGATCTCCGCGATCGCCTTGTCCAGCGTCGCGTCCGTCGCGCCCTCGAACGGCATCGATGTGAGCAGCGCGGCGCGAATCTTGCCACGACGCGTCGAACCCCTCGGCGCCGAGGACGGGTTCGGTTGGCGGCCGCCCGGCCGCCCGACTGCGACAGAGTCGGGCCGCCATGGATAGACCCATCCACCGTGTGGGTCTTTCATGATCCCCATCGCGATCAGGTGTTCGTCGGTGATGACCTCGGGATCAGCATCGGAGCGGTGTCCACGTCCGGTGTCCACGTCATCGGAACGAATCGTATCCAATCGCCTCCGGAGCCGGACCCGGAGCGCCTCCGCCTCGGCGTTGGACGCGAGCGAGTGTTTCACGTAGACGGAGTGCGTCACGTGGTGACGCAGCGCGTCGCGGTGCATCGCGATGCACTCCGTCGGGGACACACGCGCGATCGCGTCGTTCGATGCGACGTGCGGTGANGTCGCCGCGTCAAGATCCACGACGTCAAGGTCCAACGCTGACTCGTGGAAGACGCCCCCGGCGGCGACGACCCCGCCGCCCCCTGCGCCCGTCACCGCACCCTCCGTGACCACCCGCATCGCGTCCACCGCTCCACCTCGACGCACGAACGGCACGTCGAGACCCAAACGACGAATCCCCCCCATGGTCCCGTCGCCCCCCACCGTGTACACGTCCCTCTCGTCGCCCCGCCGCTCGATCACGAACGAATCAATCACGAATCCCCGAACCCATTTCGGTTCCACCCACGCGAGCCACGGCGTTGACTCGGCCATCTGCATCGTCGATATCCGGCATTCCTCCATGACGGCCACGGCGCCGTTGCGCTGGACGATGGACATCGGCACGGTGAGCAGCCGCAGATCCCCGGTACCCGCCACAGCCTTACATCCGCCCGGCACGTCGAAGCCGTGTATCGCTTGAAGCGGCGCGGAGAAGCACGAGCCCGGTCCGAGTCCCACCGCTCGGTGCCACTCCTTGCCTTCCCGGGTTCCCTTCTGCTTCTTCTTCTTCTTACGTTTTTTTCCCGTGTCGTCGTTCGCGTCTTTGTTCATCGCGTCGTCGTTCGACTCTATCGGTCCGGGACCGGGCGCCAAGATGTCGACGCGGCCCCGCGTCACGAGGTACATCCTCGGTTCGTGCGTGTAGTTGGCGGAATTTGTACCTCGGCCCGCGCGTCGGTTCCGTCGACGCGAACGCCGGGCGGCGGCTCGCGGCGCCGCATCGTCGTCGTCGCTTTCATCACGTCGGGTATTGTCGTCGGTTTCGTCGAGCGGCGCGAGATACCCCGCGTCGTCCATCATGGAGGACACGACGACGTCGCCCGGGGCGATGCCCATCGCGTCGCCGTCGATTTGTTCCGCGTTGCGATTGAGGTCCGTGAGGATGCGCCCCTCGGACCCGAGAACCGCCCTGGCGAGCGGGTAGCACCCGAGCGCGCCGGAGAGCACCGCGCGGCGGAGACGGGCTCGTTCTTCTTTACGCTCCGCCCGTCGAATACCCGCCAGCCGCGTCGTCTCCTCGCGCCTCATCGCCTCGTTTTCTCGTCGCCGCTGGAAATAACGCCACGGGTTGTTGAACCCGAGCATCGAGCTCCGCTTGGTGGTACCATGGGACGACGATGAGGCCGGTTCGGTCGGCATCGGGAGATCCAACGTTGGGGGCGTCGGTGCATCGCGGGGGACCGCCACCATCCGCCGCCCCTCACGAGGTCGTGGTTGGTCCCCCTCCCCTCGGAAGAGAAGAATGAATGACGAAAAAGGTGCCGATAGTCCGGACTTCTGTTTCCCCCGATTTACCCGAGTCCGAGTATTTCGCAGGCGGAAAGTGGCGTTTATTAACCAAGAATAACCAACTTTCGTATGGGCATTTGCCATTAACAAGGCTTCGGCGCATAATAAATTCCCGTGATAATGCAAATTCCCGATTATGCGCTACATGGGCAATGGAAGGAAGATCTAGACATCTCTCGACACCTCTCATTGGTCGAATGGGAGGAACTTTCACTAAAAGTTACCGATAATTTGGAAAAATTGACCACTAAAAACCCATGTGTCCAGCCAGATCTGCGCCGTTGTTTTTCTACTCAGCCTCCAGCCTCGCGTGGACCGCATTGCGCGCGCCGCGAACGAGTCAGGACGTTCACGCGTGTGCGTCATGAAGCGGCGAGAGAGCCCCGTGATCGATGTCAGGGACACGCGGCCTTACTGGGCCACGGTCACCACACCCGCGGCGGGGTCCAAGTGCGTCCGCCCCCCTCCACGCGCACGCCATTTATAATTTCTTTCATTGTTTTTTTCAACTCAACATGGCCGCCGTGCCCCGACCCTTTCCGCGCGACTGACCCGCGCGACCCCTCTCCTCTCGTACCAGGAACGACGACCCTGATGGCTCCACGTCCACGGTCCGCTACCTCATGCTGGAGGACGTCGAGACGGGCGACATCGTCTGCCCGCTCGTCTACCTGCGCGAAGTGTTCGGCCTCAACTACAGCCGCAAGACGAGCAACGACAGGACCCGGGTCATCCACGAGGTGCCCGACGGTCTGATCCGTCCGCCCGTGATGACCGCGCAGAACCTCCTGCAGCAGCAGCTCATGCGCGCCAGACAGCAGCAGATGAACGGCGGCAAGCCCGCGCCGCCGCCCGCGGACCCGCTCCCGTGCTGGAAGCTCCCGTTCGAGAGCTCCACCGACGTCAAGCTCCAGATCCGCAACCTGCTCGGAGACGAGGGCTTCAGTAAAGGGCACGTCCGGCTCGTCTCCCTGCCCCTCGCCTTCAACGTCCTCTCGGAGAAGGACGAGTTTAGGGACTCACCGCTGTTCCGAGCCGTGCACCACGTGCTGAAGGGCACGAGCTACGCGCAGCTCCTCCGGCGAAAGAGACCCGCGCTGAAAGAAGACGGGGCGGATGACGAAGTCGCGATGAACGGCGACTCCAACGCCCCCGTTGGAGTCCCAAACAACGAGGGCCTCCGCATGAATTCGTTCAACGCGAGCACGACGGACTTTGTGCTCGTGGACTGCGTCCCACCGCCGTGCGCGGGGGTGACGGTGAAGATCGAGGCGGCGACGGCGCCGGGCGAGAACGACGCGGGTGGATCACACGCGAGTCTCAAGAAGGTCTCGAGCGGGCGGAAGAACGAGGCGCTGAAGGGTCCTCGGGACATGCAGAAGAGCTTCGACAAGTACGTCGACTACATCACCCCGGACAACATGACGAAGAGCGGAGCGCGGAGCGGAAGCAGCCGGGGTACCGCCGGGGACAACGGCGAGGGCCTGCGCGGTAATTCATTCACGGGTCCGTCGCGAGCGATGCCGCCGCCGCCGGCGCAGGAGCCGTCGATGTTGGGCGGCGGCGCGGACATGTCCGTGCGGATGGTGCTGGACCAGGACGGGCGGTTCAGTAAGATGCGACGGGTGAGCAACACGTCGACGTCGCCGGGCGGGAGCGGCGGATGGATCGGCGGTGACGGGCAGATTTGTTTAGACCCGATGGAGACTGTGTCGCGGCAGCGGGAGGAGATTCACCGTTTGAAGCAGCAGAACGACGTGCTGCATCGCGACCTCACGTCGGTGAAGAGCGCGCTGAGTGGCCTCCTATCGACAATGACGGACAAGGAGAAGCTGGACATCCAGCAGCGAAGAAAGGGTGCGGCGGCGGCGTCACGAGACGGCGGGCATTCGCAACAATACGGTTCCGACACATCCGGCGCTCTTCGATCGACGGAGACGGACGTTCCCGTGGATGCCAACGGCTTCTACGCCGGCCCCATCGCGTCCATCTCGGGGTCGATGCTGCACACGATCGAGAGCGTACACGCGGCTGCGGCGGGCGTGGTTGGAGCGGGCGGCGACATGCGGGCGGCGCAGATGCCGGGATCGGCGCAGCATCGCCCCGAGGCTGGGATCTTGTCGGCGGGTTGGGGCAACTTTGGCAGCGCGCCCGGCCCGATAGCTGGTGTTCCCATGCGCACGGGAAGTACCGACCAGTTTCTTCACGGAACGTCGGATTCACTCGGGGGTATGCAACTCGAGGGTGGTGCCGATGGATACATGCAGCACCACTGACGGCGACGAAGAGGGGAGGATTGACATCGACGAGGAGGGGAGGATTGACATCGACGAGGAGGGGAGGATCGCTCCCATGTTTTGCACTGAAGAGGCGCCGCGTGCCGAGCTCTCGGCCGCCCCGCCCGCTCGCATTTTTTCACAACCACGGGCCCACACCAAATACGACGTGGGCTTTGTTTGCTATTAGTATCGTGTAATGAGTTGACCAAAATTGAAAGGCATGTCCGCGCTTCTCCTCCGCCCGACTTGCGTGGGGATCCTTCCTGGTGGGAAAAAAGGCTCTGCCAAGGCGCCAAATTGATTCCAGATCGCGGGCGCGCGACGGTGGCCACATGGGTGGAAAGGACGACGTGGAGAGATGGACGTCGCTGTACAAGGGCTTCACGAGGCCCGGGCGTCGGCCCAAGCTCCCGGAAGGCCCGGCCGACTCCACCCTCCGCAAGCTCCACGAGATGGAGTCGCGCGCGGCGCCGGTCTCCATCGCGCCATTGGCGCCCAACCGGCGGCAGCGGCCCCGCGCGGAGGATGCGACGCCGGCGGTGGACCCACCGGCCCGACCGCCGCTCGCAAACGATGATACGCCTCTCGATGACCCTCCCGCCACGGAGAACGCGCCGCCGCCCGACGCCCGACGCCGGCGAAAGCGCCCGACGAAGGATGAGCTCGCGCTGGCGCAGGCGGCGGCGACGCGCGAGGCGCTTCGCCGCGCGATGGGGGGCGCGCACTTCCAGGATCCGCACCTGCGACGGCTCGAGATGGCCGCCAAGCTAGAGGCGGAGGTCGAGAAGGCCAAGGCGCTCGCCTCGGGAACCCACGCGAACCGCACCGCCGAACCGCCCCGTCGTCCCCATCGCGGCGACGACGAAAGATCATCGGGGAAACCGGGCGGAGGCCCCCAAAAGACACGGGAAACCGCACCGCCGCCCGCCCCGCTCACTCCCTCGCTCACCTGGGAGCAGCACACCGCCTTCCTCACCTACCCACCCACACGCGTCAGGCACCAGCACGAACTCCCGCGCGGTCTCACGACCAAACGCTTGGACGATCTATACGCCCGAGTCGAGCGAGAACAGCGCCGGTACCTCCGCCGGTTGGCCGACCATCCACGCGGCGTTCACGCATCCATGGGCCCGCCGCAGATGGTACGCTCGGCGCGGGAGTGGACCGCGCACGACGCGGCGCGACGCGTGGACCCCAAACGCGGCGATGCGCCCAGGTACGTAGCCGTCCAGCCGAACCCGATGGAAGAGTCCGATGTTCCGTACTCAGTCTCGCTCACGGGGGATTTGAAGATGCGGGATGTCAATGCTGTGCCACACGCACCGTCGATGAAACTGGAGAGCGTTCATCGCTCAGGCGGGTCGCACGATAAACCCCCGTCCCGGCCCTCGAGTAGGCTCGGGTCCCTCAACAAAGGCGGCAAAGGCGGCAGCGCTTCGAACCTCAGCCAGGGTAACGAATTGGGATCGACGGACCCAACGGAGGCGCCCATTCCGCCGGCGTTGGTCTCCGCGTGCGGCCGCGGCGTCCGCCTCGGCGAGTTCATCGCGTCCGCGCCCGCGACCGCGATCACGGACGGCGACGCGCTGTGGATCCCGGGTGAGGACGAGGAGACGTGCGCGCTGTGCGAGTCCACGGGTGCGAACGCGGCGATCACCGAGGAAGCTTTCGCGTGTCTCGTCGCAAACGCTTCGGGGCGGATGGACCGATCGTGGGAGCTTCCGGTGGCGGTTTGCGTCCCGATGGGTGGTGACGATTCGGATCGCGTGGTGCACATCGGCGATCCGCTTCCGACGCGAGATACCGGTGCGTCGACGTGGCGTCACCGCGCGGCGGCTACGTACGAGAGGGCCGTGCGCAGGAGGGTGGAGGAGGCGCGGCGGCGTAAGGAATTGGAAAAGTTACAGGCGAAGGGGCCGCTCGGTTCGCTGAGCTCCATGCCTTCCGTGGTGTCGCACAGCTCGCACGACGAGACGAGCTGCGTGGTGAAGACACACGCGCTGTATTCGATGGGAGGCGGGACCGGAAAGCGCGTGTTGGTCCGGTCGATGGACGTGGAGGTGGAGAACGGCGCCGGCGGAACTGAAAAAACCGAGACGGTTCGGTGTAAAGTCGAGTTCACCGAGGAGGACGGGCAGGACGTCGAGGAGGAAGCCTCCTGGAGTGAAGCCGCGCGCTGGTGGGCGGCACTCGCGGCGCGGGGCGGTGATACCGACTCGACGGTACACAGCTGTGTGGACCTCACGTTGGTGCTCTGCAGAGTGCGCGCGAGGGACGGCGCGGTGGTACGGCTTCCGGAGCGCCTCGACGCCGACGAGATCCTTCGAAGGTTCGCCCGCGATCCCCCGCCGCCGTTGAACTCCATCGAGCTCAAGTCGGGAAACTTCGGATCCTCCCGATCCGCGTCCAGAGCATCGACACGAAACAACAGCGACGACGAGGACGACGGGGATCTGGAGGACGGGTCCGTGACNACGATACCGAGTTGGTTTCAATCGCACGGCTTTGACCCAGACGCGGGGGTNCAAAACGTAGTCGCCGCGATCGACGCCTTTCAAAACCTTCCCCTCGGGCGGTACGTCCTGTGCCACAGGCCGGGTGATGACGTGGCGACGGTGATGCGGGAGTGCGCGGGCCCCGACGGGTGGGCGCCGCACAGGGGCAAGACGATGAAGAGCCGGCCTTCTAGTCGAGCAGATTCGCCCGAGCCCGGCGGATTAAAAATGAAAAAGTTAAAGGCCAAGGCGGGACCGGCGCGGAAAGGCCGGCCGCCCGCGACGGAGGTCAAGGCTTTAGGGAACAATCGCAGGAGCNTGGGCGGGCGACGGATCAAGAACGGGGGTAAACGCGGGCACCTCTTCGGCGGGTTCAGCGGCGTGGAGGAGGAGGAAGAGCGGCCGGAGCCCAAGTACCGGCGGAGGCTTCCGCTGATGTTACCCGAGGTTCCCCGCGACGTGGCCTCCGCGCTGTACATCGGGCGGCTCGACGACCCGATGGCCGCCATCGGACACCAAGGGAAGGGCACGAAGGTGAGCTGCGTTTTGGACGAATTCCCGGCCTTGCCCGGCCCACGGGACGTCGGGGAAAGGCCATTCACCGTCGGCGTTACGTACGATTGGGAGGCGAGTCACCGCAAAGCAGCCGAAGCGGAGGCGGCGCTGGATGCAGAGTCCTCTGCGATTTCGGATTTGACGAAGCGTTTCACTCACTTCGAGTTCCTCCCGCCGCGGTGCCGCACGGAGGGTCAGATCGACCGGACCCCCGCGCCCAAGGGCGAACCCACCGATTGCAAGGCTAAGGCTCGGCGGGACCAAAAGCGCGGCAACTGGGCCGCCGTGCTCGCGCCGCCGACGACGGGGTCCGACCTCTCGGAGTCCGACGACGACGTACCCCTCGCCGCGCTCGCGGATAAGGTTGCCGCCGCGGACGGCGCGAGCGACTCGGACGATGACATGCCGATCGCCGGCTTGCTCACCAGGTTTGGGGGGTCGAGACGTAAAACAGGGCGCAAAAACGACGCGAAGGACGCGGCGGGTGCCAAGAAGGCGGTGGGNAACAAGAAGAAGAAGACGCAGCCGGAGTCATCGAGCGACGACGACGCCGACGACGCCGGGGTGGGTGAGCTCGAGGTGGACAAATCCGGGCACTACGTCGGGGTCCGGTACTGCCACCAGTTCGCGCACGCCGGTCGATGTTTCGCGCGGTCGAAAGGTTCGTGTCCCGATCCGCACCTCACGCTGCGCGAGGTTCGTCGCATGGCGGCGAAGGGCGAGTCCAACGATCACGCCTTGGTGCGGCAGCACGTGTACGCGACGTTCACGGCGAATGCCTCGCATCAGCGCGCGCCCACGTGGGGTAACATGCCGAGCCTCGGGACGCGCAAGGCGAGCTGGACCCAACGCCACGACAGCGACGACGAGGGCTGACGACGTCGAGTAATAACGCGAGTTTCACGGCACTCAGAGTTTCATAGAGTTAGTTTGTAATAACGTTACAGGTGCACGTCGTGCGTGTGTGTCTCTATGCGCGTGCTATGCAATACAGGGCGCTGCGCGTTGGTGTGGTGTTTTTACACGGAGGAATCGAAAGGTGCGAATAATCATCGGCGACTCGTCACCGCCATCTGACTCGACG
>JGI24539J26755_10001069_pt1 | contig 12835 bp, 12 predicted proteins | sample NorSeaMetagenome_2_FD_26755 | JGI IMG/M metagenome (IMG submission 26755) | reverse complement strand
TTGGATTACGTCAAATATTTCTTGCGCTTGCCGCTTAAATCAGAATATACAATCGATGACATGGCAGAAGATGGCATCAAGTTACTCGATTCCTTGGGTATTAAAAAGGCACATATATTAGGCACTTCCATGGGTGGGATGATTGCACAAATTATTAGCTCTCAATACTCGGAAAGAGTTAAGTCACTGACATTGATTGCATCGACCGCTTCAACGCCAAGCCCTCTAAATGCTCCTACCAGTGAGGTACGTGAGTTAATGATGCAAAGATCTAAGAATCCAAATGCTTCTGTTGAAGAGGTATATGAAAGAGAAGTAAAAATTGTAACCTTAATAGGAATGGAAGGTCGCGTCGTGGACACTCCTGAATTTCGAGAAGATACATTTAAGAACTTTGAGCGTGCTGCAGACGGATCTGGGTATGCCAGACAGATGTTAGCAATTCTTGCCTCAAAAAATCGACTGCAGAAAGTTAAAAAAATTAAAGCTGCTACCTTAATTATTCACGGGGAGTACGATCCAATGATTGATGTAAAAAATGCATACACGATGCATAAACTTATTCCTCAGAGCAGTTTAGAAATTATTCCTGGCATGAGGCATCTGATAGAACCAGAAGTGTTGGAGATGTTTGAAGAAAAATTACTGGAGCACTTAAAGCTCTGCTCGTAATAAAAAGGTTAATAGAGTCCTAGTGCTTTAAGGCTGAAAGCTCGTCTTTAGTGATCAGCAGCAAATCACCTATTTGCATAAAAAGAGCATCTTCATAAGGATCAACATTGCCATCGGAAAGAATGACGCTCCAGATATTTCCAAGAATTTCTAATTTCAATTTCTTATTGCAATTGCTGTTAATAATATTAATAAAGGGGGTAAAAGATTCTTTGTGGCTGGTCCATGCCTTTAAATCCTCAAATATTTCATCAAAATTACCATTGGGATAAGCATCTGCATAAAATTGTTTGATCTCATCAATTTCATCGGTATCTATCTTTCCATCTAGGCGAGCAATTTCTATCATCAAGCAGATAACGGCAGATACATAAGGAGGAGTTTCATCAGAGGAAGTGACGGAATCACCGAATAATTTTTTTTTGAAAATTGACAACATAATTTAAGCGCTCAAATATTTCAAATAACTATATCAAGCTATTATTAATATACCAAAGCATTGAGACCATTATTCAAGCTAAGCTTTATGCATCCCAGTGAGAGAAAATTGATTTAATGATGTATTTTTCAATCTCATCATAAGATTTTATTCAGAGAATAGACTAATTTCCTTGATAGCTAAATCAACCTCAAAGTCTCTTCCGTAACCAGCAAAACTGATATCTCTGATATTTTTTGGTTTCATCGACACAGCCGCAAATCCATAAGACTTTAAGTCTTTAAATTCAATTCGATACTCTTTCCAATCATCGGTAACATCAAACGCTGTGCTTAGATAAGACCAGGGAGGCATCTTGATGCCCTTGAGAGTAATATGCACTTCATAAGCCTCGTTATTGCCTTTAGCTTTAAATTTAATGCCCTTAAAATCATTGCTCTTAATATCTACTCTATTAGACAGTCTTACAAAACCACCATTATTTTCAGTGGTAACAATTCCAGACATAGTAAAAACACCATCGCGATGAGCGATCACCAAGTCAGATCTTCCGCCCATCACTTGGTCGGTTATGCCACGCCAAGATTTAGGATCATCCAGAGATTTTGCAAAAGAATTCATTGATAATACTATTAAGAGGTACGTTATTAACTTCATCTAGTGATTATGCATAAAAATGGCTGCTTTTAAATGAAAGATCAAATTAAGAAAACCTTTAGAAAATTTTTTGAGGATAAAAAAACATCTCTTCAAACCAAAGCGTTAAGACGAGCAAATGATTTAACTAAACCTAGAGCCGGAACACCTCACGATTGGGAGGACTGGGAAAAATATGTCAAAGAGAACGATCTAAAGGACGATTGAATATTTGTTGACTTAAAGAGGTCCCTTGAAATTAACGCCTACTTTGGTCAATCTAGAGATTAGAGGCTGGCCTAAGCCTGAGGCGCTGGTTAAGACCCCTCCATACTCAGAGCCTCCAGGTAAATCATCCGCATCTTCAATCAAGCAAAGAGCACACTCTGAAATAAGTTTTGCTGTAACCTTGTAACCCGGATCTCCTTTTGCATTCATATTAAAAACTGATTTATTTCCATCTTCTGTTTCAACTATGTACTTGCAATCAAACCATCCATTCTCTTGAACAGTTTCTGAAGGTCCTTCTCCTGGCTTAGGTAAAAAAGGTTTTACTGCTCTTTTTAGTGGCGACATCAGAACCAAAACTGAGATAGCTGTAATAACGATGGATTTAAATGCGCTAAACCAAGTGTTGTGAAAAGCATGCTCTTGATAAGTAAAATTAGAGCCGTACGATTCCTGCCTTAAACTCAACAATGCTTCAGTTCGTCTAACCACCCTAGTATTGGCAGTTGCCATAATAAAAGGACCTGACCATGCATTAATCTCATTTTTCTTGGCTATGCCTACCCTATCGCTGCTTTGTTCTTTTTGCTGTTGTGTATAAGAGTCTTTAGGGTTTAGTAGATATGGATCCAACAGATCATCGCCTAAATCTAGATCCCCCATTGAAAACATGGTCTCGAGAGTTCCACCTGACGCCCCTCCTTCCCATGAATGAAATGATTCAATTCTTTTGATTGGCTTGTTAAGAACTTTGGCTGAATAAAAAACTCCTAGGTCTGATGGAATAGAATCATAACCGCAAGAAGGGATAATTCTAATTCCCTTGGCAGATGCTTCTTCGTGATGCTTGGCAATAAGGCCTTTGACCCAGAAATTTTCACCTGTGATATCTACATAGTTAGCGCTGTTCTTTACACAGGATGCAACGAGTTTTGATCCATATCGATGAAAGGGTCCTGTCGTAGATAAAATAACTTTTGCTCTTGAAGTCAGAATATCTAATGCCACCTCATCATCTGAATCAGCAATAAGCATCTCAACGTCTACAGAATTATCTGATGCTACTTTTTGGAGCTTGTCTTGGTCTCTACCTGCAATAGCCCAATTCACATCTGTGTTCAGTGACTGAAAATACTTGACACAAAGTTGACCTGTGAAGCCTGTTGCTCCATAAATAATAATATCTATATCTTTTTGCATTGGTTAGTTCCTTAGTTATAGAATTAGATAGTAAAGTGAAACAGCTCTAGAGTAAATTATGAAAATTCTTGCAATTGGTGGATGTGGAAGCATGGCCCGCTATGCACTTAAGGCAGCTCAAAACTTTGATGCTATAGATGAAATAATTATTGCCGATATCAACGAAGAAAGTGCGACATCTTTTGCGGCTACCCTCAATAATAAAGTTTCTGCTGTTCGGCTTGATGTTAGTGATAATCAGGCTCTTAAACTAGCAATGAAGAATATTAATATTGTGGTAAATACCTGTGGCCCTTTTTTTAAATTTGGCGAACCTATTCTTAGTGCTGCCATAGACTCAGGATGCCACTATTTAGATATTTGTGATGATTGGGAGCCAACACTTGAAATGATGAAGCTTGATGCGAATGCTAAATCAGCTGGCGTGTCTGCCACTATTGGACTCGGTGCAAGCCCTGGACTGACAAATTTGATGGCGCTCATTGCCATACGTGAATTAGATGAAGTCACGACAGTCTATACCGGCTGGGATGCCGGTGCAGCAACTATAGATGAAACTGCTAAGCAGCAATCTACCAATGCCGCTATGTTGCATGCAATTGAGCAAATGACTGGCAAGGTAAAGATATATCAAGATAGTGCCTATCAAATGGTCAAACCTCTTCAGGCAATAAATGTTGAATACCCAGGTTTACCTAATCTTACCGGCAATATTTTTGGTCATCCTGAGGCAGTAACGTTTCCTCATTATTTTTCTGAGCTAAAAGATTGTATTAATCTTGCCCACGGTGGTTCCCTCGACTCAATTATTATCAAAGTTCTCACAGGTCTTGTGAACATTGGTTTCCTTAGCAAGGCAAAAGCATCAAATTTATTTTCATGGTTAGAAAGCCAGGAATCTCAACAAAAGAAGCCTAATGCTAATAATCATCTTCCTTCTATGTATGGATTTGCGCATGGTTCAAAAAATGGAGTTCCAGGAGCGTGGGAGTTTGCATAATGAATGATGATGATTCTTTTGATCGCATAGGCATGGGAGAAATTACTGGAATCCCATTAGCCTGTGGAATTAAAATGCTAGCCGAAGGAAAAATAAATGAAGCTGGAGTATTAGCCCCCGAAGCCGGTCACATTGATCCGCATGATTTTATATCTGATGTATTGGATGAGATATCAAAGTTCCTTGAACTTCCGCTTGGTAGCTTTGAAGAAAATATTAAGATTACACGATCCTGGTGATCGAATGAATAAAGATGGGAGGACTAATAGCCTCCCATCAGTAACTCAAAGGAAGGTTAAGCTTTGTCTCCAAATTCCTGCATGTGTTCTGCAATTCTCTCGCTATCCCCATACATAAAATGATTTGACATATTTTCTCTGTACTTGCTTGCCGGTACAGTTAATCCCGCAGCTTCTGCAACTTCACGAATATGCATNGGCGTAGCTCCACAACAAACACCAAGATAATTAATCCCTAGCTCAAAGGATTCTTTGGCAAAAGCATGTATTTCGTATCGATTGCAATACAAAGGATCTAATGCCGTTGGAAATGTTCTTCCGTGCGGCGCAGGACATGAACAACCGTTATCATCAGGTAGATTAAAGAACGTTGGATTGGCTGCGGTTGTTCTGAAAGGGAGTGGCAAAGCTGCCATATGACATTTTAATATTTTTCTTAGCTCTCTTAAATAAGGCATCATAGTGTCTGGCCCTCTAAAGCAATTCATGCCCACTACATCGGCACCTCTTTGCTCTAGTTCTTTACAAACATCCATAATAGAAACTCCATCCCTCATAACATTTTCAGCCATTGGAGCAATGGTGATAACTGATGGTAATCCAGCTTTTTGAATAATATCTAGAGCCATATATGCTTCTTCCGCGTAATAAAAGGTTTCACCAACCAATAAGTCAGCTCCCTCATCCACGGACCACTCAACCATTTCACTAAACATTCTTTCAACTTCCGCATGACTTTCTTTGTTGCCCTCTTCCCAAATATTGGAGTTTGAAATATTTCCTGCCATCAAGTTAGCCTCTCCTCCACCAACTGGATTGTCAGCCACTTTCTTTGCAATCTTTAATGCAGCTCTGTTTAATGGCTCAAGAAGATCTTCTTTGCCAATCACTCTCATTTTTTCTCTATGAGCGTTATAAGTAAAAGCTTCAACTACATCAGATCCTGCATGTTGAAAATCTTTATGAAGATTCTCTAATGCTTCAGGATGTTCAAGTGACACCATAGGCACAAACTCGCCAGCAGAGAGATAACCTCTTTTTTCAATTTCAAATAAAAAGCCTTCTGCACAAATCACAGGACCTTCATTCAACCTTTCTATTAATTGTCTTTTCATCAATCTATACCTCAAAAGTTAAGTTCGATTATTGATTTGATTCACATCAAATCTAATAACGAACTCACACATATATTTTGTTCTCACAAAACTAATTGTGTTTTAAGTTAAATCCTGGGAATAATTTCCGTTTTAGCGCTTTATTTTGATTCGCGGCAATAAGATCAAATCACGAATAGACATAATCATATTTTTTAAACATTACTTCTGTCAATAATGCATGAAAAATTTTTTGGCATAAATAAAGTATTGGACAGATATATATATGAGGAATATTATCGAATTATAAAATATTTTTGTAATAAAAAACCATGGCAAAACAATCCTCTAAATTCCCTACAGATGCCGAGATAGTTATTGTCGGCGTTGGTGGCATCGTTGGATCGATGTTGGCATATTGGCTCGCAGAACTAGGCCAAAAAAATATTGTAGGATTAGAAAAATCTACCATTATCCCTTCAGACATAGCATCCACCGCACACGCTTCGGATTTTGTCTACAACACAACTCATGACAAGCTAGGCTGCTGGGCAACTAATTTTAGTAGAAAGTTTTATGAAGACAATGGCTTCTTTCTTAAAAAAGGTGGTCTAGAAATCTGTCGCAAAGATGATGATGCGCGATGGGAAGAACTTAAGCGGAAAGTTGAATCTGGCAAAGCTTTTGGTACTAATGTTAGCTTAATCTCTGCGTCCGAAGCGAAAGAAAAATTTCCTTTATTAGATGAAGATTCGATACGCGGTGCAATGTGGGATCCAGATGCCGGCTTAGTAACGCCTCGCTCCCAGGATGTGGTGAACTTTGCTGTGGAAAGCGCCAAAGAGAAAGGTGCTTTAAGGACATATACCGACACACCAGCAGTAGGCTTTGAAATTGAGAATGGTCGTATTACTGGTGTAAAAACCGATAAAGGAACCATCAAAACTGACAAAGTTGTTATTGCATCAGGAATTTGGGGTCCTTTAATGGGAGATATGGCTGGTGTTCGAATCCCACTAATGCCCGTTGAACATCCTTTGTTATTTTTTGGTCCACTCCCAGAAATACAAGGGACAGAGGAATTACTTGTCTATCCACTGCTTCGCGATCAAGGAAATTCAGCTTATGTTAGAGATACAGGCAGACTCCATGGCGGGATGCTTGAATGGGGTTTCTATGAAGATAAAGAGCCTCGACTTGTTGATCCTGAGGATATTGGCAATCCTAATAAGACCATGGGCTCAGACTCAATGAGATACTTGGAGCTTGAAGAGATCGCTGAACCCCTCGAAAGAGCATTCGAAACAACCCCTATACTTGCCGAGCTGGGCTGGGATGAAAAAAGTTCATTTAATGGCTTACTATCAGTCACTGCTGATGCTGGATCTTTAATTGGTGAAAGCCCAGAGGTTAGAGGTTTTTGGATGTGTGAAGCAGTTTGGGTCAAAGACGGTCCAGGATGCGCAAGGCTCTGTGCCGAAGCAATGATTAATGGCAAAACTCAGGTAGACATGCATTCTTTTGATATTGCCAGATTTTATCCTGCGCAAAAACAAAAAGACTTTGTTAAAACGCGAGCTTTTGAGAATTCTCAAACTATTTATACCCCTGCTGTTCACCCCAGGGAGCCATATATTAGCCATAGAGAACTTTTTGTCAGTCCTTTTTATGAAAGGGAAAAAGAGCTTGGGGGATACTTTGACAACGAAGTTGCTGGCTGGGAACGTGCCCTAGCATATGACAGCAATCGAGAAAAACTTAGTGGTTATTTAAAAGAGGTTCCAGTTCGAGAAAACGAATGGGATCGTCGCCATGTACCCTATGAAATTGCTAATGCTGAGCATTTAGCTATGAGTGAATCAGCTGGAATGATAAACCTATCGCACTTTGCGATTATAGATGTTGAGGGTCCAGATGCAGAGCGCATGCTGGAATATCTATCTGTAGCGAAGGTTGGTGGCAATACTTCTGAAGGGCGAATTATTTATACTAATTTCCTAGATGATGATGGTGGCGTTCATGCGGATCTTACTATTTCTCGCTTGGGCAAAGACCTTTACCGGGTGGTTACTGGAGGAGCTGATGGCAACCGGGACTGGTTAACCATGCGAAATTATCGCGACGATATGGGGCTCCAAGCAGATCTTAATATCAGAACCCACGATATTGCAACTTTAGGATTATGGGGACCTCAGGCAAAAGATGCTCTTGGTCATTTGATTGATCCTAGTGAAATTAGCATCGAAAANTTTCCTTTTGCTACAGCAAAATACCTGACTCTTAATGTATCAGGTGGAAAAACAATTGATGTCTGGGCAGCACGTATTTCCTATGTCGGTGAAAGTGGTTGGGAAATTTATTTGAACAATGACAGTGAGGAAGGTTTAGCACTTTATGATTCTTTGCTTGAAGTTGGAGTGGTGCCAGTGGGCATCGAAACTTATGCTAACAGTAGACGTATGGAAAAAAGCTTTCGACTTCAAGGTGCAGATCTAGAGGGTAACTATAATGCTTGTGAATCCGCTATTGAAAGGCGTCTAGTAAAAGAAGCAGATTTTCATGGCAAGGCAGCACACCTTGCTCATCGAGAAGAAGAGCCGAGTGCAATTCTATGCACCATGACACTGGATAACCTAAATGTATCAGGTACTGGTTCACGCTATCCGGTCGGAATCTCACCAATCATTGATCCTGATACAGGTGAAGTTCCAGTAGACACTAAGGGTCGTCGATCCTACAGCACTAGCATGTCCTATTGCCCATCAATCAAGAAACACGTAGTTATGGGTTACCTACCTACAAAAATCGCTATACCAGGGAAGCCAATGTCGCTGGAATACTTTAACGAAAACGGTGACGGGGTTTATCCGATGACCGTTCAAATAGTTGGCAAGGGATCAATATATGATCCTGAAAATAAAAGGGTTCGTGCTTGACGAATTAATTCATATATTCATTTAAGGGGGAAGAATATGAAAAATCCAAACCATCCTAGTGTCGATCAGAGCGATCGCGTAGTTCCATATAATCTTAGACAGAGCGGTCGAACGCCTACTGAGCTATTGATTTCAACTCGAGTGAGGAAATCGCCTTTTTGGCATCTCTCTCATGAAGCCGGTTGCTGGCGAGCAACAGTTTACAATCGTATCTATCACCCAAGAGGATACGTTAGACCTGAAGATGGCGGAGCCATGGTCGAATATGAAGCATTGGTTAATCGTGTCACCATGTGGAACGTTGCAGTTGAAAGACAAATAAGAGTCAAAGGTCCAGATGCAGAAGCTTTTACTGATTATGTAATAACTCGTGATGCCACTAAAATTGAACCAGGCAATGGAAAATATGCAATTTTGTGTAACGACAAAGGTGGCATTTTAAATGATCCTGTCTTATTGAGATTAACAGAAGATGAATTCTGGTTTTCTATTTCTGATAGCGATCTCTTGCTTTGGATGCAAGGCGTCAATATTTCTAAGAAATATGATGTTGAAATTGATGAGATTGATGTCTGTCCTCTTCAAATTCAAGGTCCTCTCTCCGAAGACCTTATGGCTAAACTTGCTGGTGAAGAGCTCAGGGACGTTCCTTATTATGGCCTCATGGAAACGAGTATTGGGGGTGCGGATGTAGTCATCAGCCAAACTGGTTTTACTGGAGAAAAAGGCTATGAAATATATGTACGTGACGCGCATGAAAATGCTGAGATTATATGGAATGCAGTTCTTGAGGCAGGCAAAGAGTTTGGTTTAATGGTGATAGCGCCCGCTCATCATCGTCGCATTCAAGCCGGAATTTTATCCTGGGGCCAAGACTTGGACCACGAAACTTCTCCTTTTCAAGTTAATCTGAGCTATCAGGTGCCTCGAAACAAAGCAGCCGATTACATCGGCAAAGAGGAGCTTGAAAGACAACGCTCAGTTCTTGATGCTGGAGATTTTCCATTCAAAATGCGAATGGTTGGTCTGATTTTTGGTGGCAAGGAAATCACCGACTATGCTCCTGATTTCTGGCTAATTGCAGATACAGATGGCAATGACATGGGATATATATCCTCTCCATGGTGGTCTCCAGAACTCAATACAAATGTAGGGCTAGGCTGGGTGCCATGGACCTCATCCGAGATCGGCACACAATTACAAGTCAGATTACCCGATGAATACTCAGAATCATCTGGAGTACCGGTAGAGGGTGAAATTGTTGATGTACCTTTCAGGGAATCTGTAAATCCTAACAAAAGGGAAGTCCAGAAGGACAAAGGGTTAGATTACGCAGATTAAAAAATCTATAAGGTCGGTTCAAATTTGAATCGACCTTATTTCATCCCCTATTTATCCATGGCAAGCCAACTGTTATAGCTATTAGTTCCTTGTCTGGAGAGCAGATGACTATTTCTTGTCCGGGCTTTGCATGCTCAACTTGCAAAATAACATAGCAAATATTCTTATTTAGTCTTGGTGAATAAACTACCGCATTCATAGACCCAACTCTCTTACCATCAATCAAAACTGGCCAAGATTCCTCATTAAAGACAGTCATAGGATCGCCTTGAATTTCTGCCCCTAGTAGCTTCTTTTCTGGCCCCTTAAGACTTATTTCTCGCAAAGCATCTTTCCCAATAAAATCATCCTTCTGCTCAAGATCAACCATCCACTCTAATCCAACCTCATAGGGATTATTGCTTCTATCTATGTCTGCTAAATAGCTCAGTATGCCGCCTTCTACTCTTAAAATAATATTTGGTGAGCCAGGACTAATATTTAAATCTTGTCCAGCTTGCCAAAGAATTTCCCATAACTCATTTCCTTTAGAGTGATCTTGCAAAAATAGTTCATAACAAAGTTCTTTGCTGTAACCCATTCTAGCGATTATCATTGGAATCCCTTGGTGATTAAATTCCTTGAACTTGTAAAATCCCAAGTCATTCACCCAATCTCCAAAAACCTTAGCCATCAATTTTGTTGAATTAGGACCTTGGACTTGAAGCGGTGATACATCCGGCTCATCAACCTCTACATCAAATTTATATCCTGCCGCTATGCCTTGCACCCATAAGATTAAATCTCCATCAGAAACAGAAAACCAAAAACAATCTGCATCAATTTTTAACATAACTGGATCGTTGAGCAACCCCCCCTTGAAGTCTACAAGAGGTGTGTACATCGCCTGACCAATTGAACATTTTTTAATATTTCTTGGAGTTAAAAACTGAGATAAGGCCTCAGCGTCCGGACCTTTAATTTGGACTTGTCGCTCTACCCCAACGTCCCAAAGCTGAACTCCATTTAAAAGTTTTTTGTAGTCCTCAACAGGTCCCTCATAACTTACAGGCATGTACATGTGGTTATAAACTGAGAAAGATTGAGCTCCATATTTTATGGTGGAATCAAAGTATGGTGTCTTTCTTACGCGGGGACTAAAAACTACTTTGGATGTCTTGTACATCCGAGAATGCTATCACCTTTTTATTCCTCTGGAAATATTTTTATTTTGCACATAATTTTATGCATAACAGAGATCTAAAAATGTATTTGCTCGACGAAATTGGATGATTTTTATTGGCAGTCTTCTATCCAATCAACGGTTTGTTTGATGCCTCCAATTGGAAAAAAATGGACTTGCTCAATATTTGATTCGAGGTTCTTAGATTTATGCTCAGCCAATTCATTTAGAATTTGTGTTGGTTTGTATGGCAATAAAAGTGTTGTTAAATCTTTTGCTCTTTTAGTGAGAACTTTCATGGATGCGCCTATGCCACATTCAACCGAAAATTTTAGTAATGTTTGAAGTTTTGCTGGCCCAGCTATGCCAATATGAATGGGGATATCGACTCCATTCTCTTTGATGTTGTCTGCCCATTTTTTAACAACATCGGCGTCAAAACAAAACTGAGTAGCTATTGCCATAGAAGCATCAGTTCTTTTAGAAAATTCTTGCTTCCAGGATAGAGCTTTATTAACATTTTTAATTCCTCCACCAGGATCTATATCCTTGCTACCCTCTGGATGTCCAGCTACATGGAGTCTTTTAAAACCAGCTTTATCAAATAGGCCTGATTCAATCAATTGGATAGAAGAATCAAAGTCTCCCACTGGTTTTTTTGAACCCCCAGCCAATAAAAGTGCCTCATCTACTCCAGCCTCGTTTTGATACATAGAAATCCAATCATTTAACATAGCTTGATTTCGAATCAGTCTAGCCGGGATATGAGGCATTACGCTAAAACCTTCGCTATTTAGTCTTTTCGCAGTAGCTATCATTGCTGCAATATCTTCTGTCTCTAAATGAGCTAAATAAACTCTAGTATTTTTAGGCAAAAGATCCGAAAAAGATTCAATCTTGGCAGCTGACCTTGGGATAACCTCAATAGAATAACCTGAAGTAAAGTCTTTAAAATTTGTATTAATATCTTTGCTCATTAAAAGAAACTATGTTTTTAAGGTTAGGCGGTTACTCTGATATGTTTTTTGTAATGATATACGAACAGAATATTAAAGAGGTTAAATCTTTGATTTTTTTTGGTTACAACATAATATTTAGTAACGAATTAGCTGCCTCCAATCTTTAAAAGTAAAATATTTCCTCTTTAATAATTTATTATAAATAATTGCAAATAGAACTATAAAAGATGCACCTACTGCTACTGGCATTAAAACGAAACTTATCCCTTTTGCGCCAAGAACAGCAATAATAGGATTCGCACCAGCCGGCGGATGAACTGTCTTGGTGGCCATCATTAAAAAGATTGCTAAGCCAACTGCTAGTCCTACACTGAGAGAGGAAAAACCTAGTATTGAAAAAACAAAGACTCCTGATAAGGCTGATAGCATATGACCAAATAAAATATTTCTTGGATGGGCTAAAGGACTTTCATGGACCGACATAACTAAAACCATGCTTGCCCCAAACGGCGGAATTAACCATAAATTGCTTACATCAAAAGAATTGAGGTATGCCAATCCAGCAATGCAAAGAAATCCTCCAAAAGCAGAGATAAAATTATTTTTCATCTCTTATCTACTTTTTAAAATTAGCTGCTTCCTCTGAACCGTCAGTTGCTGTTCCTTTGGTGTAAGAATGAGCGCCCATGCCTGCAAGATCTCCGTCTTGGACAATCAAATATTGATTTCTTATTTCTTCCCCATCGAAGAAACACTCCAATATCTCTAACGCCATCGGCATATCTTGTCTGTGCCGACAATGAAGTTCCTGAGGTATGTGGTGTCATTCCGTGATGTGGCATTGTTCTCCAAACATGATCATTAGGCGCTGGTTGCGGGAACCACACATCACCTGCATATCCACTTAACTGACCTGATTTTAACGCTCT
>JGI24539J26755_10001063_pt1 | contig 12856 bp, 10 predicted proteins | sample NorSeaMetagenome_2_FD_26755 | JGI IMG/M metagenome (IMG submission 26755) | reverse complement strand
TTTTATCCAAAATACCTATGAAAAGGTAAAGCAACTAAAGGCGCTTATCACATCCAAAGGAGCCTCAACGCTCATAGAAATTGATGGAGGTGTGACCTCTGCAAATGCCAAAGCACTTAAAGACGCAGGAGCCGATGTATTAGTTGCAGGAAGTTTTGTGTTTAAAAGCTCAGACCCGGTAAACACCATTAAAGATTTAAAAGCATTGACAGCATCTTAATAAATTTTATTTAACTTTCCGTTTCTGTATCTCCATTGCCGTAGTTATATCCATATGAGCTATTTTCTTTGATTCCATTTATAGCGTAAACCATATTTTTAAGTCAATTTGATTTATTTAGATCTTCGGAGAAAGAAACTAGTTTTTTTTCCGTATAATTTGCACGTACCACACATAATGTCGCATCGGANAGATGTGAAACCAACAAAGTATCGGTGACTAAAATAGTAGGTGCCATATCTACGATAACATAATCATAAATCAATTTAGCTTTATTAATGAGTGTTTCAAAATTGCCATTGGCCAGTAAGTGTGCAGGATTAGGAGGAATTACTCCAGGGAATAAGACCGCATAATTAAGCTGTTTATCAATGACCTCAACTACAAGTGTCTTCCAGACAAGGGATGGATCTGACAAGTTATTAATAAAACCAATTTTATTTTCATTGCTTATAATAAGATTTATACCATGCTACAAAAGCTTCTACTCCCTTTTCAATTGGAATATTTGGCATGTAATTATAATCATACTTTAAGCGCTCTACACTAGCCCAGGTCTGGTTTACGTCGCCAGCTTGCATAGGCATCATAATATGTTCTGTTGTTTTGCCTGTACTTTTTTCAATCGCTTCAATAAAATCTAAAAGCTGTACTGGCTGACTGTTTCCAATATTATACAGTTTGTATAATTCTTTATTTCTAGAAGGTTTCAATAATGTATTTTCTACTCCTTTGACTATATCATCAATATAAGTGAAATCACGAGACAGATGACCGTTATTAAAGACTTTTATCGGCTTTCCTTTAAAAATTGCATCTGTAAAAAGAAACATAGCCATATCAGGTCGTCCCCAAGGACCATAGACCGTAAAAAAGCGTAAACCAATTGTTTCTATATTATAAAGGTGGCTATAAGTATGAGCCATCAACTCGTTTGACTTTTTAGTTGCTGCATATAAACTAATTGGCTTATCTACATTGGCCGTTTCCTGAAAAGGCACAGCATCACTATTTCCATAAATACTAGAGCTACTTGCATACACGAGTCGGTTAACGTTATGATGTCTACAACATTCTAATACGTTTAAAAAGCCTGTAATATTGCTGTCAATATATGTTTCAGGATTTTCTATTGAGTAGCGAACACCTGCTTGGGCTGCAAGATTACAAACACTATCAAATTGAACTAATTTAAAAAGCTCAGGTAAAGCTTTTCGATCTTCAAGGTTTAATCGAATAAATCGAAACTGATCCCCTAAGGTTAAACTTACAGCTAAAGAATTAAAAGGTTCGGCATCAGCACGAGAGATACCTAATTCTTTGAGGCGATTATACTTAAGATTAACATCGTAATAATTGTTAATATTATCTAATCCAATAACCAAATGCCCCTGCTTTAAAAGGCTGTCACAAATGTGATACCCTATAAATCCAGCAGCGCCTGTAACTAAAATTATCTTTTTATTCATGTGTTATCTTCCTATTGACTTATATGTAAAGCCAATAGCTTCAAGTTTTGTTTTGTCTAAAACATTACGACCGTCAAATATAAACGCTGGTTTTTGCATTCCATCATAAATTTTTTGCCAATCATAGGTTTTAAACTCATCCCATTCAGTAATAACTGCAACGGCGTGAGTACCTTGCAATGCCTGATAAGGGTCATTATGATTTACTAAAAATTTATCGTTTGCAGATTCTGATCGTGTATTTAATCCATTTATATCTAATTGCATTTGAATAGCAGTTACTTTAGGATCAAAAACCTGAACAAAAGCATGTTCTTCAATAAGTGCATCTGCGATGTAAATCGCAGCTGATTCTCGTGTATCATTCGTGTCTTTTTTAAATGCCCAGCCTAGGAACCCTATTTTTTTTGCGGCCACTGTTCCATACAATGATTTAACGATTTGGCGAGCAAAACGACTTCGTTGATGATTGTTCATAATAATCACTTGTTCCCAATAGTCTGCAGCTTCATTTAGACCTAAAGATTTACAAATATAAACTAGATTCAAAATATCCTTTTGAAAACAAGAGCCTCCAAAGCCTACCGAGGCTTTTAGAAACTTAGGACCAATTCGTGAATCAGTTCCAATGGCCTTAGAAACATCATCAATATTTGCGCCTGTAGATTCACAAAGTTCAGTCAGCGCATTAATAGACGAAACGCGTTGAGCTAAAAAAGCATTAGCTGTTAATTTAGACAATTCAGAAGACCACAAATTTGTAGTTATGATTTGATCTTTTGGAACCCATGTTTTATATATATTGACTAAAGCCTCTATAGCTTTAAATCCGTTTTCTGTTTGATCCCCTCCAATAAGAACACGATCCGGTGCTTCTAAATCTTGAATTGCAGTTCCTTCAGCTAAAAATTCAGGATTGGATAAAATATCAAACTTAACTCCTGTATTTGTGTTTTCTAATATATCTTTTATAGCCTCTGCTGTTTTAACAGGAAGAGTCGATTTTTCAACAATAATTTTGTCCGATTTTGAAACTTTAGCAATTTGACGAGCACATAGTTCTACATATTGTAAGTCGGCTGCCATTCCTTTTCCAGCACCATAGGTTTTGGTAGGGGTGTTAACCGAAATAAAAATCATTTCAGCTTCATTAATTGCACTATCTACATCTGTAGAGAAAAACAGATTCCTGTTACGAGCTTCTTTAACAACTTCTGCCAATCCAGGCTCGTAAATTGGTAATTTAGAAAGGTCTTCATTGTTCCAAGCATCGATCCGGGCTTGATTCATATCTACTACAATAACTTTAATAAATGGGTTTTTTTGTGCAATTACAGACATCGTTGGACCTCCAACATAACCTGCTCCAATACAGCAAATTGTTCTTATACTCATTTTATGGTTAATTTTTAAACTGTTCCCATTAACATTCTACAGCAATTTTAATTCCGCTTTCGAAGTCATGAGTTGGTTTATCATTTAATAATTTAATAGCTTTTTCAACAGAGGTCTGTTCGTGAGGGACATCCCCTAACCTATTTGGACCGTATGTACTATTAATTTTTGCAATTGCTGGATCAAATTTAGATAAATATTTTCTTAAACTACGCAAGAGTTGGACTAAAGTAGTCCGATCAACAACAGCTGTGTTATATATTTGATTTAGTGCCCACTTATTTTCTGTTGTAAACGCTAAATTATTCATTTTTATTACATTATCAATATAAGTAAAATCACGAGAAAAAGTACCATCTACATTAACTAAAGGAAATTCATGATTAATTGATTGTCTTACAAATTTAGGAATTACTGCTGCATATCCACCCATTGGGTCTTGTTTTCTACCAAAAACATTGAAATATCGCAATCCAATAGTATCTAAATTAAAGTTTCCTTTAAATACTGTAGCATATAACTCGTTTACATATTTGGTAATAGCGTAAGGGGATAGAGGTGCGCCAATTTCATCTTTTATTTTAGGAAGTTTAGTCGAGTCACCATAGAGTAGAACTACTAGCAGTATAAATAAAACGTTTTACTTTTTGATCTCTAGAAGCACTAACATATTTAAAAAACCATTAACATTAACAGCACTGGAGGAGATTTTTTAGAAAATTCAATAGCGAGCGGAAGACCGACATAGCCTAGGTCGATAACGGCAATAATTCTAGGGGGTTAATACCTAGCTTTGGTTCGGATTATTTTGATAATAAATGACAATACCATTTGATGGAATGGTGCTATTTACGTAGAACAGAACGGTCCGATTAATTAACTTTTTTAATTTATTTTGGAGAATCACAAGGTAATCCTCATTAATGTTTTGGCCTATTAAAATTATCTCTATGGTTCCGGAGTCGCGTCCTTTAGCATAATCTCCTATCAAATGAATTTCTTGTACCGATCCCAACTTATTAATAACGGATGACACAATTTGTTCAAGACCAAGGTGATGCCGAATAATTTGTTGAAGTAATTTAAAAAGTGGGTGTTTTATATTTGCTGCATACACAATTTTATTTTTACTTTTCCATCTAATTAAGTAACCAGCATCAGAAAGGTTATTTAGTTCTAGTCGTATTGCGTTAGTGGACTCCCCAAACTCTAAAGCTAGGCCATTTAGATAACCACTATTGGCTTCATTGGCAAAGAACTTGACCATCATACGAAGTCTAGTACGTGATGTGATAAGTGTGTCTAACAGAACATAAAGTATTTAACTAGGGTATAAAGAGGACTGGATTAGTATAATTAAGAAAGGCTTCGCCGTTGTGAGTCCCACAAATAAATTTTTAAAATTGAGACAAAGTCTCATATTTGAAATTCACGTAAATAACACTTGATTAACTAGCAAAAGCCTAAACTAGGACAGTTGTAGCTTTAATACATACCCTAAAGAATCAATAACTACCCAGCACTGATTACCTGAAGTGTACTTAACAGTCCCGTTTGAATAAGGAATACCAAAAGTTGATAAGTCTAATTTTGATCCCGCCCTTAGCTTATGGAGTTTCGCTGATTTAAAATTTGAACCTGAGACTTGTCGTAATACTTCAACTTCGTGCTCTTTGACTATAGCTGGCTTTCCTTGCCAGTACAAATAGCGCCGAACACCAGGAAAGTCAAATACTATATTTCGTAGATTGTTAGGAATTTTAACAAGTAGCATTGAAGGCAAAAGTGGAACTTTTATCTTTTTTGCACGATCACTCCACTGACGTATTTCGGTGCGAACAGGACAATAAGCTGGTATCCCAATTTGGTTTAATTGGAGCTCAACTTTTTTTTCATTTTGTGGTTTGGTAACAACAACAAACCAATGGTTTTCAATTTGAGACATTAAATATATATAAGGACAAAGCATTATTTTACTTCAATCAACTTATAATTAATATCTTCTCAAAAAGTATCATTGGTTGCAATACTTAGTAGGATTTTAGAACTACAAACATAAAATACTTTTTTATATTTACACAACTTTTTTACTTGAAATTTCAATAAAGAAAACTTTCTCTTCTTAAAAAAAATATTTTTTTTTAAGAAATAAACTACAAGTTATGTTAGAAGCCCCAACTCTTAAAAAACAAATAAAAAAGTCGAAATTACTTGGCTGCTTCTCTGTTAAAATAGTTATTACAGCATCTAAAAACCTCGATGAACTTACAATTTTGTTAGTACTGCTAAAATAAATGCCTATTTTCTTTAAACACTATTTTGATACTATCAATTTCTCTCACTGCCATTCTAAATTGTTGTTAATGCCATTTAAGAAACAGAGGGGGGGGAATTAAAAAGATGATCGCAACCACCTTACCCTTTGAAAGTAACGAAAGTGCACTTAAAAATCAACTATGCAATTCAGAAATGGATTGGGAATTGTTGGTAAAAGCAAGCAGCCACCATGGGGTAATTACTAGTGTTTTTTGTCAACTGAAATAAAAACAACTTACAGACCATCTTACTGAAGATCTAAATATATATTTCAGGAAATTACGTAAATCAATAGAAATAAAACCAAACTTTATTAAACCAAACGACTAAAATTAGTCGCTTATTTGACAAGCATAAAATCAGTCATGTGTTTATAAAAGGGGTTGCTTTATTAGCTATAGAACCTCAGACTTAGTATTCCTCTCTGTTCTGAGGAATAGGAAACCGAACGAAAGAGTTTATAACCCAAATGAGGACGTAAAGCATAACAAATGGAGAACCTATTGCAATGAATCAATTCTCCATTTTAAACACCAAGGCTACAATTGTTTAAACTTAATTACTAATGTCAAATGTTTCGCTTATTGATTTAACAAAATGCGGAACGTCTTTAATTGTGAAATAAAAATCGATTTCAAGCTGATTATTTTTATTTTTTTTTGATTTTAAAACACCTTTTCTTATTGGGAAATAGCCAGTGCTTTCTTTTGTACAAAAACACATTCGACCAAATATAGCATCCACCTCTGCGAGAGATTTATCTTTTAAAACCATGTTTGGATCTATCTTATCAATATTTAAATAAATCACCTCATAATAACCACTATCTGCAGTTCCTGGAACTTCAGATCGCAAATATTTAAATTTTAATAAAGTCGTTTTGCTTTCTTCTAAAGTAATATATGAATTATTGAACTTATCGTATTCAATTTTAGCGGTTTGATTGTCTAAAATTTCTAAAGAACAATCACCATTTTCTGGACAATTATTGAAATATTGAACCGAAGATTTTGATGTGTCAACGGGCTTATTTATTGATTTACAACCAGCAAACATTAAAAGAATAAACATCAACTTGTTGTTTGAAGAAAGCATTTTAAACAGGGTTTTTGTAATAGATTCAAAATATAGTGATATTTTTATAAAAATCATTTAACTTTTTATGAAAACAAATTACACAACTTATTTGTCGATCTTTTTATTTTTAATCTTTTCATTAAATTCATTTGCACAAAAAAATGGGTCATTTTGGATTAAGACTGCCAAAGAAAACACTTCTAAAAAGGAACTTAAGCTCCGAAAAACCAATCCTAAAAAAGCACAGTATTTCAATTTAAATATTGATGCATTAAAGAACCATTTGACAGATGTTCCACAAAGAAATAGCACGGAAAATATCTCCGAAAAGCTTGTGGAATTTCCAACTACAAATGATTCTTTTGAAACTTTTAGCGTTATGGAAGCTTCTATTTTAGAGAAGCCGCTACAAGACAAATACCCCAACATAAAAACTTATGTCGGAAAAAGTATTTCAAACCCTTCGAATACCATTCGGTTCAGCATCACACCACAAGGGCTTCATACCATGTCTTTCAAGGCAGGTTCTGGCACGGAGTTTATTGACCCATACACCAAAGATTCAGAGTCATACATTATTTATTCTAAAAAAGATTTACCTGTTTTGGATGAACCATGGATTTGTGAATTTGATGATGATACTTCAACAAATACACAACAGCGAAATGTAGCTAATATGAGTTACTTTAATGCGAATGATGGGATGATGCGTGATTTTAGATTGGCATTGGCCTGTACTGTTGAATACGCTCAATTTCAATGGACTGCTGCCGGATTATTGGCATCAGACACTGAAGCTAACAAAAAAGCGGCCGTACTGGCGGCTATGGTAGTTACCATTAACAGAAATAATTTTATTTACGAAAGAGATTTATCCGTCTCTATGACCATTGTTGCCAATAACGAAAGTGTTATTTTCATTGATTCAGATAATTTTTCAAATAGCACTGCTGGTGCGTTAATAAATGAAAGTCAAACCGTAATTGATACTAACATAGGTTCTGCTAACTATGACATTGGCCACACCTTTTCTACAGGCGGTGGTGGTCTGGCCTCTCTGAACTCCCCTTGTACTGGATCCAAAGCAAGAGGAATTACTGGATCTGGATACCCTGTTGGAGATTCTTATGATGTGGATTATGTCGCGCATGAAATTGGACATCAATTTGGTGCGCCACACACATTCAATGGAAATGCTGGTAACTGTGGACCAAACAGATCGACTTCTAATGCTTATGAACCAGGAAGTGGATCAACAATTATGGCTTATGCTGGGATTTGCGCACCACAAAACTTACAATCCAATAGCGATGCCTATTTTCATCAAAAAAGTTTGCAAATGATGTGGAATAATATTGTTAATGGGAATAGTACCTGTGCCACACAAACGGCTACAGGAAATGCTGCTCCAACGTCTAATGCTGGTAGCAATTATTCCATTCCTGCATCTACTCCATACAAATTAACGGGTACTTCGACGGATACGGACGGAATTACAACTCATACCTACACTTGGGAACAATACGACTTAGGCCCTGCTGGTTTGCCTGTAGAATCAAATACCTCTGGACCACTTGTTCGCTCATATGAAGGGACAAACGACACAAGCAGATACATTCCAAGAATGTCAGACATCCTTGCAAATGGAGGCGTATCTACTGAGTGGGAAAAATTGGCTTCCGTAAATCGTGACCTAAATTTTAAACTCACCGTCAGAGATAATGACATCAATGGCGGGCAGACAGCAACATCCCAAATGACCGCTACGGTAGTCTCAGCTGCTGGCCCATTTGTGGTGACCTCTCAAAATGTCAATGGTCAATCTTTGGTCGCTGGTGCAACAGAAACAATCACATGGAGTGTAGCTGGCACTACAGCAAATGGAATAAATGAAGCCAATGTGGATATTTTATTATCTACAGACGGACTCAACTACGATACCGTTTTGGCGGCTAATGTCCCAAACGATGGAGCTCATGACATTACGGTTCCAAATGTGGCTTCAGATAGCTGCCGCATAATGGTAGTAGCATCTGATAATATTTTCTTTAACATCAATGCACAAAACATCACTATTGGCCTACAAGAAAGCTGTAATACCTACGCTTCTGAGACCTCTTTAAACTTAGCCATCCCAGATGGCGTAGCTCCTAATCTTCCTGGCGACGCTCTTGTTGTGAGTGTAAATGTTACTGAAGTTGCTACAATTTCAGATGTAAACTTTAATATTGACATTTCACACGGTTACTTAGACGATCTTGTTATAGTTGTACAACATCCAGATTTAACACAGGCATTTGTGTACTATAGAGATTGTGGAAACGAAGTTGATTTAGATATTACTTTTGATGATGAGGCATCAACAGCAATAGCATGTGCAAATCCTACAATTGGCACTTATAAGTCAAATTTAAATTCTTTATCTAATTTTAATGGGAAAGACACTGCTGGAGTCTGGTACATTGCTATTTTAGACTATTACAATGGAGATTCTGGAATCTTAAACGATTATACTCTAGAAATTTGTTCATCTTCACCTTTATCAATAGAAGAAAATAAACTGAGTGATTTACGTGTTTTTCCAAACCCGAATAATGGCTCATTCACTGTTGGGTTTAACCCAAAGTCTGGACAAAACATATCTGTACAGGTTTATGACATTAGAGGAAGACTGATGTATACAAACACATACAACAGTGTCAATCGATTTGAAGAAGTCATTAACTTAAATAACGCACAATCGGGTGTCTATTTACTTCAAATTTCTGATGGTCCACAAAGAGTCACGAAGAAAATAATAGTGAATTAATTATTTGAATGGAATTTAAAAGCGAAGTCGAAAACTTAAATTTGGAGTTTATACCCAGGTACAATTCCTGCTACAAGAGTTTATACAGATACGAGTCCAATCACTTTTATTGGTAAGGCAGGAAACTTTGATATTTGAAAAGGGGTTATTGAGCTGCTGCTGTTAGTGGCGGCACAGGACCTCTTAAATTTACAGGAACAGCAGCCGCAGCCGATACTTACCATTCTAAATTTTTATTAATGCCATTTAAGAAACACGGTATTTCTAAAGTATCGGAAATAAATTACTTCACATTTAGATCGAATCATTACAGGGTTATCTAATCACAACACAAACTAAAAAGAATATTATCCATAGCACCTTGAGTAACTTTACAAGCTTACTTCCTGAAAGTAATTTTATTCGAGTTCATGGATTCTTCACAATCGCTATAGATAAAATTGACACTTTTGAAGGAATTAGTGTGGGAATTGAAAGAATTAGATATGTTATTGGAAGATCATATGTTGAAAATATCACAAAAAATATTATAGGATAACTCTCTTTTCTAATGCTCTTGCGATTGTAGTCTCTTGGTAAACGGATTAGGTTTAAGAATTAATTCTTTGTAAACTTTATATTGGCTTGACTTATACCTTCTAAAATTCTAATGATATAAACTCCATTTGATAATTCACTTACATTTACCCTATTAGTGTTATTTACAGAGATTACTTTTTCACCTACCTGTGGACTTATGATCCTTTCCTTCAACGCCTTCCGCTTGGGGTGACGTAAAGGATCGTATTGTCGTTGTTATTGACCTCAGTAGAGGTAATATATCTTGGAAAATCTTGAATCAGTGAAAATGTAACGCCATGATCTATGCTTTTATAGAGCTGTTGGCCTAAACTTACATACATAATATCCGAGTTAATAGGATCGAGTTCTAAAACTTTAATATTGACTTCAAAAGTGAACGCTGTTTTTGGGCTCAACTCTCGTGTTATGGAAGGAAATCTCAAGAAAAAAAATAGAGCACCAATTCCTGTGAATCAATTCTCCGATTTAGTGCCCCAGAAGGAGTAGCNGAGCTGAGCTCATTTAATTTAATACCCAGGATTTTGAATAATTATCCACATTTCCGAAAAATTCACCAAATCAATAAAGCTTTGAGGAATTGGAAAAACCTCATTTTTTCCATTGGTAAAACCAGGAAGGGTTTCAGAGGCTTTATTGAAACGCACTAAATCAAAAAACCGTTTACCCTCACCCATGAACTCAGACCTTCTTTCTTGCAAAATGTAATCCCNTAATTCAANATTACTATTTGAGCTAACATCAGCCAGGCCAGCCCTATTCCTCACAAGGTTCAGATAATATAAAGCTTCTGTATTTTCTCCCGTATATGAAGATAATTCGGAACGTAACAATAAAAGTTCAGCATACCTAACCACTTTTATATCATTACCAATGTTAAATGGATGATTTTGATTTATTTCTCCCTGTCTTGGTAAATATTTTTTATTAAAGAATCCGGTGTGTTGATACCCTTCTGTATATGATGCTCCAGTTTGTAAAACCCACTCAGCAATATTTAGAATAGCTGTGTCTCTTCTAATATCTCCAGGTTCAAAACTATTATAACTCTCTTCCGTGGGAATGTTAAATCCATATCCGTAGCTATATTCAGTCCCAACATAATTTCTTATGCCTTGGAAACCAGCCATTAGGTTTGATTGATTTAAGAAAAAAGCCGCCCAACCTGAAGGTATGTTACCTGTACAATCAATGTCAAAAACAGAGGAAGTTGTTGGTCCGTCATCAAAAATAGTTTCATAATTGGTTACTAAGGAATGTTGCCCTGATGAAATAATTTGATCTATATGAGCTATTCCCGCTTGATAATATCCTAGCTTTGCTTTTGTTTTACTTAGATAAGCAAGCATCGCATTCTTAGTAATTATAGTCCTTCCTGAAGATGAAACCCCATGACTGTCTGTCAATGAAATGGCATATTCTAAATCGGATGCAATTTGTTGGAGTAACTCATCACGCATGCCTAAATCACTAACTTCTAAAACAGGATTATTATTGGGATAATATCCAGAAATTTGAGGGAAATGCCCAAACCATTCAACTAGGTTGTAGGCATAAAAAGACTTTAAAAAAAGAGCTTCTGCTAAATAGTTTTGAGAAACATTAGGGATTTCATTTCCTTTTATATAGGCATACGAAGCCCTATTGTATCCCCCATACATAGAATTCCAAATATCGCTTAATACTTGGTTGGTGGGATAAAATATGAAATCTTCAATCATTGAAAGCGGTAGATAATCCGTTATTGATTCACCGCCTTTCAAGGCATTGTCAGATGCAATTTCAGCTGCCATAACTGACCATGAGTAGCTTGTCAATAATTTTTGGGTATTGGTTAACATAATTACCAACTCGCTTTCATTTGTAATTGGGTTGTCAAAAACATCAGAACCCGTTTCATCATATCTATAAGGAAGTTGAATCCCAACAGCGGGAGGATCTAAATTGTCTATTTGACTTTGAAGGTTTGTAATCAATGCATCTGTATAAGCTTTTGTTGTGACATCTTGGTCATCCGTTGGATCTGCCAAGCCTTTTAGTTGTTGATTATTTGCAGAGTTATTTTCTGCGAGTACCGATTCTAAATTTGGTGTTGTTGATGTAGCATTGCCGCTGTTCTCTGCATACAAAGCATAAGGAACACTAAGAAGTTGTGTGGTGCCCATAGCCAAATAACCATTGCCTGTATCAAGCTCTATGCCTAAGTAATAACTTCCCAATGACCAATCCAGTTCTGAAAAGGCACCTGTATTAGCTGTGCCTTGTCCAATCACAAGATTTACCTGTCCTAAATCATCCGTTGGCACATAGTGCGTTTCTGTAAATATAGGTACTGCTGTTTGTGAACCCTGAATGACATTAAACTTAAAATACACATTGGTATTTACGATTAAATCCCCTGCACTGTTTCTTACTGTGGCTTGGTAGTTAAACCCCTGTGGGGCTTGGGCTTGTAGTTGTGTTATGGATGCTATGGCTAGGCATAGCATGGCGTAAAAGGTTTTCATTGTTTAATAATTTTATACGTATTAGTTTGTTTTGAGTCTTTTGGAGTCACTGTTACAAAGTAAGTACCTGTTGTCAGGGTTTGTACGCTTAAGGGTTGTTGTTTTAATGATTAGTTTTTAGTAAAAGTTAAGATGTAATCCCTTCAGCGCCACATGATATACCTCCTACGGCTTCCGCAAAGATCAAATTACTATTCAGCGACTAAAATCATCCACCATGTGAACTCTCCAGCACCATCTACAGTTTTAAGATATAATTCATTTTCATTATAATCCCACAATTCATAGGTGTGATTACCCCCTGTGTAGTATCCAAAAAATCCATTATTGCCTGTAAGGTTAATTGAAATCTGATCTGGATTAGTTAGGTTCCAATTTGAAGAATAATCTGCATATTCATAATTTAGTACATCAGCACCATCTTCGCTTCCAGTACCATTATTTCCTAAATCAGCATATACTTGAGCCGAACGGCCAAAAATAG
>JGI24539J26755_10001062_pt1 | contig 12857 bp, 7 predicted proteins | sample NorSeaMetagenome_2_FD_26755 | JGI IMG/M metagenome (IMG submission 26755) | reverse complement strand
ACTGAGCGGATGACCTCGACGGGAGATCTCGCCACAGTGGAAGCGCGCGTAGGCATACGGCGTGGACAAGTAACGACTTGGATCTAGTGAGAAGGGTTCGAGCATGGCGGTAGCCGGCCCCATCTCCATGGTCCCCGCCCTGGGCCTCTCCTCCGCGGCTGGCCTCATCTCGATGCTCGAGGAGACCGAGGTGCAGCTCCAGACCACCGCGCTGCGATCGCTGAACAAGGTCATCGACACGCACTGGGCCGAGGTGGCGGGATCCATCTCGGTCATCGAGGCGATGTACGAGGACGAGTTCTTCGCCCAGCGCGAGCTCGCGGCACTTTTGGCCTCCAAGGTGCGCCGTCCACCTCCCACGCCGTCGACACGTCGCGCCCCGTCCACCGCGATCTTTCAAGGGTTACCGTGTGCCCACACCAAGCCAGATCTAAAACGAAACCTGACCCGCCCCTCCCACCCCTCGACAGGTCTTCTACCACCTCGGCGAGCTCAACGATGCGCTCAACTACGCGCTCTGCGCCGGTGGCATGTTCGACGTCACCGAGTCCAACGATTTCGTCAAGACCCTGCTCGGTACGCGCGCGTCCCCCGCCCCCAGATCCAACCTACCCGTTGTTCTCCCCTTGACCGCCTTTTCCCGTGCGAGTTTTGGGAAGAAAAAAGTGAACAACCGATCTGACCCTCGCGCCCCTCCCCCGATCCCATTTCTCCCAACAGCCAAGGCGATCGACGAGTACATCGAGCAACGGCAGAAGCCCACGAGCGAGCAGGCGATCGACGCGCGGCTCGTGTCCATCGTCGAGCGGATGTTCCAGCGGTGCTTCGACGACGGCCAGATCCATCAGGCCATCGGCGTCGCGCTCGAGACCAAGCGGCTGGACAAGCTCGAGGAGGCCATCCACACGAGCACCGACGTGGCGGAGGCGCTCAACTACGCCACCAAGGTGTGCCAGACCCTCGTCACCTCCCGCGAGTTCCGCCGCGAGGTGCTCACGGTGCTGGTGCGCATGTACGAGAGCGACCACGTGGAGAACAACTACCTGAACGTGTGCCAGTGCCTCATGTTCCTGGACGACGCGGACGGCGTCGCGGCGATCCTCACCCGGCTCGTCGAGGGCGAGGAGGACGATCAGCTCCTGGCGTACCAGATCGCCTTCTCCCTCTGCGAAAATGAGATTCAGAAGTTTCTCTCCGAAGTCGCGTCCAAGCTCGCGCCGGAGGATACCCCGGGAGATACCCCCAAGGTGGAGGACGGCGACGCCGACATGCAGGACGGCACCGAGGAGAAGAAGGACGACACCGAGGAGAAGAAGGATAGTTCCGAGGAGAAGAAGAAGCCCATCGCGCTGCTCCGCTCGGTGCTCTCCGGCGAGCTCCCCGTGAACCTTCACCTCGAGTTTCTGTACTCGCACAACGCGGCGGATCTCCTCTTGCTCAAGCAGATGCGAGCCGCGGTTGAGTCGAGGAACTCCGTGTGCCACTCCGCGACCGTGCTGTCCAACGCGCTGATGCACGCGGGTACCACCGTGGACACCTTCCTCAGGGAGAACCTCGACTGGCTCAGCAGGGCGACGAACTGGGCGAGGTTCTCGGCGACGGCGGGCATGGGCGTCATTCACCGCGGCCAGCTCAACGAGGGCCGCACGCTGATGGGACCGTTCCTTCCACGCGAGGGCGGCGCCGGGGGTGCGCGCCCGAGCCCCTACACCGAGGGCGGGGCGTTGTACGCGCTCGGTCTGATCCACGCCAACCACGGCGAGGGTATCCTGCCCTTTTTGCTGGAGTCGTCGAGGTCCAGCAACAACGAGGTGATCCAGCACGGCGCCTGCCTCGGCCTCGGCCTGGCCGCGCTCGGCACGGGCAACGAGGAGGTGTTCACCGACATGTTCCGCATCCTCCGCACGGACGGTGCCGTCGCGGGCGAGGGTGCCGGCGTCGGCATGGGCCTTGTCCTCGCGGGCTCTGGCGCCGTGGACAAGCAGCAGCAGATTCTCAACTACTGCCACAAGACGCAGCACGAAAAGATCATCCGCGGGTGCTCCGTCGGCCTGGCGCTCACCACCTACGGCCGCGAGGAGGAGGCTGAGCCACTCATCGAGCAGATGGTCCGTGACAGCGACCCCATCATCCGCTACGGCGCCTGCCTCGCCACCGCATCCGCCTACGTGGCCACGGGTAACAACGCGGGCATCCGCCGACTACTGCACGTCGCCGTGTCNGACGTGTCGGACGACGTTCGAAGAGCCGCGGTGATGTCCCTGGGTTTCGTGCTGTGCTCCACCCCGAGCCAGTGCCCGAGGGTCGTGAAGCTCCTCGCGGAGTCTTACAACCCCCACGTGCGCTACGGTGCGGCGATGGCGGTGGGCATCTCGTGCTCGGGCACCGGCATGAAGGAGGCTGTGGCGCTCCTCGAGCCCATGCTCACCGACGCGGTTGACTTTGTGCAGCAGGGTGCGCTCATCGCCATGGCCATGGTGATGGTCGAGCAGTCCGAGCAGTCCCTCGCGCCCTTCCGCAAGAGGCTGATGGTCCACATCCAGGACGAGCGCGAGGTGACGATGACCAAGATGGGCGCCATCATGGCGCAGGGCATCATCGACGCCGGCGGCAGGAACGTGACCATCGGGCTGAGGGCCAAGTCGGGCTACCCCCGCATGACCGCCGTGCTCTCCATGCTGGTGTTCACGCAGTACTGGTACTGGTACCCGCTCTCCTACTTCATCTCCCTCACCTTTGTTCCCACCGCGTTCATCGGCCTCGACTCCCAGCTCAAGATGCCCATGTGCTCGGTGACGTCGCACTGCAAGCCGTCCCTATTCGCCTACCCGGCGGCGATCAACCTCGACGACAAGAAGGACAAGGGTAAGCTCGTCAAGGCTGTCCTCTCCACCACCGCCAAGGCCAAGGCCAAGGCGGCCAAGAAGGCTAGGGAGGAGGGCAAGGATACGGACGGCATGGACGTGGACGGCGAGAAGAAGGAGGGCGAGGCGGATGGGATGGACGTCGACGGCGATGCTAAGGATGAGGAGGAGGACGAGAAGGAGAAGAAGAAGCCGGAGCCCACCAAGGAGGAACTGTCCAACCCCGCCAGGGTCACGCCCGCGCAGGAGAGGTACGTGCGGTTCGACGAGGGCAGCAGGTTCGTCCCGGCGGCGGCGGATCTCAAACGCGGTTTCGTGGTGCTCAAGGATACCACCCCCGGGGAGGACATCGAGTACGTCGCCGCGACCAGGACTTTGGTGCCCGGGGTGACCGACACGGGCGGCGGGGCCGCCGCGGCCGTGCCCGCGGAGGAGGAGCCGGCGGCGCCCGAGGAGTTCGAGTTTGATCCGAACGAGGTGTGAGCGTGTCGACGGCTGTGGTTATGACTCTTAGTTCGCGGGGGTGAATACAAAAAACGATTTCTTCGATTTTCGTCATCTCGATGCACCAGACCCTCACGCGCCGACCTTCGCACCCGTGTATTACTATCGAAGCCGGTGCCATGAGTGAGGCTGCCATGATGAGCCTCTCGTTCGCTCCCGCGGCTCCCGCGACCGCCCCTCTCCGCGGCTCAGCGCGCGGGAGGGTTCCGCGACGATCATCATCATCGCGCGTTCCGAACGTCCAAGCTTCGGCATCGGTCGAGACGTCGTACTTCCCCATCCCGTCCGTGGGCCTCAAGCTCGAGGTCCAGTCCCAACAGGCGGCGTCTGGGGTGGCGAAGAAGGCCCCGATGGTCTTCATCCACGGGTCTTACCACGCGGCTTGGTGCTGGAGCGAGCACTGGTTCGACTACTTCGCGTCGCGCGGGCACGATTGCTACGCGCTCTCCTGCAGGGGGCAGGGTAGGAGCGACGTGCCCAAAGGCGTGTCCGTGGCGGCCACGCTCGAGGAGCACGCGGACGACGTCACCGCCTTCTGTGCATCCCTCGATGTGCCCCCGGTCCTCGTCGGCCACTCCTTCGGAGGCTTGGTGGCCCAGAGGGTGATGTGCCAGCAATATCCTCCGTCGCTAGCTGCGCTGGCTCTGGTAGCCTCCGTGCCGCCCACCGGCAACGGCCCGATGGTCGGTCGGTTTCTCCGCCGCTCGCCCATCGCCAGCATCAAGATCACCTACGCGTTCATCGCCGGCGCGTTCAAGACGAACGCCGCGCTGTGCAGGGAGTGCTTCTTCTCGAATGATCTGTCGGAGACTACGCTTCTGAAGCACATGGGTCAGATCGCGGAGTCGTGCAACGTGCGGCTACTGGACCTGAAGGCGCTCGACAACGTCCTGCCTATCCCGGCGCCGAAGCAAGGGAGCGCGCCGGTGTGCGTGTTGGGGGGCAGGGACGACTTCGTGGTGGACGTGGAGGGCCTGGAAGAGACAGCGGAGTGGGGAAGGACTTCGGCCATCGTGATGGAGGACACCGCGCACGATNTGATGCTGGACACGAGGTGGGAGAAGGCGGCGGGGGCGCTGGACGGGTGGATGGNGACGAACGTAGGGGCGTGAGCGCGAGGTAGCACACGATAATAAGAGCACATGTGAACACTCGACATCACAACCTGACAANGCGNAAAAAGTTTAGTCTAAAATGTGTTTTTTTACGATGGCTACGTCATTACTTCGAGCGCGTCGCCGAAGTGAGACCATGCCGGAGCTTCCCGAGGTTGAGAGCGCGAGGTGTCTGGTCGAGGCGCACTGCATCGGCGCCAAGGTCACCAAGGTGGAGTTCAACGAGGACGGCACCTATGACGAGAAGATCTTCAAGGACGTCGAGCAGAAGGCGTTCATCTCGTGTCTGAAAGGGAAGACCCTGACGGCGGCGCATCGACGNGGAAAACACATGTGGTGGGACATGAAGGGAGGCACGGTCTCCCCGCTGTTCCACCTCGGCATGACCGGGGCNTTCTCCATCAAAGGAAAGGGCGCGATGAAGTATAAAGCGTTTGTCGTCGACGTCGATAACTGGCCACCGCGATTCGCCAAGCTGGTCGTCACGTTCGACAACGGCATCGCCCTGGCGTACACCGATCCGCGGCGCTTCGGTCGCATCAGGCTAGTGCCCGGGGACGTCACGGCATCGCCGCCCATATCCGAACTCGGCTTCGATCCCCTCCTCGACATGCCCGACGAGGCCACCTTCTCCTCGCGCTTTGCCAAACGAGGCGGCCCCATCAAGTCGGTGTTATTGGACCAGAGCATCGCCGCGGGCGTGGGCAACTGGATCGCGGACGAGGTCCTGTACCACTCGAAACTGCACCCGGAGCAGCCCGCCAAGTCTCTGAGCGCCGCGCAGCTGAGGGATCTGCGGGACGCNATGGAGGGCGTCATCAAGACGGCTTGCGACGCGGGCGCCGACGCGGAGCGGTTCCCNGACGACTGGCTCTTTCACCACAGGTGGGGCAAGGTGGCGGGCAAGGTTGGGGGTGAACCCATCCAGTTCATCACCGTCGGGGGCAGGACCACGGCGTTCGTGCCCAAGCGGCAGAAGAAGACGGCAGCTGCGGAGCCCAAGAAAAGGGGAGCCGACAAGGACACGGCTGCCAAGCCACCCGCAGCGAAGAAGGTTGCCACGAAGAAGGCTCCGGCTAAAAAGGCGCCCCCTAAGAGGCCCATGGCGGTGGCGGCGGCGGCGAGTCTGCGAGTCCTGCGAGTCCTGCGAACGCGAGTCTGAGTTTGGGACTAGTCCCCCCAGGGACGAAGTCACATATATATATTTTTCTCTTATTTTTTACAGAGGTGCGACCTCATGTCAACACGAACTCTTACCCCATCATCGCGAGTTGTTCGACGTCTTGGAGCCCGAGCGTCGGTGACGGGGCTGCTGCGCCGGGGGAAAGGCGCCGCCCTCGCGGATGTGCGACTTGAGTTGCTCCAAGCTGTTCTGCGCCGCGCGCTTCTTGACATCCTCNGGCGAGTTGCTCGACGTCAACCCGAGCGCCCTCTTGACCTTGTAGGACAGCGCAGCCTTCCTCCTGCGCTCCTTCTCGAGCGCCATGCCCTTGACCACCCCGTGCTCCATGCCCTCCCTGAGGCCCTTCTCGACGATGGCCCTCGCCTCGGGTGACATCGCGGCGATTTCATCCTCCAGGGACCCGAACCTCTGAATCTCATTCTTGGCCTCCATGAAGCCGTCCGCCCTGCCCTCGTCACGCGCCTCGCGGAGCATGAGGGTCATGTCCTCGAACCTCTTATCGATGCGTTCGTCCACGTTGGTGGTGCTCTCCAACCTCCGCGTCGCCTCGCTCGCGATCTCCTTCGCGGTGTTGTACTGGTGCTCGGACATCTCTCCGAACATCTTCATCATCTGCTCCACGGCGTTGAGGCGTTCCTGGAGCTCATCCGCGCGCTGCCTGCTCGCCTCCGCGTACTTCTCCGCCGCCTTGAGCGCCTTGACCAGGTCCGGGTCGTTCGGCAGGTCCTCCTCGCTGACGATGGGCTTGGGCCTCGCCTCGTCCTCGGTGACGAGGCCGAGGAAGACGCCCGTGCGCATCACCGTGCGCCGGTGCTTGGGATCCGGAGCCTTCTCCGCGGCGAAGAACACCCCGCGCCGCGCCGCGAACCTGGCGCCCTTCCTGGCACCCGCGCCCACCGCCTTGTACGGCCCGAGGACGAACGATGGGAGGAAGAGGTCGCAGAACATGAAGAGCGCGACGTAGAGCGCGATGTAATCCTGAAAGTTTGCTCGAAAGTACGTGCCCCTGACGAGGACGCAGTCCACGGTGGCGAGGGTCGCCGCGCCGCTGACGCCCACCGCGCCCTCGGGGCTGATGAGCGCGCGGTAGAGGGACACCGGGATGCGCCCGATGGTACCCACGAGCATCCTGAAGACGGTGAACGTCATCAGGAAGGCTTTGACGCTGAGATACGTGCCCTTCAAACCGGTCCTCGCGACGGTTAGGGGCACGCCGAGTATCGTCGCGATGGTCCCCTCCCTGAGCGCCTTTCTCCTGGCGGCCCATCGCAGGCGCCGCAGCACCCGCGCCGCGGCGTAGCTGCGGTAGTACCTCTGGATGATGAGCGCCGCGCGGTCCTCGCCCTTGACCGTCGCGCATCGAACCGAGTGCTTCACCAGCGTGTGCACCAGGGTCCGTCGCATCCTCGCCTCCACCGGGGTCTCCTCCGCGTTGGCAGCCTTCTTGGAGTCGCCGAAGAAGGGCTTGAAGGTGGACACCATGCGGGACTTGTCCATAGTGCTGGTGGAGTAGGAAGAGGTTGGGGCGTTGGAACCCCATCCCTTCTTCGTGTCCTGGAGCGTCACCACGTTGGACATTTCTGTTGCGCCCCTCGTAAATGCGTGTTATTCAAAACGCGTTTCTCCCCCCAACTTACGACGGGTGCGCCTACGCTTCGCGGGTGCAACGCGGGAAAGGGCTTCGCGCGCGTGTGGGTCGCGGAAAGGAGCTCGCGTCGGTGCGGAGCGTTCCGGTGACGCCGGTGACGCCGCCTTGTGGTGGTGCACCTGACCGAAAAACACGAAACAGCCCACAAAGTTTTGGTTACATTTTCTGTACTGATGAGTACAGGATAACTCAAGGTTGAGGGTGTAAAATAGTCCCGTATTTGGATCTGTGTTAATTCTTCCATATAAATTCTGAAGCGCGCCGCGCGCTGATCGCGCGCGTGGGAGTCGAAACTTTTACGTGCCTGCTAACCACTCAGGCGGCGCGAGAGCGCCCACAGACCGGGCTGCGACATCGCGCGCCTCTTCGCGGCGCCGTACCCGCTCGCATCCCGCGCCGATCGCTTCACGTCCCCGTACGTCGTCGCACCGCCCGTCGCACCCCCGGCCGCCTGCAGGTGCGCCCCGAGCAAGCCCGCGCGGGACAACGCCGACACGCCCGGGGCACACCCAGAGTTTCTATTCAATAGCCGGAGACCGGCGCGGCCGTCCAGGACCTCCCACATGCCACGACCACGTTCTCGCACGTTCTCACCCACGCCGACGTCATCATCCCCCGACAGCGTTTCGTCATCCACCTTCAGTGAGTCTTCGTGAGTCTCAGTCTCATCCCCCGCACGAGTCTCGTTCGTCTCCAGCCACCACGCGAGTGCCTCCCGTCGATCGAACACGGCACCCTCACCTTCCGCGTACGTCCCGAGGTCGAACGGCACAGCCGTGCACATCACGCTGGGATGTCGCACCTCGAACCCGGTCCCTCCCTTCGTACACACTTCCCGCTCCGACTGGAACCCGTGCATGCGGCAGCACAGAGCCCTGCGTAGGATAGCCTGGTTGAACTTACGACCAACCGTGACGGACGCGAGGTACACCGGCGTGGTCAGCATCCCACGCGACATCAGCGCGGCGCCCTGCACACCCACGCACGACCACACGGCGAGCTTGTCGCTGCACGTGAGCACGCGGCCGGAGGTCCACGTCCCGGGAGGTATGAACGAAGGGGGTACGCACTCGCACGGAACCGCATTCATCGATGTGTTCGAGTTCGTGGTGGTGGTTGTGGTGGTGAGTTCAGTCGCCCCGGTGAGTTCAGTCGTCCCGGTGAGTTCAGTCGCCCCGGTGGTATCAGTCGCCCCGCGCGTGTCTTCGTTCGGTGATACGCACGACCCCGGGTCCCTCTTGTACAGGAACGCGATCTGTCCCTCCTTGACCGCGCTCCAGCTCGGTGACCCGTGTTCCTCGGACCCGGGCGGCGTTTGGAACTGACCGAGTCCGTCGGTGAACTTCTCCTTGGCGCCCTTGGCCCACCGCTTGATCGCCGCGTTGCCGCACGGCGTGGAGGAGGTGTACATGTGGAAGGTGACGGAGGGACGGACGCGGTACCCGTCGCCGTCGGGCTCGAGCACCGACCAATTGGTGTCGTCGAAGTAGTTCGTCGAGTGGGCACCCGGGATCCTATCGCCGGGGTTGGAGCCGGGGCCGGGGCCGGCGTTGGAGCCCTCGCCGCGCGCGGATTCTGTCGTCGCCGCGTCCCCGGTGTCATCGTCGTCGCGCGTGCGCTTGCGACTGATACCGGTGGAGGGTCCGGCGGAGCGCTTCGACGCCAGGGCGAGCTGCGCGTAGAGGAAACGCCTGAGCCCCCGGCGCGCGAGAACCTCCGCGTGGCTGTCGTGGACCCTCGCTCCGGCGTCCGCGTCCGCCTCGATGTCCACCGCGGACATGAACTTAGTCCCCGTGCCGAGCGCCACCACCCTGAGCGCGTCCATCAGCTCGTCCCTCGCCACGACAGCCGCGAGCACCGTCTGTTTACCTCCGCCGAACGCATCTGTCCGTGCGGGCTCGGGCACGGACGCGAGCGCGGCGTCGTAGGCGGCGATGGAGGCTTTCGCGATGTTATCGGCGAAGATACATGATGACGTACGCCTGCCCACGTGCTCGGCGTCGCGCCCGCCGCCTCCTCGGCCCATGCCTCGGGCGCCTTGGCGAGTGTTGGTGGTTCCGATACGGAAATCCGACGTGTTCTGTTCCAACAAAAAAAAACCTAACGACCTCGTCTCACTCGTTGGGGCGCGAAGAGCCGGACCCACACCAGTTCACACACGATGGACGACGCCGCCAAGGCTGCAAAGCGCGCAGAGATCGAGGCCAAGGTGGCCGCGATGAAGGCCGAGCAGAAGAAGCAGGAGGTGAGCGCCCCGACCCGGTTCCACGTCGCGAAGGGGCGATCGACAAACGAGCATCGGGACCCACACACTGAACCCCGATCCCTACCCCTTCCCGTGATGAATCATCCAGGAACAAAAGGCTGCGTACTTCGGCGAGCACCAGGGTATCACCTGCGACGGCTGCGGGGCGGAGCCCATCATCGGCTACAGGTACAGGTGCAAGAAGTGCGCCAACCACGATATCTGCGAGGCGTGCCACGAGCGTTGGGACAACGGGAAGGGCTCCATGGCGAACGGTCTCGCCAAGCAGACGATCTCCCTCGACCCCAAGGACCACGACTTCTTCGTCCACAAGGAGCGCGGGTTCAAGCCGCTGGTCAAGACCGTTGGGCCCACGAAGAAGAGCGAGAAGAAGCTCAAGGTATGACCCGCACCATCCGGTTTCATCACGGCATCCTTTCGTGCGTCACACACTGACGCACCACTCTGACGCGTCCTCAAACGCACCACTCTGACGCGTCCCCAACCCCTCCCCTCTCTCGTCTCGCAGCCGAACGATCCTTGCTCTTGTGGCAGCGGGAAGAAGGCGAAGAAGTGCGGCTGTGGAGCCTTCGCGTGATCGAGTTGTCTTTGTATTACATCCAAATGTTGGTCANATANCTGTTTACACATACGAANNAAAATANAATAGGCAAATANTNTANCCAATTGCGCGTNTTTATGTATGCATCCTAGTTAGAATATAGNNANAATCAGCACAANANCGNACCTTTTTGGTGTGCTTTATGAGTGCTGACGTCATTGAGGCAGTGTGTGAAGCGCGCTGGCCCTTCACGCGCGGTCCNANCTTCGAGAGTCACTCTCGAATCCAACACCATGTCTGCCGCTTCGCTCCTCGGCAGCCGCGCGGCTCTGTCCGGCGCTTCCGTCGCGACGTCGACCGCCAATGCGCGTCGACACTCGTTCTCAGCCGCCGCCAGATTCACGACGCGGGCGGCAATCTCGCAGCCTCCGTCCGGGGGCGAGGCCGAGGCCAACACCGAGCGCGCGAAGGTCTCCATGGTCTCGCTCGGGTGCCCCAAGAACACCGTGGACGGCGAGGTCATGCTCGGCGACCTCTTCGCCAACGGTTTCGACGTCATCGACGAGCACGAGGATGCGGACGCAATCATCGTCAACACCTGCGGCTTCGTCGAGGACGCCAAGAACGAGAGCGTGGACGCCATCCTCGCCGCGGCCGCGATGAAGGCGGAGCAGGCGCAGGATGGAAAGAAGAAGAAGATCATCGTCACCGGGTGCCTGGCGCAGAGGTACGCGGACGAGCTCGCGGACGAGATGCCCGAGGTTGACGTGGTCATGGGCTTTGAAAACTACAANGATCTCCCNAACACGCTCGGCGAGCAGCTCGGGGTGGCGACTGGGGCGGTTGAGGACGGGGCTAAGCGCGGGAGGGTACGAGTGGGTACCGCGTCGCCCCCGTTCAGGCCCGAGGCTTTGCGCAAGAGGCTCACCCCGCAGCACTACGCCTACCTCAGGGTGGCGGAGGGTTGCGACCACAAGTGCACGTTCTGCGCCATCCCGGGCTTCAGGGGCAAGTTCAGGTCCAAGCCGTGGGACCCGATCGTCGAGGAGGCCAAGGCGCTCGCGGACACCGGCGCCCGGGAGCTGTGCCTCATCGCGGAGGACACCAACCAGTGGGGCATGGACCTCAAGGCGAGCGACGGCCGCGGGCTGGCTGAGCTGCTCGAAGCGTTGGCCGAAGTGGACGGCGTCGAGTGGATCAGGATCCTGTACGCGTACCCNTCCTACTTCTCCGAGGAGCTCATCGACGCCATCGCGGANATTCCCCAGGTGGCCAAGTACATCGACATCCCCTTGCAGCACATCACCAACCTATCTCTGCTGCGCATGAACAGGCCGCCCCGCGCGCACACCGAAGATCTGCTGTACAAGCTCAGGGATCGCATCCCGAACCTCGCGCTGCGCACCACCTTCATCAGCGGCTTCCCCGGGGAGACGCAGGAGGAGCACGAGGATTTGATGAGGTTTACNNGGGAGTTCAAGTTTGAGCGGCTCGGCGCCTTTGCCTACTCTGAGGAGGACGGGACCCCGGCGGCGACGTACCCGGACCAGGTGGAGCAGGCGGTCCGGGACCTGCGCAGGGACCAGCTCATCGCCCAGCAGCAGCAGATCTCGGAGGACTTCGCGGAATCACGCGTGGGCTCCGAGGTTGACGTCATCATCGACGGGTTCAACCCAGAGTTTGACGCGTGGACCGGGCGGACCTCGCTGGAGGCGCCGGATATCGACCCCATCGTGTTCGTCGCGGACCCGACGGGTGGACAGCGGGCGCTGGAGATGGGGCAGATGAGGCGGTGCAAGATCGTGGGTACGTCCTTGTTTGACCTCGAAGCCCACCTCGTGGACTGAGCATCGTGACCCAAGGATGGGAAAACGGGGCGTGTACGAGTACGAGTTAGTCGCTTGCAAAAGAATTCTGAAAAGTCGTTTTTTACATTGTCCCTGGATCTGGACTTGCTACGTGTCTACGTGCCGGCTCCCGGTTGCCAGGACCGGCGGTGCGTGAGGCGTGGCTCGCTAGGTGTGTCTCACTGCTTAGCCCCACCCTGAGCCGGGACGGTCGCGGTGTAGATGGGCACACCGCCCTGCTGCTGGGGAGGCATAGGCTGCATGGGCGGGGCAGGGTAGCCCGGCATCGGCTGCATGGGCGGGGCAGGGTAGCCTGGTTGACCCCCGTAAGCTGGCTGAGCGCCGTACGGCTGCGGCGGATACGGCGCGTACATGGGCTGTTGCACCGGCGGAGGTCCGAAATCCGCGTGACGGGGTCCCCTCGGATCATAGCTCCCCGTGAGTGAGGGATGCCAGTTCGTCGGCAACCCCTCCTCACGCCGCTGACGCTCTTTTTCGCTGCACCTGGCGTACCACAGCCCGCACAGCGCAGACGCCGCCACGACACCCAAAACGATACCCCACACGACCGCAGACATCTCGACGCCCGTGTGACGTAGGGACGGTCGAAAACGTGTGACGGGGCGGAGGTGCCCGCAACTTGTGAAATCCTCAAGAAATTGCTGACGTTCGTCAGTTCGTCTCCAAGAATCGAGGGTCGATCGATAATAGAGTCTGGTATTCAAAGGGATGGTCTAAGTCCTGAGCGCGCGCGAGACCCTGTCGTCGTCGTCGTCGTCGTCACCCTTCTCCTTCGCCTCGGCAGCCTTCTTCGCAGCCTTGGCCTCCTTCTCCTTCATCATGTTGATGAGCTCAGCCTTGTACTGCTCCCTGTACGCCACCGTGTCGG
>JGI24539J26755_10001060_pt1 | contig 12865 bp, 10 predicted proteins | sample NorSeaMetagenome_2_FD_26755 | JGI IMG/M metagenome (IMG submission 26755) | reverse complement strand
AAAGACTTGAGAAATATTTAAAGCTGTAGGTTTTAATTAAACTAAGTGACGATTAATAAACGACACTAGCAAATTTAAAGCGAACCCAAATCTGACCCCTGNAAATTAANAAGCCCAGTAAAAACTGGGCTTCTTATTCATTTCAGCGGTCCGGACGAGATTCGAACTCGCGACCTCCTGCGTGACAGGCAGGCATTCTAACCAGCTGAACTACCGGACCTCCTTATGTTTCCCTCGTAAGAGGAGGGCAAATGTACAAATTTATTTATGTGGAAACAAAAATAAATGTGAGTTTTTTTACTTTTTTTCAATCTGTAACGCTAACTAGCTTATAACCAATTGATTTAATTCCATTGATTCTTTGCATTCCCATTAGTGGAACAATGTCTATGGTATATTTCCCATTTTGAATAATCCCAATTTCTTCTGTTAAATCGATGTAAGAAGTGTTTAATTTTAACGTATCTCCTTTATTTACGCTTACTTTTCCCTCAAAACTATCAAAAGAAGAATCAGGAGATAGTACGTTAATTTGAAAGTAAAATTTGTCGTAAGCAAAGTTGTGATCAAATTCGATAGTGAGTCTTGTCGTTTTCGGGATTGAATCAAATTTATTAATTCTAAACATCGTAGTTTGTTTTACATCCCAGTAATTTCCAATAAACGACTTCGTTTTAGGCATCACACTAGACTTTAATATCTTAGGTTTGTCAAACTTGATGTTACCTTTTATTTTTTTTATTTCTATACTATTATCGTCTTGGATGAATAAATTTGCTTGGACACGATCACCTTCATATTGATAAAATGTTTTTATTGATTTATTCATTGCTTCAGTTAAAATTATGTAATCAACTAAAGTGTCTTTATTGATGATTAATTCTAATCTCAAGGGGATCGAATCATAATCCTCACTTTTACTTACGGCCAATAGGTGAATCGTCTTATAGCCTTCTTCATCTGCTGTTTCAACGATAGCAATCGGAATGTTGCTGCTTAATCCAGTAAAAGATTTTGCAAAGGCAGTGACTGTTGTTAATAGAGTCAATATGCAAAAAAATGTGAATTTCTTCATTTTGTAATATTTGAACTTAAAAGTAATATTTCATATTGTTATTATTCCATTTTTCTCATTGATCATGAAAAAAATAATATTTGTTGTAACAATTAAAGTTTTAACATATATTTACATCTTAAATCAAAATAAATTAGGAAGCATGAAGAAAGTAATATTAAGTTTTGCAGTTGTAGCATTTTTGGCTGCATGTGGAGGAGAAGCAAAAGTTGAAGATAAATCAGTAGTAAATGAAGTAGCTGCAACAGTTGAACAGCAAGCAGTTGCTGTTGATTATACAATTGTTGATTCATCAAGTGTTTTGAACTGGGAAGGTTCTGCAGTTGGAAAAGCACATTTTGGAACTGTTGATTACAAAGGAACTGTAAAGGTTGCTGAAGGTAAATTAATTGGAGGAGAATTAGTATTTGATTTAACATCTATCGATTCGAAAGACATGGAAGGTGAATACAAAGAAAAATTAGATGGACACTTAAAGGCTGCCGATTTTTTTAATGTTGATTCATTTCCGAATGCTAAACTAGAAATTACTGCCTTTAAAGCAGGGGAAATTAGCGCAAATTTAACAATTAAGGAAGTTACTAAAGCAATTTCTTTTCCTGGAACTGTTACAATTACAGATAACACTGTTCATGCAAATGCTGAGTTTACAATTAACAGAACTGAGTATGGAATTGTTTACGGATCAGGAAACTTTTTTGATCTAGCAAAAGACAAGATCATCAGTGATGATATTAAATTCAAAGTAACTGTATCGGCTGTTAAATGATTAATAGCTTTTTCATAATTGTCAGTTAATCAACAAAAGGGCACATTTATGTGCCCTTTTTATTTCTAAATTATACCTTTAGGGTACAGAATATTACGTTATGGAATTGAAGGGGAGTGGAACTTGGATAAGTTGGAATGAGAATTTATCATATGCGTACAAAAATTTATACCAAATATCAACTGAAGAAGAGTTAAGCAAGGTTGTTGCGAATACCGATAAAATTCGGTTTTTTGGGACAAAACAGTCTTCTGCTGATATTGCGGCAGGAATGTCTACTTTGATTGATATGTGCTCTTACAATAAGATCATTTCAACAAATGATTCCGAAAAGCTTATTACAATCCAATCAGGAGTTGTTTTAGTGGATCTGATTGAGGCTGTTGAAGCGAAAGGATGGTGCATACCTTGCTTACCTGACATTAATACGATTACAGTTGGAGGAGCGTTAGCAACTGGTACGCATGGAACAAGTGGTAAATTGCTTTCGGAATACTTACACTCTTGCTCTTTAGTTTTGGCAGACGGAACTGTAAAGCAAATTTCGAGTGAGGATGATTTGATGAATGCTGTCCGAGTTTCTATTGGTGTTTTAGGTGTGTTTTCAGAACTAACTTTTAAATGTGAGGAGCTTTACACGCTGCATTTAAAGGAAGGGCCCGAAAAGGACAAAGTTTGGCTAAGCAACATTGAATCTGATTTAAAGAAGTATGATTTCTTAAGAGTACTTTGGCTTCCACATACAGGAAAAGGTTATTCTATAAAAGGTTCTAAAATAAATTCAAATCAAGAAATTGAAGAGAATAGTGGTCCTGGATATTTAAAATACAGAAGAACAGCATCTAAAATATTATACAAAAGAACGCATCAATTTCCTTGGTTTACGGCCATAGCAAACAAACTTTTGTATTTAGGCTTTTTTCGAGCTAAAAAAGAACACAAGGGTTCATTATATCAAGCTACAGTCACAAAATCTAGAGGTTCAACATTGGAACTAGCGGAATGGACGATTGGTATAAGTAAATTCCCAGAAGTGTTTAAAGAGTTAAAAACAACTATTAATAGCTGGAGTAACAAAGCTTTTATCCATATTCCAATGGATGTTCGGTTTGTGCAAAGAGATAAATCGTGGTTGAGTTATGCTTATAATGAAGATATTGTAACAATGGGTTGTGTTTGTAGAAATGCATCGGCAGCGGATCAATATGAAGCCTTTAAAACTGTTGAAGATATTTTCATCAAGCACGGAGGAAGACCACATTGGGGAAAGCGATTTTTAGCTAAAGATAAAGAGCTGGCTCATCTATATCCTAAGTGGAATGATTTTAAGCAATTAAGAAAAGAGTTGGATCCAACCAATAAGTTTTTAAACACTTACTTAACAGGTCTATTTAATGAGCAATAACACGCCATTGCCAAAAGCAGTTTTATTTGATTTTGATGGTGTAGTTGTGGATAGTGCTGATGTGCATTATAAGGCTTGGTCTTCAGCTTATTTGGAACTGTTTAAAGTGCAAATCCCGCCTTTTCCAAGTTTAACACACGCAGGTAAGGCACCTATTGTAATTGCGCAGTATTTTTGCGAGGGAATAAACCAGCCCGGTAAAGCAGAGGAGTTGTATTTATTGAAAAGTGAGCATTTACACGTTAGTGAACAACCTCCCAACTTACTCCCTGGATTACATGAGATTTTAACTTTTTTAGTTGAAAATAAGATACCATACGGAGTAGCTAGTAATGCAACAAGACAATTCTTGACAAACAGTATTCGTCAGTTAAAAATGGATTTCTCAATTTATACTGGAGTTGAAGATTACGTAAACCCAAAGCCACATCCAGAAGCATACATTTCTTTGGCTAAAAAATTAAACGTGCAGGATTCTGATTTTGGAGAAACGTGGGTTTTTGAAGATAGTTTAACAGGAACAAAAGCAGCTAAATTAGCAGGTATGATTCCAATCGGAATTTTAGCACAACACAATACCGAAGCTTTAAAAAAGGCAGGAAGTCAATTGGTTTTCAAACATTTATTAGATGCTTTGAATTACCTAAAAGGTTAATATTTATACAAATAAGTATTCAGTGCTAAGTTCTTATCGTTTTGTTTTAGGTTTAAAAATTCTTGCTTTAGAAGCTTAAAACTATTCAATGCATTTAAAATTAGCAATCAAAAATTAAAGGATTAAAAAACGGTCACTAGTTTAAGTATCCATTTGTTGGCTGATGATCGTAAAAACATTTCCAAGTTAAATAAGTTGTCAAAAATTTATTGCAAAGCTTTGGGACTTATTCCAGTAACTAATAATTTAGTTGAAGTATATCAAGAGCGGTCACTGATGAAGAACATAAATAATCTTTTTTAACCTCAAAAATCTAATTTCTACAGTGCAACTTACCATTGTTTAATACATCAAAGGTGAGTCATTTCGTTCTATTTTTCCCCGAAAGGTAACTTTCAAAATCTGATTCATCATATTTAACGATGATAGAAACAGAACAATAGATTTTTTATTTACTAAACCAGGGTTAATTAACCTTTTGATTTGAAAAAGAAAGTAATTTTAACGATTTTTAAAATAGCAAAAACATTCAACAATAATTAAGCTGATATTTATTATAACCAAAATTTGATGACTCTTCTTCATAAATTATTAGTGAATCCAAGATTAAATGGAATGAATAGAGTTCATTTTTATTTTGGGCTTGTACTAATTTTTTCAGCTCCTTTTTTAGGGAAAATACCCCTCATTATTTTCGGGGAAAAATTGGAAGTTAAAGCTGTAAGAATAGTTAGTCATGAGTCTGTAAATATGGGGCCTAGTCTCTTTTTGTCCCTTCCTAAAAAGTATACACTATGGGAAGGGAAGTTGAGTAATAAGCAGATTGTTTTGTTTGAAGGTTCTCGAAACGTGCTCCACCTAAGGGGCGAAGAGGAAACAGCTTATGTAGATCAAAATAATTTAGATAAGAGTTTCATTATCAGTTTCGCTGGGATTTATAACAACGAGAATTCAACCATCTCTATTTGTATATTAACCATTTGGGTAGCCTTGTTTTTAGTGTATGGCGATTCGGGGAAAGAGTGGTTAAAATTAAGGAAAATACAGAAGTGGTATATGAAGATTTTGGCTTTCCTATCAGTTGTTTTTTTATTTTGGTTTTTGGTTGTTTTCCCTATTTGGTTGGGAGTTACACAGGGTTGGCCAGGTATAGTCCTGTTTTTAATATTGTTGTTTTTTGTTTCTTTTCAAATTAGAGAAACAATTGAATACTTAGTTTTTTCGGAAGAAGAGCTTAAAGCCCGATTCCTAAAAAGAAGCATGAAAAAGAGAGAGGAGGTGAGGGAAGTTAATGCCGAAATATTTAAAAGAAGAAAGCGTAAAAACAATAGAATTTGATGTTTTTTATTCAATGCTTATTTAAGTAGCTTGGGAATAGATAAATCACCTAAAAAAAACAAGCCTTTATTTGCTATGTGATTAGGCAAGTAAAGGACTTGTAAGTCTTTTTTAATTGTGACAATGGAGTTATTTTTTCAATAATCTATCTGCAATTTTCTTTGCATCTATACAATATCTATCGTCTCCTTTTAAATTCCATTCTCCTGTTTTATCAATATAAAACTGAACTGTTTTTTCTATGATTTCACTATAACCACCATAAGCCTTAATTGTTTGCTGTACTTCAGCCAAGTACTCATCTTTCGTGATTTCTTCAGCAACAACAAGATCCCAAAGTCTATTAATACGTTTCGATTTTTCTTTATAAACGGGATCTTTCGATTTATAGGCCATTAAAAAAAGTGAAAGTGCTTTCGCTTCAGATGTTGGCTTTTCTGTGTTTTTTTTCATAATAAATGTTTAATTTAACGACTTTATTTCTTTGGTTTCAACTAAAATATAATGCTGAATAAATCCCAAAAATGAAGACAATGGAAAGTTAGTGCTCAAGTTTTTGGAATGCAAGAAAAAGTTGTTGTAATTACACGCTTAACTCAAATCAAAATTATTTCTATCTGATTAAATTATTTCCCAAGCATTGGTTTTAAATAATTCATTTACTGTTTTTGTCCCTCTATTCACGTCATCCAGAGCGCAGCGTGGGATCATTAAGTGATTGCTTAAAGTTTCGGCAGTCGTACCTCTTTTTGAATGACGGTTTTGGTTGTTCTTCAGTTTGTGTGGTATGCAAGAAAAAGGAGTGTATTTCATTTTTTGAGTCCACTTTTCCTTAAAATTAAAAGTATCTCGAAATGACTACTGTTTATATAGAATATCTAAAACAAAAAAAGCTTCACTTTTTAAAGTGAAGCTTTTTATTGAAACGTCTTGTTTCCTTGTGATCGCGCTAGGACTCGAACCTAGGACCGTCTGCTTAGAAGGCAGATGCTCTATCCAGCTGAGCTACGCAACCATCCCGTATTTGGTGGTGCAAAGATAGGCCTTTTTAGGGATTATCCAACCAAATAAGAATTTATTTTGAATTTAGCTTTTAGCTTCATAGAAATAGCTTGTTTTCAGTTAGGTATAACTTATACGTGGTTTTTCTTTTTAACTTTAAGATGATGCGAATTTCACTCTTGTTTTACTTTTTTATTGTGACCGCTTTTGGCTTTTCTCAGAGTCAGTTTGAGTTTGTGCCCAACGGTGGGCAATGGAACCCATCAGTCATGTACAAAGCGGATGTTCCATCGGGAGCTGTGTTTTTAAAGGAAGACGGATTAAAGTATTCTTTTTACGATGCGGCGTTTTTTCACAATGTTCACGAAGGACATGATCCTGGAAATCGACTTCATTTTCATGCTTTTGAAATTAATTTTGTGGGCTCTTTAAAGCCCAAATGTGCCTTGAACGATTTACAAGAAGGAACGATTAATTATTACTTAGGGCAAGATGAATCCAAATGGGCAAGTGGATTAAAGGCCGGTACAGAAGTAGTGTATAAAGACATTTATAAAGACATTGATTTCAGAATTTATAATAAGGCCGGTGATTTAAAGTATGATTTTATTGTAAAACCAGGAGGNAAGGTATCTGATATTAGGTTNTCTATAAAAGGGTTGGATCAATTATTTATAAAAGATGATCAGTTACATATGGTAACGTCTTTAGGTACTTTAATTGATGAAAAGCCACTCACTTTTTCGAGGGAGTCAGGAGTTATAAAATCTAAATACGTTTTAGAAGGCGATCAAGTAAGTTTTTGGGTAGCTGATTACGATCCAAACGAAACTATTGTAATTGATCCTGTTTTAATATTTTCAACCTATTCAGGATCTGTAGCGAACAATTTTGGATATACAGCTACTTATGATGATAAAGGTTATTTATACGCTGGAGGATCGGTGTTTAACCAAGGCTATCCTACCACTATAGGAGCTTTTGACGTCACCTTTAATTCTTATGCTGTAACAGAGGGCTGGGGGAATTTTAGCGGTTGGTATTGGGGGATTTCGGATATTGGAATTACTAAATATAATTTGAATGGAACAGCACGAATTTACTCCACTTATATTGGTGGAGGATGGTGTGAGGCTCCGCATAGTTTGGTCGTAAATAATAGAGATGAATTATTTGTTTTAGGTTCAACCAGTTCTTTAGATTATCCTGTTTCGGGGAGTGCTTTTGATGACTCTTTTGGAGGCGGAGCAGAGGTGAATTTAGCGCGTGGGGTATTTGTTAATTATACGCAAGGATCGGATATTGTTATTTCGAGATTAAGTGCCGACGGATCGGCTTTGTTATCGTCTACTTTTGTAGGAGGGGATGAAAATGATGGCTTAAATACAAATGTTGATTTGATTGCGAATTATGCGGATCAAATGAGGGGAGAAATTATTTTAGATGAAAATCAAAACGTCATTGTAGGTTCGTCTACCAGCTCTTTAAATTTCCCAATCACCCTATCTAGTCATCAAAACGTATATGGTGGAGGAGAGCAGGATGGAGTTGTATTTAAAATGAATGAAGATTTATCTACTATGATTTGGAGTTCCTACGCAGGAGGAAGCGGAGCGGATGGTATTTACAGTGTTATTCAAAGTGCAGATAGTTCGATTTATTTTGCGGGAGGAACCAATTCTACTAATTTTAATTTTGGAACTTCAGCTTATCAATCCAATTACCAGGGCGGAATTACAGATGGTTTTTATTGCAATTTTTCAGCGGATGGTAGTGCACTTATTCAAGGTAGTTATTTTGGAAGTGACCAATACGATCAAATTTATTTTATTCGAGAAGATAAAGTGGGTAATATTTACACTTACGGGCAATCGGATAAGTTTGGAACGTACTGGATTAAAAACGCAGCTTATAATACGCCGAATAGCGGACAGTTTATTTCCAAATTTTCACCNGATCAATCTTCCTTAGCTTGGAGTACAACATTTGGTTCGGGCGATTCTAAAGTTAACATTAGTCCAACCGCTTTTATGGTTGATTTATGCAACAAAGTTTATTTGTCAGGTTGGGGCTCACCAAGTTCAGGTTACGATCAAATAGGAGGGAATATTGCCGATGGAACATTAGGAATGGAAGTGACACCAGACGCTTTTAAGCCAACTACAGATAACAGTGATTTTTACTTAATGGTATTAGAAGACGATGCTTCAAGCTTATTTTACGCTTCGTTTTTTGGAGGAGATTTAAGTAACGAACATGTTGATGGGGGTACGAGTAGGTTTGATTCCAAAGGAGTAATGTACCAATCGGTTTGTGCAGGTTGTGGTGGAAATGATGATTTCCCTATTTTTCCGCCCAATGTAGTTGGTCCAACCAACGAAGGGGTTTTTATTGATTTTAACGGGAATGAATATCCTTACGGTTGCAATAATGGTGTGTTTAAGTTTGATTTTGGCATTCCCAACATTATTGCTGATTTTAACAATCCTCCAATTATTTGTGCGCCAGGTATAGTTGATTTTAAAGACAATAGTAAAACGCAAGCCAGTACTACTTGGATTTGGGATTTTGGAGATGGGAGTTTAAGTAACGATACCAATCCATCGCATGTTTATACAACTGCCGGAACATATGTAGTGAAATTAGTATTGAAAGATCCTACGGCCTGTAATTTAAAGGATAGTATTTCCAAAACGATTACGATTATGGGTGGGAATATTTTTGATGAAGGAATTGATTCGGTTTGTATGAATACAAGTTTACAAATTGGGTTGTCTCCGATTGCGGATACTTCGATTTCTTATTTTTGGACTCCCTCGATAGGGTTAAGTCGAAACGATATTTCCAATCCTGTTGCATTGGTTAATTCCACTATTGATTACCAATTAATTATTCAACATACCGGTTGTGCGGATACTTTAAAACAATCCTTATTTCCATTAAAATCTCCTTATCGAATTGTCGATACAGTTGGATGTAGAAACTTATACACCAAGTTGAATTTTGAAGGATATGGAGCTTATCATACATTTTTATGGAGTTCTACAGCCTTTTTTACCGATACGTTGAATACTGATATAAGAGAGCGTGATTTAGTTGTATTTACCAATAACAACAACACAACTTATCATATTAGATCAGAGGATTTGTTTGGCTGTTTAATTCAAGATTCTTTATCCTTAATCCCTGTTGGGTTTACCAGTTTGAATACTGATACTATTATGTGTAAAAGGGATACATTGGTTTTAGCGGATACAACAAATGCTAATTATGTTAAATCGTATAGTTGGAATCCAATGTCATTTATTGAAACTGTAATCAATGATTCGGCTTGGGTTATTGCAACACAAAGTATCGATTACAGGCTGTATAAAAATTACGGATTAGGTTGTCCAGATACAGCTGTTTTTCCAGTGATTGTTCCATTTCAAGAGCCTAATCCAATTAACGATACGTTACTTTGTAATCAATACACTCCCTTAACGCTTTTAGGTGATTCATCGAGTTATTTCACCAATGTGGTTTGGTATGCTGAAAACGAAGAATCAATTGGTTCAACCTACCAATTAAACACCTTGTTTGAAATAGGAATCGAAGAAGTGACCGTTGAGTACACAAGCTTATATAACTGTATTTATCTTGATTCATTCGAGGTGAATAATGTTTCTTTTTCAATTGCAACAACTTCAGATTCTATTATTTGTTCGACGTTGATTACAGACGCGAAAATTGAAAACTATGAATTGGATCGGTTTGACACGCTTTTATGGCAACCTTTTCCTTTGATTATTGGTGACTCTTCGGCATTAACGGTGCAGTTTTTAGCCGATAATGATGTGAATGAAATTTGGGTTTATGGTTTAGATACAAACGGTTGTAGAGATGCTGATACGGTGATTGTTTTAAATTTAACTGTAGCAGGTGCTGATTTGCCCAATGTTTCAATTTGTACTGGAGATTCGATTCAAATTGGTATTGATTTTGACCAGTTAGGATCGGGGGTTTTTCAATGGATTCCTACCGATTATGTGTCTAATCCAACAAGTCCAAATCCTTACGTATGGCCAAATGACACTTCTGTTTATGGTTTAGTTGTAGACAATGGAAGTTGTGTGGATACTTTTTATCAAAAAATATCTGTTTCAGAAGTAACTTTAACTGCTTTTGGTGATACTTCGATATGTAATTATAATGGTTTGTTTACGGTTGGAAGTTTAGCAAAGCAAGGCTTAAATCAAGTTTGGAGTTTGGATGCGTTCTTTATAGATACCTTGTTGAGTGGAATTGATGAAAGTGAATTAACAACAGAAGTAGAAATAGGGAGTACTTTGTTTTTCACCAAGGTATACGATGAGCTGGGTTGTTCGGCTATCGATTCTGTTTTAATTAAACGATTTGCGTTTGATGTCGAATATGAAAGGGACTATACTTTGTGTTTAAATGATACTTTAGAAGTAATTCCTTTTGGTTATTTGGATTACGACTCAGTTGCTTTTAATTGGAATCCGTCAGAACTTCTATTATCGGGAGTGAATGATACGAATGTTTGGATTTCGCCTGATGCAGGGAATCATTTATTGACTGTTATTTCAACCAGTGAACACAATTGTATTGACTATGATACAATTGACGTTACAGTCGGTAAGTTTGATACATCAAGTGTTTTAATTACCACAACTGCTGATACTTTAATTACGGGAGAAACGGCTGTTTTAATGGCTTATCCTAATGGATTGGAATATGTTTGGCAGCCAAGTTCTGGTGTGCTTAATCAAACGAGTAACTCTGCTGAGGTTGGTATTGTGAAAACAACAGAGTTTACAGCTCAATTAACGGATTCGATGGTAAAGGAATGTTTTATAAATGAACGTATTACCTTGATTTTTATCGACGCAAATTGCGAAGAACCTTACATTTTTGTTCCAAATGCTTTTACACCAAACGGTGATGGTGAGAATGATGTGCTATTTGTTAGGGGAAGAAATATTACAGACTTGTATTTTGCGATTTTCAATAGATGGGGAGAAAGAGTTTTTGAAACAGAAGACCAGTCGGTCGGGTGGGATGGTTTTTACAAAAGTATGAGCTCAGATCCCGCTGTTTTTGATTACTACCTGAAGTTTAAGTGCGACGGTGGTAGAGAGCACTTTATTAAAGGAAATGTAACGGTAATTAGATAGAAAAAATAGGTGTAAAAAAACCCGGTATTTTAAGTTCGGGCTTTTAATTTTATTTACTGTTTAATGCGAAATCAACAGTAACTCCAATCGATAAATTAGTCATCCATTTAGATTTACCAATAAAGTAAGCTCCGTATCCAACTTGAGTAGAAAGTTTAATTAACTCTCCTTTACCGTATTCAAAAGCAAATCCCGCAGAACTATGGAAGTTATTCTTATATTCATATTCATAAGTAGTATCTAGCCAAGGATCCATAGCATCATAAGCATAAAATCGATCTTGATTAAAATAATGACTACCTGATACGTAAGAATAGAAATCCCACATATCATAATCTCTAAATTTGTACTTTAATGATAATCCAGTATTAATGATTTTGTAATCTTGAGATGCAATTGGTAAACTAACCATTTGAATCATGAGCTTGTTATTAATCAACGCTTTGTAGCTAAGTCCTGCACCAGACGTTGTTCCTGCATGTAGCCCTAATTTGTGAATGACTTTTTTATTTAAATAATTTGAACTGGGATTGGTTGTTTCTTTTTGAGCCAATGTTGAAAGTGAAACACTTCCAAATAACAAGCACAGTAGTAATTTTTTCATTTTCATTTTCATTTTTTTATAAGACTAGATTTACTTCTTAAAGGTTGCTCTTTATTTTCGAATACCGTAAATAAGGTATCTCAAAATAATTCAAAACTAAATTTTTTAAGCCAAACAAGGTGTTTTAAATTATACTAAAAGATATAAAACAAAGATATTAATTTAAAGAAGGAGAGTGCGCAAATTTTCCAAAAAATGAAAATTCATTATTTGGAACTTCAATCGTTTTATTCCAAAGATTTCTTGTTTGATTTTTAAATAAATAGTTCGCATGAAAATCATTTATTAGCCAAGATTTCTTTTCGAATTCACTTTCCAATTGATCAATTTCCCAGCCAGCATAGCCTACAAAAAACTTAATGTTTTTTTGTGTTAACAGCCCCGATGCTAATAAGTTTTTCACTTGTTCGAATTCGCCTCCCCAGGATAGGTTATTGGCTATTGGAATACTGTTTTCAATTTGATCACCCAAAGAGTGGACGTAAAATAATATCATTTCATCAACTGGTCCTCCATAATAAACAGGGAAATCACAGTTTATAAGCTGAGGTACAACTTGACTAACATTGAATTCGGTTGGTTGGTTTAAAATAAACCCCATACTGCCTGTTTCCGAATGGTCAGCTAAAAAAATAACTGATCGTTCAAAAATAGATCCGATTAAAAATGGATTTGCAATTAAGATTTTACCTTTATGATATGTGTTTTGGTTATCCACGCTCTAAATATAGAGTCAAAAAGTAAAATGAACGAAAAAACACCATAGAAATTATCAAATCTATCATAACTGTTGATAAACACTAAAGTTTAATGCTATTATAATCTTGCATTTTTTTT
>JGI24539J26755_10001054_pt1 | contig 12907 bp, 10 predicted proteins | sample NorSeaMetagenome_2_FD_26755 | JGI IMG/M metagenome (IMG submission 26755) | reverse complement strand
TTGATACCCAATTGTCTGTGCTACTCTCCCAACCCGTAACTGTACCCACATTTCCAGTAAGTGTTAAAGTTCCAGAATTTGTTCCTGAACATACAGTTGCATCGGTACTTAAAGTACCTCCATTTGAAACTGGATCTACGGTTATTGTAACCTCAGTTGAATTATCTGAAGAACAAGAACCTGATTTAACTACTGCTCTATATTTTGTTGTAGCAGTTAAGTTGTTATATGCTAAGGAAGTTGTGACGTTTGAAATACTATTTGTTGATACCCAATTGTCTGTGCTACTCTCCCAACCCGTAACTGCACCCACACTTCCAGTAAGCGTTAAAGTCCCCGAATTTGTTCCTGAACAAACACTTGCATCAGCACTTAAAGTACCTCCATTTGAAGTTGGATCCACTGTTATTGTCACCTCCGTTGAGTTGGCTGAAGAACAAGAACCTGATTTTACTACTACTCTATATTTTGTTGTAGCAATTAAGTTATTATAGCTTAAAGAAATTGTATTGTTTAAAATACTATTTGTTGATACCCAATTGTCTGTACTACTTTCCCATTTTATAACCGATCCTACATTTCCAGCAAGTGCTAAAGTCCCTGAATTTGTTCCTGAACATACAGTTGCATTAGCACTTAAAGTACCTCCATTTGAAACAGGGTCTAATGTTATTGTCACCTCATTTGAGTTGGCTGAAACACAAGAACCTGATTTTACTACTACTCTATATTTTGTTGTAGCAGTTAAGTTGCTGTAAGTTAAAGAAGTTGTACTGTTTAAAATACTATTTGTTGATACCCAATTGTCTGTACTACTTTCCCACTTTGTAACCGAACCAACATTTCCTGTAAGTGTTAAAGTCCCAGAATTTGTTCCTGAACAAACACTTGCATCAGTACTTAAAGTACCTCCATTTGAAGCTGGGTCCACTGTTACTGAAACCTCATTTGAGTTGGCTGAAGCACAAGAACCTGATTTTACTACTGCTCTATATTTTGTTGTAGTAGCTAAGTTATTATATGTTAAAGAATTTGTGCTATTTGAAATATTATTTGTTGATACCCAATTGTCTGTACTACTTTCCCACTTTGTAATTGATCCAACATTTCCTGCAAGTGTTAAAGTTCCAGAATTTGTTCCTGAACAAACCGTTGCATTAGAACTCAAAGTACCTCCATTTGAAGCTGGATCTACGGTTATTGTTTTTTGAGCAGTATTGCCGCAACCACTAACACCGTCGGTATAAGTGATTGTATGTGTTCCAACTCCAGCAATACTAGGATTAAATACTCCAGAGGAAACGCCCGGACCACTGTAATTACCACCAGTTGGAGATCCTCCAGATAGTGTGATCGGTGTAGTAGTTAAACAAATATTACTGAAAGAAGTCAATGCTACAGTTGGACAAGCAACTCCACAAGCAGACCCTGAACTATTGTGAGCACCATTATTAGCAACAGAGCCTGTGTAAATTTGACCAGGGCCATCCCAAAGTTTCCCCGCTGGGGTTGCTCCCCAAGCTGGGTCTATAGTTAAAGAACCACTAAAATTACCGTTGCAAACAATAATATGTGCTCCAGCACGAATAAGTAAAGATCCATTATATGAACTACCTGGAGGAATACAAGCTACTTCTCCGGCGTTAATAACATAAACATTGTTACCATTAAGAAAAGTCCTCGTACATGTTGGAGCTGATGAAGACTGTGAAAAAGAGGCTTCAGCAAAAAAAACCACTAAGAAAAATAATAAAAATCGTTTTAAAATCATTTAAATATTACCTGTTGATGAATTTTGTTATNAGTTATAATGCATTAGTAATTAAAAGATACATAAAATGATTTTTTCATATTTTTAAAGTAAACGTTTTCAATATTAAAAATTATTGATCAGACTATAAATTCAGATCTTTTTTTAAAACAATTTGCAAAAATGATATATATAAACTTAAATTCCTAATTATTAATAATTATGTTTTTAACATCTAATATATTTTTGTTAAAACATTGTCAATAATTTTAATTTAATTGATTTTTTTAAAAAAAAATGTTCCTAAATATATTGCCTACTTAAAACTTCTTGTACTATTTTTAAGCTATGAAAATATTAGTGGTAGGTAGATACAATCCTGAGTACAATAGAACTAAAATTATTTTGGATGGATTAAAAAAACTTACTGATATTGAGGTTAAAGAAATGCCTTTTAAGAAGAAAAAGCATTTAGATCTTAATGCTTTGGATAGAGAATTAGATTGGTGTGATATTGTTTATAGTCCTGCATTCTCTCATAAATATGTTAGATTCATTAAGCGAAAAACGAATAAGCCGCTAATATTTGATCCTTTAATATCTAATTACTTAACAAAAGTTTTTGATTATAAGAGTATTTCCCGTTGGTCGCCCAGAGCTTATAAGAATTACCTGAAAGATAAGCTTCCATTTAAAGCTGCAACACTATTAATTTCAGATACATTAGCGCATAAATATTACTTTCATTCTACTTTTGGAATTCCCTTAGATAAGATTGAAGTATTGCCAATAGGAGCTAATATTTCCGACTTCTCTCCTATTCTGAAAAAACAGACTGATATTTTCAGTGTTGGTTTTTATGGCGGATTTATTCCTTTACAAGGTGTTCTTAAAATTATTGAAACTGCTGAATTACTCCAATCGGATTCATCAATAAAATTTCATCTAATTGGAACTGGTTTTCAATATAAAGAAATGCAAGAATTGGTTAAATCCAAAAGACTTAAAAATATTATATTTGAAGGTTGGATTTCATACGATGACTTATCTACTCACATTAATTCTTACGATGTTTGTTTAGGGATATTTGGAGAAACGCCAAAAGCTAAATTAGTGATACCTAATAAGATTTATCATTATGCGGCAATGGGGAAACCTATCATCACAATGAAAACAGATGCAATTTCCGAGGTTTTTTCTGATCGTAATAATATCCTTTTAACTACAAATAAGCCTTTTGATATTAAGGAGGCTATCTTAAGTTTAAAAGAAAATAATCAGCTTAAAGAAAAGCTCGGTGAAAATGCTCTTCAACTTATTCAAAAAGATATGAATGAAGTTAAAATAGCAGAACGTTTTGTCGCTATTTTAAAAGCAAAGCTTCTATAACTTTTTTTACTAGTTGATTATTAATTAATCTAATTACGCCTATTTTTACTTTCGAAAATTCGCACGATTTACAACAATAAAAAAGCCGTTGCATTTAAACAACGGCTTTTAAATATTTATTGATCTTTCTATAAAAATGCTTTCAAAAGCTTTTCTAAAACAGTCTTCACTTTGTTTTTATCTCTAATCAATTGCAAATCTTCATCAACTTCAAAGGAAGCGTAATCAAATTCAATTAGATTTATTTCTTCTTTCTTTAAGAACTCTTGCTTACGCAATTGATATTTCAATCTTTGTTGTTGTCTGTTTACACCACTTACAGTCCTTCGCTTTCCTTTATCAATTCCTTTTTTAGGTGCAGGAGATCTTTTATTTATTAGCTCTAGGACTAACTTTTTTTCTTCGTAATATGCATCTAAAGGCAAAGCAGTTCTCGACTCACCATCTTTATGGTAATCTCCAAGAAGATTTTCAAAAGTAAACTGACGAACTGAAGGTTGAAGCAACAATTCATCGCATATATTCATAATGTAAGCTTCATCGTTGATTGTTTTAGCTTTCTTTTCTTTGTTTTCACTAGATCTGTTTGTAGTTTCTTTTTCTACAAACTCCTTTCCGTCTCGAACTAAATACCAATAAATAGCTTGATCTTTTCTTTCAGCATGGATGGCTGGAATCTTATCTAATTCTTTAGACTTATCAAGAGCTCTAAGTACTTTTCTAAAAGGCATTCCCTTTTTAACATCCTTAGCAAAAACTTCAGCTTCAACTAAATCTTGCATTATATCTTTAATTGGAATCCATTCCTTATGCTCGTTTGCTTCAAAAAAGTTCGCTACAACTTCATTAATTTTCTTGATTATTGATTCATCCATGCCGTAAAGTTAATCTTTTATAAAGTTTCAATTGCAAAAAAAAACATCGTTGAATAAGTTAAGTTATTTTGTTCTCTATTGCTTACTCAATAAGTATAGTATTTTTTTTTAAATACAAACATTAATTGAGGTTCTTATGTTGCTGTATTTATTATCACCAAATAATAATAAATCCCCTTTTCAATAAGTTTAATGAAAGGATTATTCCTATAATATTCTAAAGCAAATTATAACCCATTGCATTAATTAGTCGTAGGCTAAATTAGTTTTAAAAATTAATTTACTCATGGAGAATATATTTATATGGAAAAGTATAAGTTAACATCACATTTAGTAAGACCTTATTTATCCAAAGAAACGCTTGAAAAGAAGGATCAATTGGCATACAAGCTAGCTACTTTGGCTAGTGAAAATAATATTATTCAGGATGATGTTGTTGATATGATCATTAATAGAATTATTGACAATGCTTCTGTTGCTGTAGCTTCATTAAATAGAGATACAGTTGTTCACGCACGCGAACAAGCCCTAACGCATCATAGAGAAAATAGAGGTGCTACTGTTTTTGGAATGCCAAATAACTTTCTTGTGCATGCCGAATGGGCTGCTTGGGTTAATGGTACTGCAGTAAGGGAATTAGATTATCATGATACTTTTTTAGCTGCAGATTACTCTCATCCAGGAGATAATATACCTCCTATTTTAGCTGTTGCTCAACAATTGGGTAAAAGTGGGAAAGACGTTGTTAGAGCTTTAGCCGTGGCATATGAAGTACATGTAAATCTTGTAAAAGGAATTTGTCTTCATGAACATAAAATAGACCACATCGCACACCTTTGTCCAGCTCAAGCTGCTGGTATTGGAGCCTTATTAAATTTGGACACTGACACTATTTACCAATCAATCCAGCATGCTTTTCATGTATCAATATCAACAAGGCAATCCCGAAAAGGTGAAATTTCTGGATGGAAAGCATACGCTCCTGCTCATGCAGGAAAACTGGCTATTGAGGCAGTAGATAGAGCCATGAGAGGAGAAACTAGCCCCTCACCTATTTATGAAGGAGAGGATTCTGTTTTGGCATGGATATTAAATGGGAAAAACGCAAAATATTATGTTCCACTGCCAGATGAGAACAGTGAATACAGAGCAATTTTAGAAACTTATACTAAAGAGCATTCTGCAGAATACCAATCCCAAGCTTTAATTGATTTAGCTTTTAGAATGAAGGATGAAATTAAAGACACCAATGAAATAGAAAAAATTTTGATAGAAACAAGCCATCATACACACTACGTAATTGGTACAGGAGCTAATGACCCTCAGAAAATGGATCCATTTTCAACTCGAGAAACACTAGATCATTCCATAATGTATATTTTCACAATCGCCCTTGAAGATGGTGAATGGCATCATGAAAAGAGTTACACTCCAGAGCGAGCTCAAAGAGAGAATACAATTAAATTATGGCATAAAGTTGTTACTATTGAACATCCTAAATGGACTGAGTTATATCACCATTCAGATCCAAATAAGAAAGCATTTGGAGCAAAGGTTTCCATAACATTAAAAGATGGTTCAACAATTACTGATGAAATTGAAAGGGCTAATGCTCATCCTGGTGGAGCAAAACCTTTTATAAGACATAATTATATTAATAAATTTAAAACTCTTACAGATTCACTTTTAGATAAAACTGAAAGTAAACGTTTTTTAGATTTAGTTCAGCGACTCCCCGAACTTTCAGCAGAAGAAGTAAAACATTTAAATGTTACCGTTGATCAAAACTGGCTTAAAGAAAACAAGGTAAACCAAAAAGGAATATTTTAAAATAGTAGTAGATGAATTCAACTCAAAATATACGAGAATATTTTTCAAAAGCATTAAAAAGTGGATCTACTTTGCAAATACCAGGTGCATTTAATGCTATGGTTGCGATGCTTATTGAACAAAAAGGTTTTGATGGTGTTTATTGTTCTGGAGCTGTAATATCTAATAGTTTAGGTTTACCAGACATAGGATTAACAACTTTAACAGAGGTGAGTTTGTTTACGCAACAAATTATTGGAAGAACTAAATTACCAGTTATTGTAGATGCAGACACTGGTTTTGGAGATGTAATGAATACTGCAAGAACTGTGCAAGAATTTGAAAGAATTGGTGCAACAGCAATTCACTTAGAGGATCAAGTTAGTCCTAAGCGTTGTGGACATTTAGATGGTAAAGAACTTGTTACTAGGCAGCAAATGGTGCATAAAATAAGAGCTGCAGTAAATGCCAAAATTGATCCTGATTTCTTAATAATTGCGAGAACTGATGCAAAATCGGTAGAAGGGATTGAAGCCGCAATTGAAAGAGCAAAAGCATATGTAGATGCAGGTGCAAATGCAATTTTTCCTGAAGCACTTCACAATGAAAAAGAAATGGAAATATTTCGTGAAGCTATAAATGTACCTCTATTAAGTAATATGACAGAATTTGGTAAAACTGAAATTTTAAGCTTAAAACAAATAAACAATCTAGGGTATAATATGGTAATATATCCTGTTACTATGCAAAGATTAGCAATGAAAGCTGTTGAAAATGGACTTGATTCTATAAAGTCTTATGGTTCACAGTATGATGTTATTTCTGAAATGCAAACCCGTATGCGTTTGTATGAAGTTTTAGAGTATGAAAAATACAATGATATAGATACTGGTATATATAATTTTAAACTTTAAACCATGACAAAAATCATTAAAGCACCAAAAGGTTTGGAAGGCGTAGTAGTTGATACTACGAGTGTTTCTAATGTGAATGCAGAATTAAGTAAACTTTTCTATAGAGGTTACGAGGTAGCCCAACTTTCTCGTGAGAAAAGCTTTGATGAAGTGGCTTATTTATTAGTTTATGATAGTCTCCCAAAAAATGAAGAATTGGTAGATTTTATTGCAAAAGAGAAAAAATATCGTCCATTAGAGGAGGATATTCAAAAAATGATAATCGATTTAAAGGAAGCTCATCCGATGGATGCTTTACGAACAGCAGTAAGCTTTTTAGGAGCTAAAAAACCTAAAAGGAGTTTCGATATAGATACAAAAGTAAACCAGGATAAATTTATAAACCTATATGCTCAAATACCTACAATAATTGCTTACCATTATCGCGCAAGTAAAGGCCTTGAGATTATTGAGCCTTTAGAACGTTTAACACGAAGTGAGAATTTTTTCAATATGTGTTTTGGTACAATCCCATCTAAAGAAATATTAAAAGCTTTTGAAGTATCAATGATATTGTATGCTGAACATAGTTTTAATGCTTCTACCTTTTCGGCACGGGTTATTACATCAACAACTTCTGACTTACATAGTGCGATCACAGGAGCAATAGGTGCTTTAAAAGGCCCTTTGCATGGCGGTGCCAATGAACAAGTAATGTATGTTTTAAAAGATCTTATGAAAACAAACAACACTGAAGATTGGTTGAAAGAACAACTTGATAAAAAAAGGAAAATAATGGGATTTGGTCACCGGGTATATAAAAACGGTGATTCAAGAGTTCCTACTATGCAAAAGCATTTAGAACTTTTAACTTCTACAGAGGAAGAAAAGCTTTTGTTAAAAAAGCAAAAAGAGCTTGCTGAATGTATGACAAAAACAAAAGGTATTCTTCCTAATTTAGATTTCCCTGCTGGACCTGCATACCATATGATGGGATTTGACATTCCTACCTTTACCCCTATTTTTGTAATGAGTAGAATTGTTGGATGGACAGCTCATGTTATAGAACAAACAGAAAACAATAGAATTATTAGGCCTTTAAGTGAATATATAGGTAAGTGATCTTGTAATAGTTAAGTCCTTTTGTAATTCTTTCGGGAAATTTATACAAATTCTTTCATTTCTTAAATAAAATAAGAGACTGAAAAGTTTAAAAAATTAAAATTTAGTGACCTTATTTATTTTTTAATTTGCATTGCTATATTTGCAAATAAATTACAGACAATGCTTAAATACAATAACAAAATTTGGTGGAAGTTTTTATTTAAACCTAGTGGGTATTTCTTTGAAGGGATGATCTGGAGCGTTATTTTGTATGGTGTAGTTACAGGTTTATTTACTTTTTTACATGAGTTATACCCGATTAAACTTTCTGGACTTTATAGTATTTCTCCTACATTCCATACTGTATTAGGTTTAGTAATTGGCTTATTACTTGTATTCCGAACAAATACTGCATACGATAGATGGTGGGAAGGAAGAAAGCATTTAGGCGCTTTAGTGAATACTTCTAGACATTTTTCGATGAAGGTATTTGGATATTTAGGTAACGAGGAATTATTGAATCTAATAAAGCATTTCCCTTATATTTTAAAAGAGCATTTGAGAAATCAGAATTTCAGTGAGATTACAAATATATTTCCTCCTGCTTTTGCAAAAGAGTTATCATCCATTCAGCACAAGCCCAATTTACTACTTACAAGAATGTCTCAAATAGTATTGGAAGGATTTAAAAATAAAATCATTAGTGGAGAACAGCTTATTATTTTAGAGAACGAAATAGAAAAGCTATCCAATATTTTAGGAGCTTGTGAAAGAATTAGAAATACGCCAATACCGTTTGGATATTCTATTCACTTAAAAAGAATTTTATTAATATATCTCATTACGCTTCCATTTGGTTTTATTCGTGAAATGAGTTGGTGGTGCATACCTTTAATGATGATGGTTTTTTTCACTATGATTGGCATTGAATTAATAGGGGAAGAAATAGAAGATCCTTTTGGAGTGGATGTTAATGATTTACCATTTGACGAGTTACAAGTGAAAATTGAAGGAAATTTAGACGAGATAAATAAGCAGTAATACTTTGGCTCAAAAAGTGGCGTGTTTTATTTACCAGTTCTCAGCTTCTTTTGAAGTAAAGGGATCGTTTGATATAAGAAACATTCCATCCAAGTCTACATAATTGGTTAGACTACTTATTGATTGCGCAGCTTTTATTGCTACACTTGAGCCTGACATGCATCCTAAAACAGTAATAAGTCCATATTTCTTGGCCTTAATCAAAGCTTCTTTAGCTTCTATTAGACCTCCCGTTTTCATTATTTTCACATTAATCCCATCAAAAGAATCTAATAATTTATCCATATCTCCGATACGCTGAAAAGATTCATCAGCGATTATTGGAATCTTAGTTTTACTTTTTAGCCATGCATGAGCTTTAAGGTCTTGTTTTAAAAAAGGCTGTTCAAAATACGCGGCTCCTAGATCATGTAATTTATTCGCACATTTTAAAGCTTCATGTTTAGATGTAAATCCTTGATTGGCATCTACTACAAAAGGTTTCTTAGATGCAGCTTGATAAGCTTTTATAATTCGGTTAAACTCTTGCTCGTTTATTTTTAACTTAAAATATTTAGCCTCAGGATTTTCTTCTACTCTTTGTTTAATTTCTATATCTGAACAAATTCCTATTGTGTACGAGGTTGGAGTATCAACCTTAATCAAATCTAAAACCTCATGTAATTCCATACTATGAAACTTAGCATACCAATTTAACAAACACACCTCCATTGCGCAGGCTGCTGCTGGAAAATGTTTTAAAACCGTTTGATTTCTAGCAATTAAATCAAATATGGTTTCATCTTTATTAACAATCCAATCCACTTCTATTAAAGCATCAGATGCCGAGTTTATAGTTTCTTGTAAATAAGGAGGGAAAACGGCTTCACCCCAGCCTATAAATCCTTGATTATCTAATTTTAGGTATAAATTATCTGTTCCCAAACGCTCAACAGAAGACAATTTAAATGGGTGCTTAAATTTAAGAAAAAACGGGATTTTTTTTAAGATCAAAACAGTTGTTTAATAGTTATAAATAACCTAAAAAATAGGTTATTCTATTTTTAATTTAAAATTTCCTAATGTTTATTTACTAATTCTAAACATGAAAAAAACATCAATTAAATAGAGCCAAGCACTTATTAATTGATGTTTACTATTCCTTATTTGTACTAAACTAATATTACCTAATCGTACTAATAAATTCCTTAATATCTGATTTCAGATCTAATGATTCTTCTATCGCTTTTATAAATGCCGAACCAATGATTGCTCCATCCGAATAAGTTTTTGCAATATTATAAGATGCAGCATCTTTAATATTAAAACCAATCATTTTAGGCGAATTTAAATTCATTTCCTTCACTCTTGAAAAATAATCAATTGTTCCATCAATCCCCGATTTACCACCAGTTGTAGACGAACTTGAAACTAGATACAAGAAACCATCTGTTAATTCATCTAACTTTTTAATTCGTTCAGGAGCTGTTTCTGGTGTTACCAAAAAAACATTCGAAAGTCCGTGTTGCTCAAATAAAGTCTTGTACTGAGATGTATATTCATACAAAGGNAGATCAGGTAAAATCACACCATCAATTCCCACTGCTTGGCAGCTTTCACAAAATTCTTTGTACCCATATTGCATTACAGGGTTTAAATACCCCATTAATAATACGGGAATAGATACCTCTTTACGTAAATCCTTAAGCTGTTCAAAAAGCACGTTAAGTGTCATTCCATTTTCGATAGCAACCCCACTAGCTTCTTGAATTACTGGACCATCAGCCATTGGATCTGAAAATGGAATCCCTAATTCCACCATATCAACTCCGTTTGCCTCAAGTTCCTTTAATATACCTATCGTATCATTTAAGTTTGGGAAACCTGCTGTTATAAATATACTTAGTAAACCGTCCTTTTTATTAAATGCTTTTTTAATTCTGCTCATCCTTAAAAATCTTTTGTTTTTTTCAATTATTAAATTGATCGATTGAAAAAATAGTAATTAAATATACTTCGCTAAAGTATCCAAATCCTTGTCTCCCCTTCCTGAAAGGTTTATCACAACTACGTCATCAGGTTTTATATCTATCTTATCCAAAACTGCTAACGCATGCGCAGTTTCCAATGCCGGAATAATACCTTCTAGTCTGCTACATTCAAAACAACTATCTAAAGCTTCTTGATCAGTAATATAAATAAAATCAGCCCTATTTGATGTAAATAGATTTGCGTGTATTGGACCAATTCCTGGATAATCTAAACCTGCAGAAATTGAATAAGGCTCTACAATTTGCCCATCTTCCGTTTGCATTAATAAAGTTTTAGCAGCATGTAAAACACCCGGTTTACCTTTTTTAGTTGTTGCAGCAGTTTTTCCACTTTCAACACCTAACCCTGCAGCTTCGGCAGCAATTAACTGCACACTCTCATCATCTAAGAAATGATAAAAAGCACCTGCAGCATTACTTCCACCACCTACACACGCAATTACCTTATCAGGTGTTTCTCTCCCTTCTTTTTCTAGTAATTGATTTTTAATTTCCTCCGAAATAACACTTTGAAACTTTGCAACCATATCTGGATATGGATGAGGACCTACAACGGAACCTATTATGTAATAAGTATCCGACGGGTTATTGATCCAATCTCTAATCGCTTCGTTGGTTGCATCTTTTAGCGTTTTACTTCCTGATGTGGCAGCAACAACCTTAGCTCCCAACATTTGCATTCTTTTAACATTAGGTTGCTGTCTTTCTATATCAACAGCTCCCATATAAATAATACATTCTAAGCCTTTTAAAGCACAAACTGTAGCTGTAGCAACACCATGTTGCCCTGCTCCTGTTTCCGCAATAATTCTAGTTTTACCAAGACGCTGTGCAAGTAAAATCTGACCGATTGTATTGTTTATTTTATGTGCTCCTGTATGATTAAGATCTTCTCTTTTTAAATATATTTTACCACCGTATTTAGCAGACAACCTTTTTGCTAAATACAATGGCGTTGGACGTCCAACGTAATCTTTCAATAAATAATCAAACTCCGCTTTAAAATCTGGCTCATTTGAAATTTTCAAGTAATTCTGTCTTAGTTCCTCAACATTAGGATAAAGCATTTCAGGAATGAAAGCTCCTCCAAAATCACCGTAATACCCTTTTTCATCAACGTTATATCCCATAGCTTATAAATTATTTAATCTCTTAATTCTTTTAAAAACTCTTTTAATAATTCTACATCTTTAATTCCTGGAGATTTTTCAAACTTGCTATTTAAATCCAATCCAATCATATTTTTAAGCTGTAGCTTTTTTATCTCCTTCGCATCTCCAAATCCTATCCCCCCTGAAAGAAAGTATTTTTTTGGTGATAATTCATCAATCTTATATAATAATTCCCAATTAAATTTTTGCCCTGTTCCACCGTGCTTTGGTGATTTAGTATCAAATAAAAACAAATCTGCTTTATCGTATTCATTTAATAAATCAAAATTAAATTCATCATCAACAGAAAACACTTTCCAAACGTTAACACCCAAATCCTTTACTAAACCACAGAATTCATTTGATTCTCCACCATGTAATTGAATGGTTTGAAGATTGTGTTTTTGAACTTGAGTCTTAATAACTTCTATTTCTTCTTTAACAAACACACCAACTTTAACTGCCTTCACGTTTAATTTATCAGTAATACTTCTAGGAGATTTAGAATAAAAGATATTGCCTACAAAATCTACATCAAGTAAATTTAATACATCAACATTACGCTGAAGCGTCATTCCACAAACTTTTATTTTTAAATCTATACGCTTCATTACTAAAGTTGATTAATAAATTCCTGACAAGATTTTCCTGGGTTTTCAGTTTTCATGAAATTTTCCCCAATTAAAAAACCTTGGTAACCAAAACTCTTTAATTCCTTAATAGCTTCTACATTAGAAATGCCACTTTCCGAAACTTTAATAAAGTCGTCTTCGATATGAGCGGCTAATCTTTTTGAAACATCCGTACTTACTTCAAAAGTCTTGAGATTTCTGTTGTTTACACCAATAGCATCACAGTGCTGGTT
>JGI24539J26755_10001052_pt1 | contig 12914 bp, 1 predicted proteins | sample NorSeaMetagenome_2_FD_26755 | JGI IMG/M metagenome (IMG submission 26755) | reverse complement strand
CTGCGAAGACTATGACGACTACAGAAGACCAGAGTATTTAGGCGGTAACTCGAGCAGCGGCTGGGTTGGCACTAGCAGTGCACAGCTCGACTGGTATGGACCTTTGAGCCTCACCATCGCAGATTAAGTCTTAGCCCGTTGGTCGCAGTTTGGTGTGGTACGACTCCAACAAGAACGCTTCGCTCGTCTTGCATCGTCACTAACTTTTTGAAGTTACTTTGCCGATTGTATGATGGAAATGATCGCCGATGAATTTCATTTAAACCTGTACTCGGACCGCAGAAGATGTCGACGCATTGAACCGTCCGACACCGACTCCGGCCCATCCATCGTCGTCAGCGTACCAAGGGTGCTACTTGGATCCGCTGCCGATGTAGGAAATGTCAGCACAAGCCTGGAAGCTTGTGTTGACTTAGGTGTCATCACAGATGTCACCGACATCATCCTTGATGCTGATGCTGTTTCTCCTGGCTGCTTGGTTGGGTCAGCAACTTACTGCGTTGAATTAACTGACGACGCCTTTGCAAGTCTGAGCGAGGAGATGAGAGTGTGGTTCGGCTTTGAGCTTCGCGACGAGGACGGTGAGCTTCTGGTCGACCGAACCTTCGAGGTTACTGCTTCAGATCTCTGGATTGACGCTGGTTTGGCTGGAGCATACTTGGCGGCGTGGTTCGAATATGAGCAGCACTCAATACATTGGAGTACGTTTGAGCCCGAGCTGTCCATGTTCTGTCAGGCTTTGTCACCAGTTTTGCGACATCGCTTCGACGCTCTGCGAGGATATCGCGACCACGATGACCATCGCATCAAATTCAATTGGCGATGTCTTGCTCTGACAGGTTTACGCGCGCTTTACACATCTGATTTCGCAATGATGTTTCTGATGATCAAGGAGACTAGAGACATTCATCGCTTTTCGCTGAAGAAGTTTTCAGCTGCAGATAATGTCATGCTGCGAAGAGCTGTGCTGCTCGAAGCACGACCTACTGTTCCCCAGTTTGACTACGAAGAGATGTCCTTTGATGATGTTACGCTGGTTCAGATGCTGCGGTTCAAATCGCGAACTAAGGTGCTTAATGCACACCTTGTGACAAACGGTGATGGAAGGTATCATCTGTGTGTCGAAACGGATGCACGTTTTGGAGATTATTTCATGTCAATGAGTTATGTGAGGTCAGTTACCAAGTATGGACGCTGGCACTGCGATCAAGGACTTGATTCTCCTGCGAAATGTCTTCATAAAGCCGAGCTGCAAAGTGATTACTCGACTTTTGCTTCAATCATTTCTCCTGTGTCAATGGCGGTATCTGAAGCGGAGGCTCAGTCAGACGGTGACTCAGGAGTTCACAGCGTTTTCTCGGTGCAGAGCAAGGCTGTATCGGTTTCGTTCAGCGGTAACGGTTCAGCATCGCAGTTTCCTCAAGCTGCTGAGATTGTTGACCGAGTGCCTGCGATAGCGTCCCTCAAACCATGCGAAGCTTTGCCAGAAGCAATGGCAGGAGTACGAGTTAAGCAGTTTGTGCGTGTTGAGGGCTTGAGGGAATACTACATTCTCGAGGGAGAAGACGGTGTTCGCAGAAAGGTAGCAGCGAAGGGATCTGCTGCGACTTGGCGGACGGTTCGCAGTCTCATTGCAGAGTACAATTCTTGGCATGTTACAGAGTATCAGTCTTTACCAGAAGATTTTGTCTGTTTGAAACACAGTAGCAGCGAGGATGATCAGGAGAGCGTGGAGGTGATCAGCGACAATGAGGACACCAATGACGATGAGCCAGCAGAGGAGAACATCACATTAGCTGCGCTAGAGATTTGTCGCTTTAACGGTCACAGATTGTTTGACAGAATCAGACCACCTTCGTGCTGGACAGCTGAGACCACGCAAAGGGTTATTGACAAAGAGAAAGTTGTTGATATTGTACCACGTTTGCCTGCCAAATTGAAGGAGCTGCTTCAAGCTCGAGGTATTTTGTACATCTCTGAGTTTGATGAAGCCACTCGCAGAACCTGTGACTCAGATGAGCGCCTTCAGACTTTTTTTGGATTTTCAGTAGTGGTCACTGGCGAGCACATCACATCTTCTTTGGAGTTTCCTGTCTTGTCTTTGCAGTACGACCACACAGTGATGGACGGGGTAGGAGTTGATTATGCTTCAGACAAGGGCAATGCATATGCTGTGGCTAAGCAACGTACACTTGCATTGCATCGTCCTTTCACTGACGACTTGTCAGTGTGTGTTTCAAAGGTATGTCGATCAGTGGATCAGACTCAGCGCTCTCTATGCAATGGCTTTGATGACTCTCACGTGACACAGTGTGTGTTGTTACTGTGCAAGAGTGACCACACTCGTGCTTTGATGCAGACATGCAATCTGAGCGGCGTGCCATGTGCAGAGTGGTTGTCNAGCAACGGAGCGTCAGTAGAAGTAACTGATGAAGACGACGATATAGCTCATGCTTTCAATGCTTTGGCAAAACGGAATGGCAGGGACATACTACAGGAGGTAGAGTACAATGCGTTTCAGCTTGCAGGCAGTGCAGGCACTACACACTCTGATGCCAACGGCAGCATNGNACGGCACCAGGTGCATCAGGCTTNTGAAGAAGGTATAGTNGGAGGATTATCTGTTCCAGGCGGCGGCACATTGCAGGATTCGCGTGCTCCTTTACTAAAATCTCAACTGGCTNGTGGTCTGGTGCGGTGTGCAATTTTCGGTTGTCTCAAAGTTTTAGCAGTGGGTCAGGATTCATGTTCTTGCGGAGCGCGGCGACTAGGGCAGAACAAGTGTGATGCAGCAGGTTGTGGTCGTCCATACGATCCTAACATGGCAGACTTCTGTTTGAATGTTTCTTGCGGTGCTGCGTTACCTCACAACCGCCAGGCTTATGCACAACAGATGATGTTTAAATCAATGGCAGAGTTGAATGTTCCGAAGGCTGCCGAGCCTAAGACAAAGGCAGAGCGACTTATGGCCACTGCCAACCAACGTTTTGCACAACTGGGTCGCGATCGTCGTCATGCATCTTCACCTTTTGTGACTCAACACACTAAGGCTGAACGCTTTCTGCACAAGATGCTTGAACTGTCTGATCAGACATCTAAGATGCATCACACTGAGCAGTTGTATTTTCCTGATCTCAGGTGTGAGATATCTTATGACTTGCTGTATTGGACGTCACAGGGTTCCTGGGGCTTTTTGGGGAAGGGGGTGTCTATTTTTCTTTTCTTGCCTCCTGAGTCCAATGAATGGTTGCCAACGTCATTCTGCAAGATTCAGACAAAGCAGCCTTACAAGTTGATTGACAAAGCAGGTGCAAAAAAATTGGAAGATGTTGTAACGGATTCGAAAAAGATGAGCATTGAAGTCTTCAAGAAGGTGATCAACAACATGGCCATTTGGGCAGAGCAGTGCACAAACGCAGCTCAGGCTACAGAAATAAGAGACATGGGTACTGTACTTTCAGCGTTTTATTACAAGGCTTCTCCTGCGTCACGGAACAGAGTGTGCCCCTGGCTGGCAATGTTCAGAATGGTTGACATGTTGCTATATGAGCGTACGCAATATTTGGATGCAGTCATCTCGAAGTCTGCGAAGGTGGAAGGCTTCAGCAGTGCTGCTGCGCGGGAGGAACTGATTGATCTGTTTCCTTTCATTGAGCAGGACGAATTGAAATGTTTAGAAGACATACCAAGCATATCGCTGATAGAATTGTGCGTTGTTCACAAGCGACAGCTTCTCAACGGGACTCTTACTGGCAAATCTTTCCCTAAGATACATCTCACGGGTTGCCAATGCGCATGCAGGTGGACAGACCATGTGGCAGAAGCTTGGACTGCTGTTGCCTTTGCTGACACGAGTCTGTACTTTATAGATGCGTGGGCACCTGCGCCAACAAAAGGTGGAGGGATGTCTCGCTTCAACGGCGGATATGGCGATGACGCTTTGCACGAAGCAGATCACATGGCAGCACCTGGGAGTGACGCTGATGGTGTGCTGCCAGATGGGTGGTGGCTTGTAGCACCATTACCAGTGGATGGCTCATTGGGGACTGAGGTCAGCGGTGAGCACGATAGGTTGAGCCCTGACTTTGCCAAGGACGTCTACGATTTTACACGCATCGGCAACAAAGCATTTGGGATGAAGTCATCCATTGCGGTCGGCCTTCTGGGACCAAAACTTGCGAAGCAATGTTTGCCAGCAGGCAAGTATGAAGAGTTGAAAGATGCAGCAGGCGGCATAAACGTGTGCGTAAGAACGTTGAGCGCAAAGGGTTGTATGCAGAAAAAAGGTTCATGCGCTTATCTTCATGTGGGCAAACACTCCATATTGCCTTTATTCACGAAGGCCAAGATGTCCAAGCATCCTTTGCTGATAGCTTATCTGATAGCGCGGTGGGGAGGCCCACACTACAATCCCAATAAAAGCAACTTTGACAGGTTGAAACTCACTAATGCTGACAAGCGTTTGAAATGGATTCGACAGCAGGTCACGTTGTGGGTAGAGAAGCACAATGAAGCTGCTGGTCTCGGTCCAGCACCTGCACCAGATAGCGCAGAAGTTGATGCTGAAACAGAATTTCCAGATGATCACGAAAGTTGCGGCCATGGCACTCTCGGTGCAACTGCGTTGAGGGTGGCAGTGACCAGGGCAGAAAGTTTGAAGTCGGCAAAGGAGGCGAAAGCTGCGGCAGCGTCAGCAAAGCATGCTGCATCTGGGCCTGGTGTGCATTCTGGCACCAGATCTAGCGGAAGGAAGAAAGGCGATTTGTCAAAAGCAAAGGCGGGCATTTCAAACGCCCTCAGCGTCGGTAACGTTGCAGATGATCTCATAGATCCAGCAGAAGTACCACCTGCAGCTAGCGTTGCTCAACAACGTGCAGAACGATGCTCTGACGCAGCATCAAGGAGTCAACCATTAGTTCAGTCCGATGGGAGCTTGTCCGAGGCCTGTGAAGGGAACACAGGCTTCATGGTGGACAGCTCTCGCTTTGGATCGACTATGAAATCAAGGATTCCACAGGGTGGATCTTTGGCCTCACAGTCGCAGCGTGCCAAGAGTGTGCTGATAAGGTCTGAAGGGGCAGAAGATAATGATCTTCCCTCGCCATTGGCAGCTGTTAACTCAGCTGCTGAGGTGCAAAAACAGACTGAGACAGACAACTCGGAGGCTGTTGAACTTGATAAGGTTGGCGTTGGAACAGCATGTGCGTCTGCAGCCTTGGCTGAGATAGCACATGCACAGGGCGAATGTCCTGAGCATGTTGATGATCTTGACCTCAGGGTTGATGTCACGTATGTTCAAAGGAGCAGACTCGCTCACACTGGCAAGAGTGCGAGGGAGGCAGATGACGGGTTCACTGCTGTGCCCAATGACCACTCTGATGCCAGTGCACTTTCTGCTGACGCCTCACTTGAGAGTGTAGGGTTTGCGAGAGTGCAGTCAAACGAGGTAGGCGTGAAACGGTCTGAGGGGGTAGAAGGCTTGGCTTGGCAACAAGACGGCTTTCCCTCGCCTTTAGCAACTGATGACTCTCTCAGAGAGAATGACTCGGTTGAAAAGGTGAAAAAACAGACTGGCACGAAATCCTTGCAGGCTGTTGAGCATGAAAATGAGTCTTGCGTTGGTAGTGCGAGCATGCAGACAGAGTGGTCTGTTGCATGTCTTGCACCTGATGCTGTGTTGGCAGACACGGCACGTGCTCACAGGTCAGCACTTTCTAGTACAGCCTATGATTTTTGGGGATATCGCAAACCTGCTCCCATCAAATACACTGTACTGACAGACNTACCTACCNNGACAGAGTGCGATTTCAGTGCAGCTACAGTCGCAACATCANTTCGTCCAGTGCAGCACAAGACGCTGGCAACAATTGAGAGACAAGCAGTGCGCTCACAGCTTCGGCAGGCAAGGCATAGCTCTACTTGGCAGCGTGGTTCGAGTATGAGCTCAAATAGCACAGCTGGCAATTGGGATGTACCGCATAATTGGATAGTGCAGCGCAGACCAAACGATGGGGCGCCTGGGGGTCGCTCAAATGAAACATATACACAATTTTGTGACAGTTGTGATTTATTGTATCTTGACAAACTCAATTATGTGCGTCCTTGTCAATCGTCGCACTGTGATCAGCACGGTGAACCTCTACCTCGCATGTGTGCTGCGCCTGATCAGACCATTACTGTGCGTTTCTGGTGTGGCAAAACAAAGAGCGCTGGCTGGGTTGCAAATCGTTTCATACGCATGCGACCTGCATTGACAGACACTCATGTCACAGACGACTGGTTCAAATCATGCGTGCTGCACGATGTTTCGCAGACTGGCACACGCAAGTTGCTAGCGACACCTAACGCCTCTGACACTACTGCTGCCCAAAACAGAGTGTTTTTTACTGGCAAACAACCAGTATTGTACGACGAGTCCACGAGCGTGCATGTGAGCACAGAGGATCTGCGCTCTGATCAATTGCCACCATTTCTGGGAGAGGTTCCCATTCAGAAAGGGTTTGTTTTCAAACAAACCTGTCCTGATTCTCAATTCACAGGTGTCATATCTTTTGAATGGCATGTGTACGATCATGGTGAGCAGCTTGGTACTGAGTTTGAACGCTGTGAGTTTCTCTCAGCTGCTGCGTCAGATCGCAGCAAGGGGGGCGCTGAGGCCACCTTGCTGAGTTATCGTGAAAGCGCCACATCTCTTTTGGCCAGTTACGCTGATGGACACGCTCCTCTGTTAGAGTCAGCACTGAGTCACCAGGCAGAGTTGCACTTGGACAAGGACTTGCTCAAGTTGCAGAATAGATGTGTTGCAGCAACGTTAGGCACAAGCAAACGCATTGCACCCTANGTGCGCTGTGTGCTTCTACCAGAGTCCTGTTCAACGCATGTCGAAGTAAAGCTNATGGAGACCGATCGGGGCGANGTGTCATGGCAGATTGGGGTTCCTATGGGATGCATTATTCAACTTGACAATGNGGACGGTAGCACTGAGACAATGATAGATCCTGATGCACCAGTCACTTGGCGTTATTACTCACCAGGGCATGCTCACTCTGCAGTCATCAAGTCTGCACAGTTCGAGGGCGAATTGCTTGTGTTCAATGAGAGTCTCACTGAGATTTGCTCAGACACATGGATGGGCATGCGATACAGCACGTTAGAGAGGATCACTGATCAAGCGAATTTGCACATATCCACATCATGGTTTGCTGCGAAAACAGCAGAGCAGACTTTCTCACGCAAGCGCCTTGACATGCCTGCGTATGTTGTTCAGCTTGAAAGCATGAAAGACGTTGGTGGCCAGGAGGAGGATGTTCTTCATCGTGACGTCGGACAGAAGGGCAGCGCCAGCGGTGGAATGGCAGCAGCCTTGCTGGTGTTCGCGCTATGTACCAGCGACGGTCAGCTAAGTGAGACTTACTACGATTGTGATGAGCATGTGCCACCACTGGCACATGTGGTTGGACGGGGTTATGCGGAGCTTGATGACATCAATCTAACAGATGAGTTGCACGTCACAGAGGAGCATTACGATGTTGATTCACATGCTCGCTGGCGAATGGTCGCAGCTAACTTCAAAGGCAGGCGATCACCTGCCGAAATAACTCGAGCAGCGAAGGCTGTCATCACGACAATAGGCTCTCTTATCAAACCAGTGAGGAAGGACTGGGAGGTTTTCAACGCATTAACGGCCAGTGATTTTGAGGAATTGACGGCCAGCGAGTCTGAGGAATCGCAGTGTGCACAATGTTCAACTGTAGGCACTTGTTTGTATCTGAATGGACTCTGTAAGCATTGTGCCCCTGATGGATGTCTGATGGGAGCAGAGAACGCTGGGAGCCCAGCGATTGTTGTGCCAACAGACGTCAGTATTCGCGATGCCAACGTTTTACTGCATCGGGCTGCGAGGGCACTCATTTCGCACCAACGTTCTGCGTGTCAGCAATTGCAGACGTCGAGAGATCCAGGCGAAGATTGGATGACTCACTATGGCGGCATCATGGAGGACATTTTGAAGTGGTCCGAAGTCGCATGGCAACACGAACCTGCCAATAAGAGAGTTAAGATGCTTGAGGCAATGCTGCGAGCCACGGATGCAGCAGGCAGAGCTAATCCTCACATGCACTCTCAAGTGGTGGACAAGTACTTTTGGGACTTGCCTGCAGAACTGCGGGACACATTGAAAGAGTACATGGCGTACGGTGTGAAGACTCACGTTCCACAGGCAGAGCAAACTGAACCAGCGAAGCCTACTCAAACGGCTCTCAACAACAAGGAGAGCGTTTGGAAGCATCTGCGACGCTTCACTGCCAACGGTTGGATCAGAGCTTTTCCAGCGTCGTGCATGAGCATTTGGATGCAGTATGCACTGCGCATGCATCCTACTCACTTTGTTGAAGCAAACGGTGACAAGAAGGAAAGGCTCGTTGCTGACCTAGGTCGAACGGCGAGCAAGGTGTCAGGCACAGATGCAAACACACTTTCGCCTGATGCAAACTATGGAAGTGTGCAAGCAGATTACATTGATGAGGTGGCAGAGTCTTTAGTGGCTTACATCAAGTCATACGGTGCTGATGAGCCAGAGTTCCTGATCGGCCTCAAAGCTGACATCAAGGCAGCATTTATGCAGGTCGCACTGCACCTGGACGCTGTAGGCACACTATGCATATCTTGGGATGGTTGGTGTTTTGTTTTTGTTCGCACACCATTTGGTTGGAAATGGGCAACACACACCTTCTCACCCTTCACCAGTGCCATAAAGTTTAAGCTGGCAAGCTCAAACTTTCGCAATGGTTTCTTGCGCTTGGACCACATGGGTCCATGGCGACGAATGTCGCGCAGACTGCGGTTGGTCAACAATGTTTCTGTGGACCACAAAGCACGCGCACGCAGGCTCTGGTTTGCAAACTTGGTGTTCGCATACGTTGATGATTTGTATTGTGTCACTGAGCAGTTAGGCTCTCGGCCTCAACTGCTAGCGGACGGGTTGAGGACAGCAGGGCATCTCCTGTTTGGCTGCAACTCCTGGTCTTTCTCAAAAGCTAAGGAAGACGGTTTCTTCGCAACGATGCACAAGTTTACAGGTCTGCAGATATGCACGTCATCGTCAGAGGAGCCAACGGTGTCTTTTTCGATGGAACGGTTAACTAAGGTACGTGATCTATTGCAGTACTTCACTCCTACGATGTTGGCATACGAGTTGGGGGTGATTCAGACTATCTTTGGCAACTTGGTATGGATTACCAAAGTGTACAGCATGCTCAAACCTTTCACTGGAGGCTTTCGTAGATGCATGCAAGGCGTAAACACAGCAGTGGAGGCTCCGAGCTACAAAGTGGACTCACGTTACGGCAGCGAATCCAAGCAGGTCGCAGCACTCAAGTGCTACAAGGACGTCAGCATGCTAATTCAATGGCTGACGGCAATCATCGACAGGAAGGCACGCCTGGGGGAAAATCATAAGACATGCACTGTCCCCATATCTGCCATGACTGATCCCACACTTTGCTATCAGCAACGGTTTGACAGCAAGTTTGGTTCTTTCGGTGGTGACGCTTCAGGCACTGCATGGTCGGTGTTGTGTCATCGCTTGAGGCAAGCCATGGTCATTGCAATGCCAGCTCCTTTTCAACACGCTATTCGACACGCAGGCACGTTGGCGGAGGACAACCCTCTGCGTCGTTTTCTCATCTCAATCGCTGAACACATGGTGTACGTCATGGCTCTGCTGCAATGGGGCGACGACTGGCAGGCGATGGGGTACACTCGTGTGTTCTACAACACAGACAATCAGAACTCAGCATCGTGGGTCACGAAGGGCTTTGCCAACAATGATGTTGCACAAGAGCTGTCACGTTTGGGCGCAGCTCTCCAGGCCTTGTATGTGGTGCACATATTGCCTTTGTGGTGGTCCACCAAGGCGAACAAGCTTGCTGACATCCTGTCGCGGATGCTGGACTCAATGGGCAATGTGATTCCTGCAGAGGCAGCAGACTTTGAGAAGCGCAACGCGATGTTGGACACCCCATATGAAATTGTGCAGCCAAAGCCGCAAGTCACTGCACTGATACAGTGGATTGCAGAGATGAAGACAACTTTTGACGATCTGAGTCCCATACGGCTACACACAGAATCGGTCATGCGACTGACGCGGCCAATGGGTGGCGCAGTGTTGAGCATGAAAGAGGAGCTGTACGCATGGAGGGAAGCCTTCACAGCACAGGACGCAATGGACTTTTGCAGATCGCCAGCAAAGGCCTACACCTTCGCATCGCTAGGGTGCGGCGCCTGCATTGGTACTTTTGGGACACTTCGCACTCGCAAATGGATGCCCTGCTGGGCATCCGAAGTCGTTCCTTGCAAGCAGGCCATGTGGGAACGTCTGACATCAACTCCTTGCTACGGCTGTATCACCACATTAGACCCAGCGCTGCTGCAGTGGGTTGTGATGATCGCTATCACTATGCCCTGCATCGATTTCTCCTCGTCTGGCAACAGACGAGGAGCAGCGGGCTCCACAGGATGGCTGTGGTTGGCAGCAGTGCAGCTAGCAGTAAAGATGGCGCCATTAGTGATTTTCAGCGAGATGGCAGACAACGCTGTGCGAGTCAACGGCGGCTCAGAGTACAGGCAGGTGCTGGCGGTGTTGCAGGACAAGTACCTTGTGCACAGTCGCATTGTGCGAGTGTGGGATTACGGCGACGGCAGTCACCGAAAGCGGCTCATTCTGTGCTGCTTTCGCAAGGATTTGCACGCTGCAACGGTCTTCAGGCTGCCCACACCTTACTTTAATGCTGATCGCATGCACACTGCCAGGGACACTGCTGTCCCAGACAGCGAGGTGCCAGAAGATCACTGGATGCCTGCCAACATCAACATATGGTACAAGCGCATGCGGGCGCTACCTGGTGAGATTATGAAGATCGGGCGCGTGGCGCCAGGCATGGGATTTTCTGCTGCTCCACATCTCATGCTGGCATTTGAAGGCACCAACAACGGACCGACCACATACGGAGGAGGGGGCACCAAGCCAGAGTCAAGTTGGTCATGGGGCATGCCTGTGCTGAGGCGCAGGCTGACCACAGTGGCCGAGTACTACAGCATCGCCTCGCTGTCTGCGACAGTGATGCTGTTTCACATGCAGTTCTTTGCGCTTCTTGACTCGGCATCCAGCAGTGTCGTGTTCTTGCGTGACTGTGTGAATCAGGGGTGGCCAGCAGCTTCTGCTTGCGCAGTGGATACAGCCATCGCAGAGCACCTCGAGGCGTGCGGTGTAGCATCAACAGCACTGCCACGCAGGCAGGGCTGCGACGCTGACGACGCTGGCAGTGACGCTGAGGGCAGCGACGGCTACGGCACCTGCAATGACGCAGACCCATCCGACTCTGCCTCGGATGATGATGGCGGCAAGCGCACAGAGCAGCTCAGTCGCCTCTCGCGGGCACGCGGGGCTGCAGCATTGCATCGCGAGGTTGGCTCGGGCAATCCTGTGTTTGATTCCACCATCCCAACGGCTACTGCCAGCGAGCAGGTTTTGGCAGCTGCTGATACACGGGACTGGACAGCGCCATTGCATCCCAACACAAAAAACCAGCGTCGCACGTTGGCAGGTCCCATGAGTTCCATGGAGTGGGCTCAGATGCACTTCCTGATGGGGGTTCTGAACGCTGCTGAGCTGGAAACGGGAACGACGTTGGTGTATTCCAGGGCAGTGATGCATTTCATTGATTTCCTGACCAGATATCCATTGGAGAAGGCCTTTACGATGGCTCACAGAGCAACTAAGGCAGTTTTCACGGCAGTTTGGAGTAGTGCACAGGTCGAGCAGGTGCTCTTGCACTTCGTGCTCCACGAAGTGGCGGTGCGAGGCAATGGCTGGTCAAGTGTCAGAGGCAAGCTGTACGGCATACGACATCACAACATACGTCACGGTCAAGCTGATCCGCTGGCGGGCAAGCTGCGACTGAAGCAGGTCATGCGGGCATTGAAGAAGTATCGCGGTCCAGGGGCGGGCAAGAAGCCAGTGGACAGGGCTTTGTTGCTGGTTTTGGAGAAGATGCTTAGATACGATCAGGATGACGACGATCTAGTGCTATGGGCATCAACACTCACAGCATGGCACTTCATGATGCGGAGTGCTGAGTACGCTGCAAAGAGAACAGGCGGCAAGTTCGATCTGGACAGGGTGGTAAGAGTGTGTGACGTGTCCTTCTACTACCAAGGAGTCCTCACACAGCGTTACGACATAGCAGACGAAGTGCGGATCACCTTTGGCAAACAGAAGTGCAGGGCTGGAGGAGACGTGCGGGCAAATTTTGCTGCTGATCACAAGTTGTGTGTGGTGAAGGCATTGGCTACACTGTTCACACGCAGGAAGTTCACAGATCCAACACAGGCATTGTTCACTTGGCCTCGCGGCTCACAGAACAGAGGCCAAGGCGTGCGGTATGCAGACATGGTGCGTATCGTGAAGGCTGCTGCCACTCGAGCAGGACTGGACGCAACCGAGTACTCTTCCCATTCCATGCGCAAGGGTGGTGCCCAGGCGTACCTCCTGGCAGGGATGTCGCTGTTGGAGCTCAAGCTGCAAGGACGCTGGAAGAAGGTGGAATCTTTGGAGGGCTACATCGGGCACGCAGTTCCACAGCTGACTCTGCTGAAGAGGATGCAATGGAAGGTGGCGCGCGGGCATGAGGATGAGAACGTTCTTGCCAACAAGCCAGCAAGAGATCGCACATTCATGCGATGGGCAGCGGAGCAAGAGGCAGCAAAGTTGAGGCGACAACTGACACAGCAGTCTGCAAACGAACAAAGCGGTTTGGGGTCTGTAGCGTAGGAGGTGAGGCACTGCCTTGTGGGCAGTGCTCTCTCCAACTGCGTTACTAAAAACACCATTATCGCAAACCAGCGTGGCCAGCAAG
>JGI24539J26755_10001041_pt1 | contig 13007 bp, 11 predicted proteins | sample NorSeaMetagenome_2_FD_26755 | JGI IMG/M metagenome (IMG submission 26755) | reverse complement strand
TTGTCCTAATATTTCATGGGAGATCGTCCAGGATGTAGATCGTGGAGGCGTTCTTCAAATTGAGCACAGCACAGCCGGCCAACAAGCGATCTTTTACTTCAAGGCCTCTATGGGTAAAGATTTATCGGGGTATGCTGGTGGCCAAATTGTCTTTGATATTAAGACCATCAGCGGAGACAGCAATTACAGCATGAAAGTGGATTGTGTCTATCCTTGTACCGCTAATGATCAAAATATCGGTATTCATGGTGATAATGGTTGGGAGACTGTAACAATACAAATTGATGATTTGGTTNCTGAAGGTTTATCCCTTTTGACAGTTGATACGGGGATCGTTATTTGGGCTACTAAATATACGAGTACGGTATTTCAATTAGATAATGTGCGCTGGGAAGATACAGATATCAGCGATGGGCCAGATCCTGCGGATCCAGTAGGTGGTGATGATGGTTGGCTCATTCCCTCATTTTCTGGATACCAGACACCCAGTTCATACACTGGTTATGATTTGGTTTGGTCTGATGAGTTTGACGGTAGTCAGCTAGATAGCTTGGACTGGAGCTTTGAGATCGGTACTGGCTTCGAGGGTGGCTGGGGAAACAACGAACTTCAGTACTACACCAACCGTAATGTATATCTAAAAGATGGGATGTTGGTCATTAGAGCTCAGGAGGANTCCNTTGGTGGTCGCGCCTANACGTCATCTCGCATAAAAACCCAAGGTAANCAAAACTTTCAATATGGGCGTATCGATATTCGAGCTCGGATGCCGGAGGGCCAAGGAATTTGGCCTGCACTGTGGATGCTAGGTAAGAATATTACAGAGGTGAGCTGGCCCTACTGCGGTGAGCTCGACATCATGGAGATGGTCGGTGGTGGCAATGGTAAAGATAACAGAGTAGTTGGCACTGCACACTGGAATAGCGGTGGGCTGAACTCTGCATACAATCCAGTGAGCTCTGGCAGCCCAAAATTAATGCCTNATAATCTGTCTAGCAACTTCCATGTGTATAGCATTGCCTGGACGAGTAACAGGATTACGTGGTATATCGACGATGTACAATATCATGTTATTGCGATAAATAACGCCTCCGCTCTCGCCGCTTTTCAAAAACAGTTTTTCCTGATCTTTAATGTTGCAGTGGGAGGTAACTGGCCAGGAAGTCCTAACTCATCAACCGTATTTCCTCAACGCATGGTAGTTGATTACGTTAGAGTCTTCCAAGATGAGGATGGCAGCACAGGTGGTGAGTCTGGTTCCACTAATTCTGTGCCAGGGTTAGTAGAAGCGGAAAACTATACGGATATGTCGGGAATACAGATAGAGACGACCACAGATACGGGTGGTGGCTCCAATATAGGTTATATAGACTCAGGTGACTGGGTGGAATATTCTTTAGATGTCGCTGATGCGGGAAGTTATCTAATGGAATATCGGCTAGCCAGTCAAAATGGCAGTGATGGGTTCCAGACGCTAATTGATGGTGTTCAAATAGACACACAAAGTGTCCCAAATACCGGGGGTTGGCAGTCTTGGACAACCAACTCAGCAACCGTTANCTTAAGTGCCGGGGAGCAAACCTTGCGTCTAAATGCTATTGGCAATGAGTGGAATTTAAATTGGATAAAATTTACGGCCCAATAACTCATTAGGGAAAATTGGCATGAGGCTCTTTACCGATGCGTCAGCTTAAAGTTTTTTTTAAGAATGTTTTAAGCGTATTATTATGCTCACTAATGCAAATAGGCCACGCAGAAATTCTTCACACACCCTCTCCTGTTGATGCTAATAAATGGTTTCATCAAACTACACTACCGAATGGGCATAGTTGGCATAATCAGGAACAGCAGCACTATACAAACCGATTAGACAATGCCTACATCAGCAATGGCATATTAAAAATAAAAGCCAAAAAAGAGCCCTTTAAAGATCAAGGTGTCATAAAACAATACACCTCTGCTCGGTTGAACTCTAAATTCGCATTTACCTATGGCCGAGTGGAAGTGAGAGCGAAGCTACCAACTGGCCATGGAACCTGGCCGGCTATATGGATGCTATCGAAAAACATCAATGAACGAGGTGCGTACTTTCAGTCTCAAGGGTTTGGCCAGCAATCTTGGCCTGACTGTGGTGAGATTGATATTTTGGAGCACTGGGGTAAAGACCAAAACCACGCTCAAAGTGCCATCCACACGCGATCAAGCTATGGTAATACGGTGAATCTAGGTGGGCAGGTAATACCGACAATATCCTCTGAGTTTCATGTTTATGCTCTAGACTGGACNCCTGAAAAGTTAGTATTTAGCGTTGATGGTAAGCATCATTACACCTACAACCCATCCATTAAAAATCAAGCCACATGGCCCTTTGATAGCCCACAATATGTTCTGCTTAATTTTGCTATTGAGAAGGTCATTGATCCTGAATTCACCGAGGCTTCTTTTGATATTGACTATGTGCGTATTTACGATGACAAAGGCGCTGCTGTTTTTACCGACGAATTTAACTAAAAATCCAACGGCAGGGATTGATTAATCTCTAACAGGGTTGCAAGAGGATCGGCAGACTGGGTGATAGGCCTACCAATCACCAGATAATCACTGCCCAACGCCATCGCATCAGCTGGCGTTACGATTCTCCGCTGGTCATCTGCCGTACTACTAGCCAAGCGAATACCTGGCGTCACTAATTTAAAATCTTGGCCTAATGANTCTTTTAACGTTTTGGCTTCTTGCGCAGAGCACACGACACCATCAAGGCCAGAATGTTTAGCCATGCTCGCAAGATGCAAAACCTGATCACTGAGCGTGCGTTTTATACCGACCTCGTCAAGATCTGAAGTATCCATGCTAGTTAGCACTGTAACGCCTATTAACAGNATATCGCTGCCACTGTTATCCAAGGCTTGTTTCGCGGCGCTCATCATTCGGCTGCCCCCCGAGGCATGCACGTTGGTCATCCAGACACCTAAATCAGCTGTGGCACTTAGAGCCTTAGCAACCGTATTAGGAATATCATGAAACTTTAAATCTAAGAAAATATCAAAACCGCGGTCAGACAACNCTTTAACGACTGAAGGCCCTGCGGCGGTAAAAAGCTCCTTACCAACCTTTACTCGGCAGTGTTCAGGATCCAACCGGTCAGCGAGGGCTAGAGCCGAGTATTTATCATCAAAATCAAGGGCCACAATTACATTCGACTTTACAGACGTCATCTTTGAACTAACCCTCTTTAGTTGCGCGCGCTAATTTGCGGCGGTAAGNAATAATAAGCGCTGAACTAGCAAACATACCCAAAAAAGTACCCACTGCTAGGAAAATCAGCATCCAAACGCCAGCACTTAAGCTAGGCCCGTCAATCAAAATAAAGCTAACACCTAATATCTGACTATTTTCCATAGCAAAGAAAGCACCTAAAATTGCTACACTAATAATCAACAAAAACTTTAGAAATAGCCAAATTCCACGCAAGGTACTCTCCCAAATCAGACTCCCAATGTGGCTATTATAACCGTTGCCGATGTAGCCGACAAAAATTCAATCAAGTTTTTTGGTATCATTGGATTAGTGCTAAGATTTAAAGTACTAAGGACCATTTGTTCAACAGATAAAAAAGGACTTTATCTCATGAAATTACCGATCTCCATTCTCTGTGTTATTAGCTTGCTCACGTTTCTTTCGATTACCGCCAGTGCTGAGTCTCTGCAGCGTACCATTGTTACGTCAGGACAAGGTGAAGTCTCTGTCGCTCCAGACATGGCCGAACTCAATATGGAATTGCGAGCTGTTAATAAAGATGGCAACAAAGCTAAACGAGAACTCGATCAACAGTTTAATCAACTATTAGACGAACTCGCACTACTCAATATTCAAAAGAAGGCCATCATCGCGTCCAGTCTGCAGTTAACGCCTCAATATGATTATGCGACTGAAAAGCGTAAATTTGTCGGTTATCGAGCTGTGCGAAAAATAACAATAACAATAAATAAACTTGAACAGTTAAACCAAGTATTGGACACCGCATTGACTGCCGGAATAGATCAACTAGGCAGAGTTAATTTAAAGGTTGCCGATGAAACTAGCTATCAAAAACAATCTCGACAGCAGGCTATTAACCAATCAAAGGCAATCGCCAAAGAGCTTGCTCTAGCCTACGGCGCGCGCTTGGGGCCAATTATACAAATTAACTACCGAGGATCGGATATCCAATATCCACAGCCTCTGATGAAGCGTCAACGATCAGAAATGATGATGGCGGATTCTGATACCGGCGTTTACCTTCATGACACGATTAAATTTAACGACCGCATCAGTGTTATTTTTGAGTTATTAGTGACGGAATGACTGGCAAAAAAAATGCGGGGTAGTTAACCACTATCCCGCACCTTTCAATCTGGTATGACCTGCAAAGAGCGGTTAAGCCTCTTTCTTAGCAGCACCAAAACGCTTGTTGAAGCGATCAATTCGACCACCAGCATCAACAGTTTTCTGCTTGCCTGTGTAGAACGGGTGACAAGCGGAACACACATCTAGATAGATCGCACTAGCACGAGTTGAGCCTACTTTTATAACATTGCCACAACTGCATGTCGCAACTAATTCGTTATAGTTTGGGTGAATCTCATTTTTCATCTTATACTCCAAGTTACGAACCGCCACCTCATCTTAAAACTGGTAAAATCTTGCCACGAAGCTGTCCAGTTTTTGCAAGGCACGGTAGGCCATTTCTAATGAGCGCGGATTTTAGCAGAAACTAATTTAGTTACAACAGGAATTATTGATTATTTATGGCTGAAGATAAGCCTTTTATTGTTCGCGTCGCGGTGCTGTCGCCTTTACGTCAGCTATTTGACTATCTCATTCCCAACAATGTTATTGATGAGTGGCCAGATTTTCAGCCCGAGGTTGGCTGCAGAGTGATGGTTCCCTTTGGTCGACGTGAGGTTGTCGGTCTAATTGTCGAACATGCAAACACCAGTGAGTGGGATCTTGACAAACTAAAACCAGTCAGTCGCCTACTGGATTCAGGTGCCTCTGTTACCCACTGAATTGCTAGAATTATTTATTTGGGCCGCAAATTACTATCAACACCCCATTGGCGATGCCCTCTTTGGCATGCTCCCAGTATTACTGAGAAAAGGGGATCCACTTCCAACCGTTGGCACACGATATTGGCAGTTGACTAATAAAGGTAAGGGACTGGGGAGTGACTCGCTAAAGCGCGCCCCAAGCCAAAAAGAACTCATCGAACGACTGCTCATTGATGATTCCTTGGCCGATTCAACATTGTCGAGGGATTTTTCACGCGCAATTCTGTCAAGTCTTGAGGACAAGCAACTGATCGAGTCTTTTCAGAAAACCGGAGCCGACATCTCTGTAGCCAATATTTTGAAACAAGATGCCCTCGCACTGCATGAATCTCAACGTCTGGCGTTAGAAAAAATCGACCAACATAGCTTTAATTGTTACTTACTAGACGGCGTGACCGGAAGCGGTAAAACTGAAATCTATCTACAAGCGATTGAACAAACCTTGCGTTATGATCGACAGGCACTGGTGCTTATTCCAGAAATTAGTTTAACACCACAGACCGAAAAGCGGTTTCGTGATCGATTTAACGTACCTATCGTCACTCTGCACTCTGGCCTGACCGACAAACAGCGACTTACTGCATGGACCAGTGCAAAAAGAGGAAGCGCTCACATTGTATTAGGGACGCGATCTGCGGTATTTACCCCACTTGCCCGACCCGGTCTAATTATTGTTGATGAGGAGCATGACCAATCCTATAAACAGCAGGAGGGATTTCGTTACTCAGCCAGAGATCTAGCGGTCTCAAGAGCAAGTAAAGAAGGGGTATCGGTGGTTCTTGGATCAGCAACGCCGTCAATAGAGTCTCTCAACAACTGTGCTTCAGATCGCTATAAGCACCTTCTGTTGACTGATAGAGCAGGAAGCGCAAAGCAACCAAACTGGTCGTTGGTCGATCTAAAAAATGAAAAGAGTGAGGCTGGCATTGCGATGTCTACTCTTGCAGAGATTAGGCAGACCGTTGAAAATGGTCATCAGGTATTAGTGTTTCTCAATCGCCGTGGATTTGCTCCGGCCATCATCTGTCATCATTGTGGCTGGTCCGCTGAATGCCATAATTGTGACTCTCGGCTCACAGTACACCGCGCTCGAAATCGTCTTATATGCCATCATTGTGACTACCAACAGCGTGTTCCCCACCTCTGCCCTGTGTGCCAAGGCCAAGAACTTATCGCCGTAGGTGAAGGCACGGAGCGAAGTGAAGAGTATTTAGAGGCGTGTTTTCCACAGACTAAAGTCTTGCGTGTTGATCGAGACAGCACGCGAAAAAAAGGCTCTATGCAAGAGATTTTTGACATCGGTTCGAGTGGCGAACCCTGTATATTAATTGGTACGCAAATGCTCGCCAAGGGCCATCACTTTCCGAATGTGACACTTGTTGCAGTACTCGATGCTGATAGTGGCTTATTCAGCCCAGATTTTCGTAGCCATGAGCGCCTCGGACAATTACTGACTCAGGTTGCCGGACGCAGCGGCCGGGGTGACACTCCGGGTAGAGTCATTATTCAAACCCACCAACCACAGCATCCTCTGCTCGAGATCCTAATAGGCAGAGGCTATAGTTTTTTTGCTCAACAAATAATGGATGAACGACGAATAACGCAACTTCCTCCATTTAGGCATATGGCTTTGATCCGCGCAGAATCAGACCGAGCCAATGAGGCAGAGACTTTTTTACGGACCGCTCGCAGTATAGCTGAAAGGATAAATCGCCCCAGTCCTTTGATGGGCTATCTAGGGCCCTTACCGGCAATGTTAGAAAGACGTGCTGGCCGATACAGATTTGTTTTACAAATTGATGCTCATAAGCGTTCCCTGCTTCAGATGTTGTTGGATGCCTTGATAGTAGAAATTAATCAGCATAAAGATGCGCGACGAGTACGTTGGTCGATTGACGTTGACCCTCAAGAAATGTGATCACATCCAAGGGTTGCTCACATAAGATGACGTTTATTTTGCCAACAACGTACCATTCCCCTACAATTCATATTCACTCAGCTGCGCGTACTTTTATGTCTCGAACCGCCTCAAACAAAAGTTCAGGCCGAACCAATCGGGGGCCCGCGATCCAAGAAAAATCATCGCGCCCCGCCTTTATTGCGGGTTTACTGATTGGCGCAGCAGTGATGTATTTTGTACCGCCGATGCTTGACAGCACGGAGCAATCAAGTCCCTCGGTGGTAGGTGAACTGGTTGACAAGGTTAAAACTCAAGAATTAAAGTTCGATTTTTATACTCTGCTCAAAGACAACGAAATTCTCATTCCAAATAATGAAGACACTCAATCAAGCTTAGTTAAAACTGATACAAACTCTCAATATACATTACAGGTGGGTTCGTTTAAGAAAACCCAGGATGCTGAAAACTTTAAAGTTGAATTACTACTTTTAAACTTACCCGCAAAAAATGAACGGGTGAAAAATGAAAATGGCGAAATCTGGCATCGCGTATCAGTAGGCCCTTTTGCCAACACATCAAAAATGGCCTCAGCCAGAGCAAAATTGGCACAAAATGAGATTGATAGTTTATTACTTAAACGCGCTAAGTGAGTCAAAGGTAGACCCCGTAATTACCAACAAAACCTTCCTTGAAATTATAGNCCTTTGCCCCTGCCAAGCTATGTGGAGGTACATGAAAGGTTGTTATAGCACATCCATTTTGTGCAAATCTTTCAATCCTTAGNCGCTGAAACAAGGTTAAAATTTCCATCCAAAACCAATACTAATAGCAAGCGGGTCTAGGTNTACCGATGCCGTTGCTATTCCTGCGTCTCCAGCATCAATAACAGTGTCAGTGGAAAGCTTATATTTTTTGAGATCGACATTAAAATAAGTGTTTTCATTAAGAACATAATCAAAACCAAGATTTAAAGCAAAGCCAAAATCNTCTTTATAGCTAACATCTACGGTATCCCCGGGATCACTGTCAAAGTAGACAGTGTAGTTCAAGCCGGCTCCAAGGTAAGGTAAAAACCGACGCCCACCGGTAAAATGGTATTGAAGAGTAATGGTGGGCGGCAACACCTTTGTCGAGCCAAGGTTGACATCCCCGAGTTGAGTGCCCGCTGCTGAAACTTTGTGTTCCGTGTACCCAAGTATTGTTTCTAAGGCAATATTGTCGGTGAGAAAATAGCGGATATCTAATTCTGGTACAGTATCATCAGCGACTCTTGCTTCACCACCTATCGATGTCACTGATTCTACATCTGGATTTAAATTAAGGACTTTTAAACCAACAAGCCAGGCTCCCTGATGCTTAAAGTTACTATTTTCCTCTGATTTTACATCAGATATAGGCAGAATTGCGGCCGCTACAATTAAGGCCAAGGCCAATGGATGAGTTGCTATTGGTGTTTTATTAAAACGATAGTTTTTCATTTTCTCTCTCTCTTTAGTGCTTTTAGGAAATCTAGGGCGCACAATCTGAAAATCAAATACCCAGCTCTTCAGCGAGCTAAACTTANGTTATAAGTGTTTATCTAAGTCGTTCATTGCCTGTTAGGGGCCATTATTTGTCAAACCATTTATACGGCTTATCACCGGCGACTTTAAAATAAATAAACATGTTGACCATGTGTGTAATTAATAAGGTAAGCCCTATTACAGTCGCCCATAAAATGTTCCGATAGTGCGCATGGGCATCAAAAAAATACAATGCTGCGCCTAAAATGGATGTCCAAATAGACATCAATAAAATTGCCTTTAATGTGTTCATTTCTTTACTCCTATTACTTGGTTAGGTGAACGCTCACTCGGATATCAGATCTAAGGATGCTCTGGCAGGCAAGGATGTACCCATCTTGTATTTCCGACATATCCAAAACATAACCAAAATCGAGTTGCGCTTTTATTTTTCCATCAATCAATTGGCACTTGCAGCTACCGCAGCTACCCACCTTGCATTTGAAGGGCCACTTTATTCCAGCGGACAATGCAGAACTTAGCAAAGACTCTCCTCGCTTAACGGTAAAAGTGGTTTCAGTATCCGATAAGCTAACCTTAAAATCGGCGGATCGCGGTTTAAATAAATTCAACATGTTATGCCACTCTCTAGTCGATAAAAGATGGTTATCTAGCGATGTCCTTGTCATTCATCGCTATGAAAACTGAGCGGCTATCACTTTTTCATCCCTNGAGGCGTATTTTTCATCCCAATTATCAAGATGTTTCTGAACATAAACTCTAAACAATGGGGGTATGAGCGTGAGCACAAACAATGAGAAATACCCAATACCATAATTTGGCCCCTCTACATCATCTAACTCCCAAAAATAGGTCTCACCTCTAACATGGTGATCACACTGCCTACCAATTTCGATGAAAAACCAGCTNGTAAAAACTGAATCATTGTCCCAAGAGTGGCGGTGTTCGACAGGCCCCTCTGTGCGGATCAAGCCATAATGACCCATAAAATTAAGTGCCTCTAACAGGAAGTTTGCAACAACCCATACTGTAAATAAGGCGGCGACGCCAACCAAACCACCNGCCCAAACAAAAAGAACTATCGAAGGCAAGCTATACAGGTAACCCAGAATCCAGCGGTTATCAAAATTGAGTGCTGATGACCCTCGCTTACTTAATCGCTGTTCCTCAAGATTGTAAGAAAATCGGGACTGTCCCATATGTGATAGCCATGCATGAGCATAGATATTACGGCCTCTAGGTGCAGTTGCTGCATCATCCTCATGCCCCAAATCCAAATGATGGTTATATACATGGGCATAGGTGAAGTGTGACGCGCCACTCAACGCCATGATTAGTCGTGAAACTAAAAACCCCTCTTTTTTGTTATGAGACAATTCATGGCCATAAATAATGCCAAGGCCGGCCCAAAGGCCGCTAGACAGGGTCGCGCCAATTAAATTAAATCCACTCGTGCCAACCTCATAACTCACCCCTAAAAAGGCCGCTGTTTCGATGGGCGTCAAACTGGTGTATTGGAAAATTCGGTAGGCGAGTACTAACTGCAAGACTATAAATACGGGCAGCATCAGAAACATGACTGCGTACTGAAAACCTTTGATTCCATAAGACTCGCCAGTCTCATCAAAGTCAGCTGGTAAATGAATATTCTTGGTGAGGGTATCAATGATGGTATTGAGACCAAATAAGGCTACACCCACCCACGCAAAAGAACCCCCAATTAAGATGCTTACGATTGCGATGAGAGACATAAATGGCACGATAAGATACCGTGCGTTGACATAAAATTTCATTTTTCCTCCTACAATTTAAGTAATGTTAAATCCTAGGAGTTTGACTTCCGTTTTAGCTCTTTATTTTACATCGCGGCAATAGGACCAAATGACGATATGNAGAATGATACCTTGTAGGAAGTAATAAAAAATATTATTTTTAGATTAAAATAGAATAACGTAAAAACTGTTTGCGCGATCAAAGATAGGCGTCATACTCCATGAGCGTTATACGGCTATCAAATTCATGTTTCTCTTGACGCTTACAGCGTGCATAGTTGGTTTGGAGCTCTTCACCCAAATAGTCCCTAATAAAGCTCGATTCTTCAAATACGCCAATCGCATCATTCCAAAAATGCGGTAAAGTTGGCTTTACATCACCTACATCACCCNCTACCGCGGATGGTGCTTGCAGTTTATTCTCTATGCCATATAAGGCACCGGCTAAAATCGCCGCGACAGTCAGATATGGGTTTGTGTCAGCGCCTGCCACTCTATGCTCGATACGCATAGCCCTATGTTCACCCCCAGGGATGCGAACTGCAGTAGTACGATTTTCATAACCCCAATTGGCGGTCAGGGGTGCATAGCAGCCGGGAACCATTCGCCGATAGGAATTAATATTTGGCGCAAAGATTGCCATACTATCGGCCATAGTCGCCAAACACCCTGCCACGGCATGGTTCAATAGCTCACTGCCTTTTGATGTGCCATTATCAAAAACATTGTTTCCTTGCTGGTCTAATAGACTAAAGTGGATATGCATGCCATTACCCACCTGCTCGGCAAAAGGTTTTGCCATAAATGAAGCGATTTTTTCGTGCTGACGAGCAACGCTGCGTATCGCTCTTTTTAGCATACTACCCTGGTCACAGGCTCGCACAGCAGACTCTTGATGGTATAAATTAATCTCAAACTGGGAGGGACCAAACTCGGTAATCAAGGTGTCGACCGGCAAATTTTGCTGTTTGGTCGCATCGATAATGGCATCCATCAACGATGCAGTATCGCGCATGGTATCAATACCATAGGTATGGCCGCCAATCGCTGGACTACCATCGAATGCCGTTTGAGTATGCTGCGGGATACCAAATTTGTCGCGCTCTAAACTCAATAGGTGAAACTCCATTTCACTAGCAACCACTGGNGTCAGATCCAACTCAGAAAATCGATTGACTATATTCTGCAGCACTGACCGGCAATCCNCAGCATAAGGCAAATCGCCCGTTTCATCGGCCATTGATACGATGATTTGGGCAGTGATTTTATCGGCCCAAGGCACACAGGTTAGTGTTTCAGGATGTGGCACACAAATACCGTCCGCATCGCCGGTTGCCGCTATTAATGCCTCTTGATCGCGACCCCAACAATCCAGTGAACAGCTACTCAACGGCATTTTATAACCGCCGGTAAACAGCTTATGGATTTTGTCTCTGGGTAACCATTTTCCTCTCTGCACGCCATTTAAGTCGTGAAGGAGAACTTCGAACATTTCTATATCGGGGTTCTCCTGCAGAAACTGCTCAAGTATTGAAATTGGTGTCATAAGTTGGGTTCTCTGTAATCATTACTAGGATCAGTCAAGTATAGTATCTGATAACCGCAAGTCGTTCAGCAGGTTCATAGCTACCCTTAGAGGGTATTCAGATCCAACAAGTGCAAGTAAGATAACAATTATANTAATAGGAGTAAGTCATGGCGCTTAAAAAACTCAGTGTAATCATACTTTTAGCCGGCATATTACTCACTGCCTGCGTAAAAGAACCGCCTGTGCCTGTTGAAAAATTGTTTATCAATGGAGTTATTTATACTGCCAATCAAACCCAGCAAGTAGTTACTTCCATTGGTATCACTCAGGATCGATTACTCTATGTTGGCCATGCGCAGGACGCCAAGGCAGTCATCTCTAGTGACACTGAGATTATAGATCTCAAAGGCAAGATGGTTATCCCAGGGCTGCATGATGTGCATATCCATTTACCCGGTATCGTAGAGACTGATAACTGTGATCTTGCTGGTCAGCCTTTCTCTTTAACTGACATGATACCCCGCTTACAGCAGTGCATTAGTCGCTTAAACCTTCTCGAGGGTGAATGGTTGACCGTTGCACAATGGTCATATTATACCGGCAATGCGCCTTCCGAAACGTTTCCAACGATACGCTCTGCACTGGATAAAGTATCCCAGACACACCCNATCGTTTTGCTCGCTGACGATGGCCATCATGGTGCAGTCAACAGTTTTGCTATGAGTCTTGCCACAGACAAAAAGGGTCTCAACATTGGTCTCAGCAAAACCACATTGAACAATGAGTTCGCCCATCTGAAAGCGTTGATAGGTGTTGATAATNCGGGTGAGCCTAATGGGGTGATCAATGAGGATGCACGCAAGATTGTTAATCTTCCTAATCTTTGGGGTTATCCTGAAATTGACCTGACTATTTATAACAAGATTGCCCAGCGACTCGCAGCATCGGGTATTACCTCTGTGATGGATGCGGCTCTGAGAGCAGATGAAATCGCTAATTTTGCTAAATGGGCGGCGCAGTCACCACTGACCTATCGTATGACCGCCGCTTTTTACGCGGACTTCGACGATTACCGGCCAAATGCAGACCAACCCATTAGTGTTGATGCTTTGATGGCCGACTTAACTGCAATACAGCAACGTCATGAGGGTGTCCTCAATCTAAAAATTGATACCGCCAAAATTTTCGTTGATG
>JGI24539J26755_10001028_pt1 | contig 13100 bp, 14 predicted proteins | sample NorSeaMetagenome_2_FD_26755 | JGI IMG/M metagenome (IMG submission 26755) | reverse complement strand
AACTGAAGAAGTTGAAGAGACTGAAGAAGAAACTGAAGAAGCTCAAGAAGAGACTGAAGAAGAAGACGAAGAAGCTCAAGAAGAAGAAGACGAAGAAGCTGAAGAAGAAGGTGAAGAATTACCTGTTTAATATTAAATAAATTTATTTTAAAAGCCCATATAAATATGGGCTTTTTTTATTTTAAACTTTTTTTATAAAAATCATAAAATAAAGATATCACTGAAAAAAATAATCAAAATGAATGTATATAAGTAATAAAGAATTGTATGTAGAAGTAATAGTAAGCAAAGCAAGAGGGAAATTAACAAGGGATGCGGAAAAAATGTTATTATTATTAGCCACAAGAACCATTAAAAAAATGAGATATTCATATAATGATGATAAGTTAGATTGTTATCAAAGTGGTTTATTGGATATGTTTGATAATTGGTATAATTTTAGTGAAGAAAAATCAACAAACGCTTTTGCTTACTTCACAGAAATATTTAAAAGAGGATTAGCAAAGGGATATAATCAGATTTATAAGAAGAAAGGAGATAATGATCATGAGATAAAATTAATATCTATTCAAAATTCAAATGATGGTCAAGGAATTCACTCTATTTAATTTTTAGTTTTAATATATATGTTATGATTAAAAACTGGAATCAATTTTTATTATTAGAATCTAATGATGAAAATATAAAACCTATAGATAAACTTAAAGAATTTAATCCAGAAAAAGGATCTTATAGCCACACATTTGGAATTAAATCAAGTGAAATAGTTGATTCATTTTATGAATTACAAAAAAATTCATTTACCTTAGTTAATAATAGATATATGTTTTTAGATGACAATTCTAATGTTAGAGAAAACATTAAAATAGAAGAAGAATTAACACCTTGTTTAAAATTAACTATTGGTTCTATTATGACTAATGGAACTGGTGGTGACATAATTAATCATATAAAAAGAGTATTAAAAAAGATAATAAAAATAAACAAATTAAAATCTGGTTTTAATTTTAGTGATATTATCATAATTGATCCAAATTCTGATTGGAATGATGATGATGATGATGATGATGATGATTTTAATCCATATGATAATAAAATTTTAGGCGACAATCCATTAGATAATATAGAAACAAAAGATGGTAGTGCTAAATATTCTTATGACGAAGATAGTTTTATAACATCATCAACAATAAATATTTTTCTTGTAGCTGATAAAAAGATTGAAATAACAAATGAACTTTTTTATGATTTTTATAGTTTAGGAGGTGGTGAGAAAATTGATAAAAAAGGAAATATATGGTGTGAATTTGAATTTAAAGAAATAGCTAATATTTTATTTAAAGACAATTATGTTGAAAGGTTTTTTGAACCAGATGATTGGGAAGATGTTTATACATCATATGATTATGATTATACAATAGGTGATGTTCTTTCATCTATATCAGATGAAAATAAGAAAAAATTAATTAATTTTTTATACAAAGAACATGGATTAGAAGATATTAATTTAGAATTAGAAGATGAAATAGAACCTATAGAATCATTAGAAGATTTCTTAGATATAGATGATGATGATTTAACAAAAATATTCCAAAACACAGATTATGATATTTTAAGAGATATTTTAAATAGATATGATTCTGTAATGTCAGATAAATATTACACAGAAGCTGAAAATTATATTAAGGATGAGACTTTAGAGTATTTAGACCAATATGTAGAATGTGATTATATAACTTATAGAAATGATAAGGAATATAAAGAAATGATTTTAATTTGTTTCGATCCTGAAGTTTTTTTAGGATTCTATAAAAACGATGATGATGTATCAAACTGGGAAGACAATTGGGGATATCAATTATATGATTCTGATGTATATCAATTAATTCACGATGAAATTTACGAACATAGTTCACAAATAAGATGGCCAGATTATATAGGTGGTGATATTTACTTAGATAATGATGATGTAAACGGTTATATTGAAGATATATTTTCTGAATATAGTATAAAATAAATGAATAAAATGATTAAAGATTGGAAAAATTTCAACTTAATAAAAGAAGATAATCAGTTTGAGCCTATTAATGGTGGAGATTTACAAGATTATATTGCTGATAATTTTTATTTTTTATTTGATAGTAAGGTAAAGGCTTTTTTATTTAAATCTGATTTTTATTATATGGATGATACAAATTGGATAAGAGAAGATATAAAAATAGGAGAAAAACTAACTCCTTCTGTATTTGTTGGTATTAGATTTAGAGAAAGTTCTATAATTAATGATGATTTATTAAGGTCTATAAAAATTTCAATAAAAAAAATAAAGGTTTATTGTAAATTAAAACATGGATTAAAACTAAAAACAAATATAATAGATACAAATTCTGATTTTCACAATTATGAAGATTTTCTATCAAGTAATATAACTAAACACACTAAAGATGATAAAGAACCTCTTAATAAATTATCAGTTAAAGATAATATATTAAAATTTAATGCATCCGAAACTCAAAGTTTTAATATGACTGGATTACTTACATCATTGACAAATGATGAGAAAAGAGAAATAACTCCTTTAGATTTCGCCAATTTTTATAATTTAAGAAATTTTAAAGTAAATAAAGATGGTGATTTATATGTTGATATTAACATAGAAAAGATAGCTTCTATTTTATATAATGAACCAAATATTATTTATAAAGATGTTATATATGTTACAAACGAAACTATAAAATTTCTTAAAGAAAAATTAAACGATAAAGTTACTACAGAAGATAAAACTATTGTTAGTATAGTATTTAATCCTAATACAATGTTAGAAAACTATAAAGAAAGGTCAGAACCAAGTGATTGGGGAAGTGATTGGGGTAATGATATATGGGATGATTGTTTATATAGTATGGTTTTAGAATATTTAAATAACTGGAAAGGTTCATTAAATTCAAATAGTGTTTATTAAGATGGTTAAGAATTGGAAAGAATTTATATTAGAAAATAAAAACCTAAGTAAAATTGGTAATTTAGAGTTGAAAGAATTTAATAGTAAAGATTATTCTTTATTAGGATTAACAACAACTGAGATTACAGATTGGTCTTATATCTTAAATAAAAATAAATTTTATTTAAGTGATGTTGAAATTCAATTCATAGATAAAGATGACTGGATTAGAAAAGATGTTAAAATAGGAGAAAAGTTAAGACCTTGTATTTATATTAGTATATCCTCACAATCAACATCTAAAGAAAACCAAGAAACAATTAAACAAATAAAAGGAATTTTAAGAAAAATAAAAGCCATATCTAAATTCAAGTCTAAAACTGAATTAAATAATATGGTTGTTTTTGATCCAAACACAAAATCAAAATCAGATTTAAATATAATTGGAGAAATAATTAAATTAGAAGATCCATTTAGTATAATATCAAGTAAAGGCAGTAAAATAAAATACGATTATAATAATGAAGAAACATTATCTACCAATTTAGATGTTTGTTTATATAGCGATGAAGAAATCGAAGTAACTGATAAAGACTTTTTTAATTTTTATAAACTAAACACAACAGAAACTGAATATCTTGACAAAGATGGTAAGTTTTGGGTAGAATTTGATTTTAAAGAAGTAGCTAGTGCTATATTTAAAGATGATGATTTAGTAGAAACTTATTTTAATCCAGAAGATTGGGATTTTGATGCTTTTGATTTTGATAAAAAATCAATAATTGATGAAATAGTATCTTGTATATCCAACGAAAACAAAGAAAAGTTATTAAGAAGAATAGGCGATTTTAATGAAATGAATAATGTTACCGAAGAAGAGTATGAAGATTTAGAACATTTAATAACAAATGTAACGAATAATGATCTTGAAATAATTTTTAATGACTTAGACGATTTTAATTTTGATATATTATCTGATATTGTTTGGCAATATAAAGATGAACTAAATGTTAAATATCAACAAAAAGCCGAATCTTATATTAGAGAAGAAACTATTAAATATATTGAAGAATATATTAAGTTTGATTATCATATACACAAAGATAATGAAAATCACAAAGAATTAATATTTATTAAGTATAATCCATCAATATTCGAATATGAATATGATGATAGTGAAGACCCTGATGATTGGAGTGATTGGGCTGATAGATTACATTCAACAAATCTTGATGGTTCAATATCCGAAACATTAGATGAACATAGCGATCAAATAAGATGGAATGATTATTTAGGAGATAACATTTATATGTCTAGTGATGATATAAACAATTATCTTAATGATATATTGTAACAAATATCTTAATAATTTGTTACATCAAATCTTTAACTTTTAACAACATAAACTCAGTAATTAAATCAGACGAATTAATAGAATCAATGTTTTTATAATTAATTTTTATACAAGATGATTTAGCTTCAGCTTTTGAACCATCACCAACTGGTTTTACTTGATAATAATCTCTTTCATGAAGAGGTAGAAAAAACATATGATATTTATTACAATTACCTTTAGAAACATAAACAGGTTTTAATTCTTGTAATTTCTTTTCATTTTTTAAAACTATACCAGATTCTTCTTCTAATTCTCTAATAGCTGTATCTAAAGGAGTTTCGTTATCTTCTATACCACCAGATAACATAGTTACGTGATACTCCTGACCATCAACATACTTAAATGTTGGTATGTATTCATATCTTAAAATAAGTTCGTTAGATTCGATTAAATAAGGTAATACGATAACTAAATCTCTTTCTGATATCATAGACCATCCTTCATATGATATTAATTTAACATAATCATCTGAGTATAACACATCAGACTTTTTTTTAGACTTTTTATCAGATATTCTAATCTTAGTAAATTTTTTCATAATTTATATATTAAAATATTATTCTGATTTGTATAAAAACATATATAAAAGATACGCATCATTAACATCTTCATATGGTTTAGGTATTTTTTTACCACCCAATAAATCACCTTTAACTGATTTACAATGTTTAGACCAATCATCATTTAAATCATCATTCTCAATAATAGCTAAACACATTTCTCTTTTTGTGAAATGACCACCAGATATACCATCATTATTCATCCATTTTAATTTAGGTTTTTTCTTTCCTACGTCAATTGGTGGATATGTCAATTTACAAGATTCTAATTTTAAAGTAGATGGTGAAACTACCAATATATCTTGTGTTATTTGATCAAATAACTTTTTTCTAAGTAAAGTAGAAAAAGTAACTAAATCTATTAAATCACCAACACCACTACCATATGAAAATCCTTCAATCGAAACTATAGTTTTCATATCCGGTAAAATGTTTTCTTTTATATCATCAACTATTTGTTGTGTTATTTGATCATAATCCATTAGTTTAACTATCTCACCATTCATGTAATCATCATATTTACTATATTTAATATATCTATAATTAACCAATTCATCAGCTAAATTATACCACTTAAACATACCCTTTTTACCTAAAGCGTCTTTTTCTCTACAATAATTAAAAACTTTTCCGTTTACACAAACAGCAGTTGATACTAAACTAGGATCTATTCCTATTAAATTCATTATTATTTATCTTATTTTCTAAATAATCTATTATACCAGATGTGAATAAATTAGGTATAACAGAATCACATGAGTATTTTTTATCATAATAATACTCGACATTATTAACTATATTATCAATACCAACACTATAAAGATGTTCCAAAGAAACATCAGAAATATTGATGTTTCTTTGGGTTAAAATATCCTTTATTTTCTGTTTTAAAAACATAGTAAATTATTTATTTTTAATCAAACAGATCCGAAGCATCTACACTATCCATATCTTCAAATCCATTAGTATCATCTTCTTTAACAGAGTTATCAAACTCTTTAGCCATATCTTCAATCTCATCAATTGTTTTATATCTAAAGTAATCATTCACAATAGGCTCCATTAACTTTAAAACCTCTGGTGTGAACACTTCTGATGTAAGTAAGTTCTTTGTGTAAACCGATTTACCTAAGTGTCTTATATACCATCTGTTACCACCTGGTTGAAAAGTAATCTCACCAGTTTCTTTATCAACAACTTCTTTACCTTTAGCTATCCCAATTTGATCATAAAACTCTGGTCTACAAAAAGCATCTAATCCAGTATAAACATTCATACCCGAAACAAAAGATATTTCAAATTTAATTTTCTTAGGTTTAGCTAATCTGTTTTTAGCAGTTTTAAATGTAACTACAATACCCGATGATCCTAAATCCATATCATCTTCATCACCAGATTTTAATTTAGCTTTACTCATCATACCAATTACTGACGAAGAATAAACAAGAGCTTTACCACCCTTAATTATTTGTCTTGGATACATAGAACCTTGTTCTAAATAAACGTGGTTACAAACCACCATAGGTATGTCTAAGAACCCTAAATCTGTATTAATAGACCTAAACATAGCAGCCAATGCCTTAGCTCTAGTCATATCAACTTTCAAGTTACCTGAAATAAGGTCTGTCTTTTCTTTATTAGAACTCATTTGTCCTACAGAATCTAATACTATTAAGAATGGGTCTATATCACCGTTTTTAAGTTTTTCTTCTTTTAACTCATCTAATAATTGTGTTAATAAAATATTAATGTCTTCTACTTTATTACCTCTAATCAATTTGAATTTTTCAGGATCATTATCAACACCATATTTAGGTAGATCATCTAATCTTAAACTATATTCAGTATCAATATAAATAACACCCATACCATTTTTTTGTGCGTTTTTAACAACAGATAAAGCAATAAATGTTTTACCAGTACCAGAATCACCAGCTACGGTAAATATCTTACCATACTCAATTCCACCATCTAACATCCTAGCACTCAAAGCCGCGTTTAATAAGTAAACACCAGTATCAATGAATCTTCTATTTTTAACTTCACTTTCTATAATAACAGGTACCTTCTTAGTAATATTATCTAATAAACCACCCACTTTTGAAAATGAAAATCCTTTTTTCTCTGCTTTCTTTTTAGCCATATCAATATCGTATCTTTTTATTTTATATATTAAAAAGTGATACCCCCTTTTGATATATCCTTTAAAATATTTTTAAAGGAGGTGTATATTTTTAATATATAAAACATGACCAAATATGAATTTCTATTAAAATCACTTAAAAAACATGGATATAAATATGAATATATTGATATTCCAAATAAACTAACTTTAAAAGATTATGTTAAAGTTAAATATTTAGATGAAATATATGAACAAAGAGCTAATAAACACTTAATGGGTAAATGTCCAGAAAAAGGTGTTAGTAAAAAAACAACTGAACAATTTATTAAAGAATCAAAAGAAATTTGGAAAGATAGATTTGATTATAATAATGTTGTTTATAAAGGTTCTTTAAAAAAAGTAAGATTGTATGATAAATATGAGAATAAATTCATAGAACAAACTGCTTCATCACATTTAAATGGATTTGAACCTAAAAGTATGGATTCGAATGGTTTCATAAATATATCTAAACAAATAAGTGACTTTAAATATGATTACTCAAAATGTGATTATATAAACAAATCGACCAAGGTAACATTAGTATGTAAAGAACATGGTGAGTTTGATGTTTTACCATTTAATCATATAAATTATGGAGAAGTGTGTAAAAAATGTTTATTTACTAAATTTAACAAATCAGTTAAAAAAATATTAGATGATAGAAAAATATCACACTACACTCAACATAAATTTGAAAGATTTGAATTACTTTTTGACTTTTATATACCTAGTTTAAGATTGTGTATTGATTTTACTTATAAAATTAATTTAACTAAAAATAACGATATATTAAAAGAAAATCATTGTGAGGATAATTATATAAATATAATTGTAATTACTTATGATAAAATTGATGAAATAGAAAATATAATAAAAAATAGTTTAATAAAAAACCCTCTATAAAAGAGGGTTTTTAGTTTTTATTTTGTCATTCCTAATTCTTTGAATATTCTTTCAAAACCATCTTTTACTTGTTCTGGTGTTTCGGAAGATAAAAAGGATATATCATCTATTATAGAATCATCACCAACTAACATATCAACATCTATCTGTGTTAAATCAGCTATTCCTTTTTCAACAAATAATTTTAAAGCTTCATAAGCACCATAATCAAATATTGTCGGCATTATTCTTCTTCTAAATTTGAATGTTTCTGTGTCAATATTATCTACTAACAATTTAAGTATTTCATTTGGTATATCATATACAGTACCATCACTAGAAGTTATTTTACCAACAACAGCTTGTCTTATTACCTCACCACTATTATAACTGATATCAGCTCCAGCATTTACTAAATAAATAAAGTCTTTAAGATTTTTCAAAGCAAAGTCTTTAGATAATAAAGAACCATCTGGTTCAGCTCCTGCTTCTACTAATATTTTAGACATTTCCATATCTTTAGCATGTTTAGTAGGATTTGAGTTTTCTTCAACACTAGCTCCTAAATCTAAGATAAACTTAACCTTTTCCTTATCATCTTCTTTAACTGCATTAGTTAAAGCTTGTCCGTTTTGTTTATTTATATCAGCTCCTAATTTAATATACTTATCAATATCTTCAATAGATAATCCAGTATTTACAATATTTCTATTAGCTTCTTTCTTAGATTCTCTAAGTTTATATTCTTCATCAGACATTGGATTTAATACCTCACCAAAAATATCAACATCAATTTCATATTCTTTTTCCCATTTTTTCAAAGTATCTTCTACCTTATCAGCAAAATATCCATCATCTTTTCTATGACAAGCTAATCCATAATTTGATTTATAAATCTTACTTCCATCAGATTTTGGTTGATCAATAGTAATACCTATTATAGAATCATTATCTGTTTGTCCACCAAAGAAATCACTAGCTGTGTTAAAATTATAAATATAATATTGTTTTGTATTCGGAGATTCAACATAATTGTTCCATTGTGACTCAGAAGAAACTATACAATGTGATGTGTGTTTATTTAAAATAACATTTGCTTGATAAGATTTAACATCCAATATCAATATACCTTTATCATCAAATACTATATCAGCACCATAATTACCAAACTTTTTATTAACATCCTCAATCTTTTTATAAAACTTAATCATATCAGCGTTATCTAAAGCTTTTAATTTAAGTCTAGATTCTTTAACTACTTCTTTAACCGTAGTATATCTTTTTATCTTATCGAATATTTGACCAACAATAGATTTAGCTAATTTGTTATCACCAATCATTATATCATCAATTTTAGCTGCTATTGAATTAAAATCTTCAACGTCTTTTTTACTAGCTTTGTTATTATAATCATCTCTAATAGGTTTTGCTAATTTAGATAAAAATCTTTTAGCTTTTCTACCTTCTTTTATAATTAATAACTGATCTATTAAAACCTCAAAGTTATTTAATATTGAAACGTCAATAAAAGACTGGTCAAATTTTCTAGCCATACCTGATAACAAATCTTTATAATCAGATAAATCTTTATAAGCTTTTTCTAATTCATCAAAAGGAACATCTTCTACAAAATAGAAATAAGCGAAATTATAAACATATCCTGAATTCTTAGATAATAAAGTTTTTATTTTTTCGAAGTCCTCATTCTTTTCGATTACTTCAATTTCTTTTTTATCCAATTTAATTTCTTTTACCCCATCTTTAATTTTAGATAAAGAATCTCCACTAAAATCTGTAAAATATAAAGCTCTTTTACCATCTTTAATTTTATTTTCTAGTTCTCTATCAATAAGATTGTTTTTATTAGCAACTCTAGTTACTAATTCTATTTCTTTCAATAGCTTTTTACCAGACTTTACATTCTCTGATATAACTTCCAATCTTTTATTTCTAAAATCATTAAATTTTAATAAACCCATTTTTATTTATTTATTTTTACTATCTATATAACTTTCTAAAACAGAAATATACACAGATTCATTTAAATACTTACTTAACTTTTCAACTTCTTCGAAATCTCTTCTATCTAAAGCATCATCTATAAGATTTCTTATTTCTGATTTAGATAAATCCGATGGATCAATAGCTTCAGGTTCTTTTTCTTCACTACCCGTAGAAGCCAATCTAATCATTTTATCTACTTCTGATTCTTCATCTTCTTCACTTGATTCTGGTTCTTCTGAGAATTTTTGAGACATTTCCCATTCAGCCAATTCCTTTTCGTATTCTTTCATAGAATTTACAAATTCTCCAATCAACTCATCTACCTTTTTTCTAGCAGATGGTGTAGCTGATAATATTCCTTTCATTAATTTTAAGAAATCTTCAGCATCCATTTCCATAAGAGAAATATAAACAAATTCTCTAGTGTTTGGATATTTATCAACATCAGAATTAACATTAATAAAATCTCTTAACTCAGCCGCTATTTCTGGACCATATTTAAATTCTTCAGCCTCATCAGCAAATGATGAAGTTTGTTGTTTAACTATTTGTGCTATTTCTGGATCATCTGCTATACCAGGAGTTGATAAGTATTGATAAACAGCTTTAACTGATTCGTGAATTAACATTACAAAATCTAATCCTACTACTCTTAAAACTGGAGACATATCTTCTTCTTGTCCTTCTTCACCACCTTCGTCACCACCTTCTTCATCTTCATCTTCATTATCCCAATCAACATGTGATGCTCCAGCAAATCCTTCTGGATGATTTTCCATCATACTAGCTTTATGTTCAACTGGTGTAAACCAATCTAAAGCTTTACATATTTGAGTTAATCTAATTAATTTTTGAATATATTCTTCACCAATTTCTTCACCCAATATTCTTTTAATTTCATTCTTACACTCAGGCATTTCAATTACGGTTTTAACGTTAAGTGCTTCACCTTGTACAATAAGATTAGACATCTTTCTTCTATCAACCTCTATCTTTATTTGCTTTTTTCTTTCTTCCGAAGTTTGTTGTTTAGGAGCTTCTTGTTTTTCGTCATTGTTTTCTTCTTCTTCTTCTTCAGGTTCTTTTTCCTTTCTCTTATTAGCCTTTTCAGCCATTTCATCTAAAAAGCTTTTAACATCTCTACCAGACCTAACTAATTTAATGTCAAAATCTAATCCTTCTGGTAAAACAGAACTATATAAATGAACCATTAACTCTTCAGCTAATTTTTCCAATTCTTCTTCGTTACCCGAAGTGTTTCTTGATAAAAAAGATTGAATACCACCTAACTCACCAACTAAACTCCCTGGATTAACATTTGCAAACTCAGCGTCTTTTTGTCTTTTTATTTTATCTAAATAACTATCTCCTTCACCATCTTCTCCAGGTATACCTAAATTACCTTTTATTTGAGCTTCAGTTACAACTTCTTTGTTTAAAGAATTTAATTCAACAGTAAAAGGAACTTGCCAATTAAGTTTGAATTTTTTTATTAACTCAACATCAGACACCGATAATTCATCAGGACCACCACATGATACTTCAATATCATTATCTAATTGATTAAAACTAGCCATTTCATCAATTATACTTTCAGCTACTTCTTTATTAGAAGTTATATACTTCTTAGTAACAGCGTTATAAATGAAGTCTTCACCTAATTCGATTCCAGTTTCTTGTAAAAAGATAACTATCTTAGATCTACTAATAGAATCTAAGTGTTTAACTCTAGACTCATCATATGTTTGTTCATTTATTGATGATTTATTAAATTCGTTAAAATTCTTCATGTTATAAATATTTTTTTATACTTTCTTTCTTATCATTCATCAATCCAATGAATTTTTTTGCTACATCCTCAGCTTGTGGAGCTGGGTCAACAGAAGGTCTTACTATCTTACCAGGCTTTTTTGGCTTTGGTATAACACCAGGCTTTGTAGTTGGTTTAACAGAAGGCTTTGAAGCTACTTCAGCCTCAAAGAATTTTTTGAAATTATTTAGGTATTTCATAAAAACAGTTTATTTTTAATTATATATTAAAAACAAAACCCACATTTTATATTTCCGTAGTATATTTTTTAATATATAATAAAAAATAACATATAGTATGGACAAGTTTAGTGATATTAAAAAAACACATAAAGTTATAAAGAAAGAAAAGATTGAAAAGATTAACGAAAGCTTAATTGTTGAAAATATTGAGTTAACTGATATCGAAGCCTTTTTCTCTAAATTATTCGAATCAAAAGAAATGTCTCATATCTATCATCTACAAACTAAAGGTGAAGAAGGTTCTTATGCTAAACACATGGCACTTGGTTCATATTATGAAGATGTTTTAGATTTGATAGATGAAATTATAGAGGTTCATCAAGGACAATACGGTATAGTTGAAAATTATCAAGTAATTGACACATCAGCGACTACTAAAACTGATGTTATTGAATACTTTGAATCTTTAGCTACTCATATAAAGGAAAATAAATTTAAAGCTATTAAAGAAGAAGACACACATTTACATTCATTATTAGATGATATAGTTTGTTTAATTTATAAAACGTTATATAAGTTGAAGTATAATAAGTAAAATGAAACTTTCAATAAAACAAAAAAAATACCTTATTAACGTAAGGTATTTTTATTTAAAATCATTATTATTTTTACATAAAATGTATATGTGGTTTATGAGTTAAACCTTTTTTCTACCATTTTCTTTATAAGAAATTAAATTAGATTGAATATTATCTAAATTACTTAAACAAGTTTCTAAATCATTTTTCAAAATCTGTAAAGTAAAAACCGAATCATCTATCTGGTCATTATTTTTTCTAGACTTACTTTTATATCTAGATAAATTATTGTTAATATCATTTATTGACTTTAACTTTGATGATATATAATCTTCAATTTCATTTAACTCTTTACCGATGTCTTCTATTCTTTCGAATTCTATTTCGTTTTGTAACGATTCTGTGAACTTTCTCATTAATGATAATATTTTTTAATATATAGTATATATAAATTATGAAAATTAAAAGGTTTAAAGAATACCAAAATATTAACGAAACTTCCGAGTTTAATTTACAAAGAATGGTTCCTGATAATGCGCCCAATGCTATTTGGGGTGTTGACAACCCACAATTATCACAC
>JGI24539J26755_10001025_pt1 | contig 13116 bp, 21 predicted proteins | sample NorSeaMetagenome_2_FD_26755 | JGI IMG/M metagenome (IMG submission 26755) | reverse complement strand
GGGCTTTAACACCCTCACCGAACCTCTCAATCTCTGCCTCTACGTCCACAGATGGGTCAGCGTCCTTGCTTTCCATCAGTGCGTAGATGTCAGCGACTACACTATCCGTTTGCTTGTTCATGTAAAACCTCTACCGCTTGACTAGGTGTACAAAGGAACCACTCATTCCTTCTCTCATACTTCTGTTCCAACAGCTTGTGTGCTTCAGCTTCAGACTTCCTTCTGTTGTCTGTAGTATACCAATAGTATAACACATAATCTCTGAAAGGGGAAGAGGTTTGATAACTTTTTAACCTATCCTCTGCATCAATAGCCATGCCTACCTTAACCCAACCGCCCCATGCCTTGTTAGCTATCACATACACTGAGCCTTCTGCGCTGTCTGTGTAGTTCTCTAAGGAACTAAAGGCTGCTTCCTCAAACCCCCTGTAACGTCCTGCTTTGTATAGCGGATGTGTCTTCTTAACTTCAGTACCATTAACCCACATCCTTTTAGCGTCTCTTGCCTGTACTGCTTCCTTGTTGTCTTTGTAGTACTTACCCTTAGTGGGTATCTGCCCAACTATCTCCAACCTTGTATTCCCCTGCGAGGGGGCAGTTGAGGTTGTAAAAAGTTCCTGCTGCTTGGATGCAACTTGTGGCAAGCCTTCCGAAAACCTCTGCCTTCTCTTCTCTGACCTCTGTCTGGATTTCATCGTGAATGTTCCCTATAAAGTTATAGTCAATGCCCCATATCGTAGCGTACTCCTCCAGTAAACACAATGCTTTCTTCATAACAATTGCACCGGCTGACTGAAGAAGGCTATTTAATGCCGCGTGTTCTGATCGTATGGACACCCTTCTCCTATCCAGTCCATAAACATAGCCTCTTGAAGCCGCCAACCCAACTCGTACTCGTAGCTTTCCAAGAGCAGGCGTGTTTGCAAGGAACTTTTCTTTAAGTCTCGCACCATCACGCCTAGTTCCTCCAACGATACTTCCGATTTTTGAGTCTCCTGCCCCATAAAGGAAAGCGTAGATGAAAGTCTTAGCTTGATCTCTAGTGTCAAGGCCCGAAGCCAACTGATTTGCTGTGTGTATATCTCCCGTGAGTATTTCATTAGTGTATCCCTCGTCATTCATGTAGTGTGCCAACATTCTAAGCTCAAGACCTGAAGCATCCATACCTACTAGCTTGTAACCCTNCGGTACTGTCCACACATCACGACACTGCTTGCCGTAGGGTGAGTAGACTGCNGGNACNTGCCCCATGTTGGGACTNGAGTGTGTCATACGGCCTGTCACAGCACCGTTAGGGTTAACGTACCCATGTACTCTACCGTCATCTTTGACTGCCTCTAACCAACTCTGTACCTGCGCGATACGCTTTTGGATCATCAGGTACTCGCCAATCAGTGTAGCCTCTGGTATTCCTTTCACTTCCTTCAGCACCGCCTCGTCTACGATGGCCTGTCCTGTCTCAGTGAACGTCTTGGGTTTCCAACCGAAGTACTCTAGGTGTCTGCCTATCTGCTGTCGTGAGCCTAGGTTAAACACGGGCCAATCAATGCGACTGAATGGTGCTACCGCTGTGACCCACTGCTCTCCTAGGAACTTGAGTCCGACAACAGAGAACGTACCATCTTTCTTAACTTTTGGTGTAACTTGTTTGATAAATGTCGGTAGTGGTTTAAAAGTTTCATGTACCTTGTCTTCAAGCTCATACTTCTTCTCCTTGAGTTCCGCTAATAAAAGGAATGCCTTCTCTTGATCTAAGAGCCATCCTGTGTTGATCTGAGCATTAATAATAGTCTGTACTTGATGCTCAAGTTCAATGCTTTCACTTCCAAAATCTGTAAGCTCAAGAAGTAATCTCTTGTACACCAAGACATTAACTCTAACGTCCTGTATACAGTACTCCACCATCTCCTTTGAATACGTAGTAAAATCATTGAAGTCTCCCTTATGTTGTCCTAATGTTTTGCCCCAACTCTCCAGTGAGTGTCCACCTTCGCGTGATGGGTTAGCTAATCTTGACATGACTAGAGTGTCGGTGATCTTACACTTGCTAAAGTCTGCACCCAACAGTTTCTCTAATACAGGTATGTCATAACCTATGATGTTGTGGCCTATCAGTTCACATTCGCCTTCTGCATCTAACCAATCCTGAAACCTGCCTCTCTTGAGGCACTCCTGATGTATCTGATACACCTTGAGACACTCCTGATGTAGCTGATACATGGTATCTTCGTTCTTTAGCTCATGGATACATACACAAAACACTGTGTCTGGGTCAAACCCATTGGCTTCTATGTCAAATACAAACTGTTTCATCACTAGAACTCCGCTTCATCACCTGTAGGACAACTGGTTTCTATCATTCGACCAGACTCCTTATCATAATACAGGTAACAGGCAGGCCCTGTCAACCCCACGAACCTATTTTTTAACACACGGACACAGGTTGTGTTGCGTGTCGTAGGGTCGGCATGCTGTTGATCACGCTCTAAACCAATAACAATATCACTAAGCTGTGCGATTGCTGCACTGCCGCGTAGCTCCCCTAGGCTGATCTTACCGCCATCTTCATGCGCCTTAGAGCCGCTAGGTCTGCGTAGGTGTGACACTAGGAATAGCCCTACACCTGTCTCCTGAACTAGCTTCCTAAGATTTGTCATAATACTGTCAATAGCTTTACGCTCATCACCATTGTCCTGATCGCTCACCACAATACTGAGGTGATCTAGGATGATCCACTTGCAGTCCAGACCTTTAGCCATGTATCGTATACGGCCTAACAGGTTGTCCTCACTTGTGCTACCCCAGTGATCGAACATATAGATACGTCCTGCCCCTAACGTCCTGTCCCAGTATCCTTTCTTCTCTTCCTGTGTCACTGTCTTGTCAAGGTGTAGCTGCTTGTTGGCCTCGATTGACATGATACCTAGTGCTGTCTTGGGGATGTCCTCTTCCAGTGCTAGGATACCTATGTTGTCTTTCGTTGCTCCCAACAGGTAATGCTCTAGCTCCCTGACGATCTGTGACTTTCCCATGCCTGACCCTGATGTGATCGTGACTAGCTCCTTGCGTCTAAAGCCATGCGTGTACTCGTTGAGGCAAGACCAAGGGTAGTCTATTGACTTGACATCGGACTGCTTGATGATCATGTCCCATGTCTCATTGCCTGCTACAATACCGTCAGGCTGATATGCTTTAGCGTTCCACCACTCCTTAACAAAGTCCTGCACCTTACGGGCTGAGAGCATATCACCTGCATCCTTCATAGGTAGCGTGACGTTCTTAGCCTTGTTGGGGGTGAACAGATCAAGCACTGATCGTGCCGCCTCCTGTCCTGCCTTGTCGTTGTCAAAGCATACGACTACGTGGTCAAAGGTCTCTAGCCATTCGAGACTGGCTTTGATGTCTTTGGCTGCTCCTGCTGCTCCTGATCTAATGCTAACGGCAGGCCATTTCCCATCAAACATTTCGTTGACAGCCATTGCGTCCGCCTCGCCTTCTGTGACCGTGATGTACTTGCCACCACCCTTGAACGCCTGCTGCCCGAAGAGACCCGCATTATCAAAACCTCCTGTTGCATAGAATTGTTTGTTCTCTACTATCCGCACCTTTGTGCCTATCGCTGTGCCTGTGTCCTTGTCGAAGTAGGGATAGTGGTGCTTGGTTATCTTACCATCCGTCCCATACTCAACCGTGACACCATAACGCTTGGCTGTCTCTTGATTGATACGCCTGTCGGGTATCGCTGCCACTACTCCGGTCATCTCTAATAGCCTCGTTGGTTTACGTTGTACTGCTTGGCCTATCTGACCCTTGCCGTGTTCGTAATGGTCGCAGCCCCCAGAGAAGCAGACTGCGTGTCCATCACTATAGCGAGCCAGATTGTCAGATGAGCCACACGAAGGGCATGCCTCATGCTGAACAAAGGTTGACTCTTCCGACATCAGAAGTCCTCACCTGCTTCCTGCTCTGCCACTTCCAAGACCTTAATCTTGTTGAGGTACGTACCTGTACCGTGGACAGGGTGTGGTGGGCCTTCCTGCCACAAGAGTCTGACCTTAGAGCCTCGACCTATGCGACCCATGAAGGGCTGACCTTCCTTATCTACGACTCCAATGTCGTACTTGCTGCTGAACTTGCGCTGCTTAACGCCCTCGTACTCTCGCATCTTGATGCCAAGACCTGCCAACTGGTCTGCTGTGGTATCGTCTAAGCTAATGACAACTGAGTACTTGCCTGTGGATTGCCCTTGATACATCTCATGGGTGTCTAGGTTCTCAAACGCTATTGTGCCTTCTACTACTGCCATTGGTATTGCCTCTCTATTTAAAGTTATGACACTAACTGTGCCGCTTTGGTACTACTTTAGTATACTTTAATTATAATCTTTAATGATAATTCTTAAAGTATTTCCCCTTGATTACCTGAATATTATACTAGTGTTCAACAAGTGTGTCAAGCTCTTTTTCACTGAGACCTGAATATAGATGATTAAATTCTGCACTACTGTCATCTACCATAGCGTCATTGCTATGGCTATAGCATACATTGCACAGGTCAACATGTATTCCGGTTAGTTTGTCTATACGCTTTAGCTCGTATTCTCCTAGTATAACGTCACATGCTTTGCATCTACTCATTTTAGAATACCTCATTGTAATTGTTTGTCTTACCAAAGGCGGCTACGTACTGCTGCCGCATAATGTTTATGTCCTGACTATAGTACTCCTCTCTCACCTGCTTTGCAACCCTAAACTTTACCTCGCTCAAGGTCATGCAGTATAGGTCATGCGCGACTAGCTCCTCGCACATCTCAAGGGCTGTCGGTTCTATCCAATCATTAGGCTCAAGTTCGTAGCCTATCAGGTTCTCTTTAATTCTACTCATACCACAACCTCGTCATACACGTTGCCATAACTAATCAGAATGAATGGTAGGTAGATCAAGAAGCCCTCAAAGGGCATTGCCTTTGTATCCTGTGTCACTTTGTCCACCACCCAGACTGCCCTGCTGTCGGCTATCTCAAGCCCTATGCATACCGCATTGATCAACTCTACGTTTAAAGATTTATTAAATAATATCATGGTCTTTCTCCTTTAGTGCTTTTAGTAGTGCGTTAGCGTACTCGACAGCATACAAAGCGCACTCATCAGCATCCTCGCTCCACATTGTGCCGACTGTGGTGAGAATACCCTGCATAGCTAACCCTGCGAAATGCTCACGCTTGGTTAGGCCGATTGAAACTAACCCACTTTCTTGCTTATAAGGGCCTTTAGCGTCTGTTACTGGCATTGCTGGCATATCTGCGTTATTCATTGTCTTTCCCCTTTAGCTCTAAAATCTTAGCCTTATTAAACTTAGCCTCAGCTTCAGCCCAAGTCTCAGCCTTAGCCTCAATCCAAGTCTCAGCCCAAGCCTTAGCCCAAGCCTCAGCCTCAGTCACAGCCTCAGCCTCAGTCACAGCCTTGACCAAATCAGCCCAAGCCTTAGCCTTAGCCTTAGCCCTAGCCCTAGCCTCAGCCAGTTCAGATTGTAATTGCTCTACTCTCCGTTGTTCTAATGTCATGCTTTAGACCTCTCGATTGCGGGGTATTCCCGTTGTAGTTTTAGCCAGTAAGCCCTTATTGTTCTGGCTCTGACACCTTCTAATATCTCTGCTAGTTCATCATCGTCAACTGGTTCATACTTATCACCATCGGCATCTAGCACCTCATCATTCCAATGCTCGTCACCGTGTAGCCAGTCCTCACATGATCCATTCCACTGTCTATTAGCCATTACATTTCCTCCCATTCGGTTGCTGTTATACCCGTCATTATGAACTCACGTTCTACAGGTGTCAAGTCCGGCATTACATTCTGTATTAACTCGCCTGCCTCCCATGCCTGTAGCTGCTCTTCGGATACCGCTATGTCCATAGAGCTAACAATACCTGTTAGCCCACTGCGTTTTGCTATGATCATTATGCCACCTCTATTGATTGGATTATGTTTTTGATTTGTTTTAGCATACTAACACCGTGCGCGGGATAAGCAACAATATTTACGTCTTTATTCCAACAAGCGCGACAGGGGCCACATTTACCCTCTCTATCACTTGCGCCACATAATGACATAGTGCTAGTCAGATAGCTACGCTCTGGCACTATGGTGCTGCTATGGCTTGCATCTGGCACTACTTCACCTAATACGCTATCGCTAGACAAGCGCACAACAACATTGGGCAATGCTGCCATTTCAGCAAGTACCTGTTTAAACTTCGCAAACTTGTGCATCCGTGTAGGTAACCAGTGTTTACAGTGTGGCGTTGCTTGCATTACTTCCAGTATCTTATGCGCTAGGCGTATGTCATAAACATCGCCAGAGTCAAACCATCTGAAATAACGGTCGTTGTCTAACTCTTGCGACATAACCAACACCCAATCGGACTGCTGCCAGTCCTCTCTATTATGTACGCGGGGCGCTTTAACATTAGGAAAGCGATAGTTTCCTGTTGTGGCGTAGCACCCTTTACAAGCAGGCACTAGGTCGCCATTGTCATCTATAGACGCGGGACAGGTATCCAGAGCCTGAAGCGACCAACTGCGACACGGCATTTTGCTAGGCTTACTAAATTTTGGCTTTGCGTTGTAGTGTTCCATTGTCTTAAACCCCTTGTATTAGTTGATTCTAGTATGACCACCTTAACTGATGATCATAGTGGATTCAACTATTAATAGCCCCCAGTGTATGTAATTATGTAGATACGGCGGTGCATTTCACCCGCTGCTTCTGCACTAAACGTCAGGCCATTAACGACAGCCCTATATATCATCGCATTAAACTCTTCTAAATCATGCGTCAGAAATTCCATTGAATTGTTCATGCTGTCTCCTCATAGTTTTTTGTGCAGTGGTCGCAAAGTTCATAGCCAGTACAATAAAGATACTCATTATAGCTCATTGTGAAGGGTGCGAAACATGCCGCGCACTCTACTGTATACATGTTCAAGATTGCTTTATAATTCATGGTGTATTGCCTCTGTGTGTGTTCTCTGTGTGTATGCCGCTATTGTATAGACCTGTGAGCTATTGTCTAATGATTTAAACGCATGCTTGAGATAACTGTATGCCTCCAGTGCATGACCTTACTGCCTACCTTATATAGCAATTCGCATCCAGTGGGTCAGCCTTTACTACCACATGTGTCAGCCTGTGTCAACCTGTGTATTCGTACAGTGTGGTGTTGTGTATGCTATAGGTGCCATATAACATACACTAGGCTATAGGGTACATATGGCACACATGCACCCACCCTGTGTATAACCTGTGTATAACTAATGTTCCATGTGGAACACTCAAGGGGCCTTGTGTATAACTTGTGTATAACCTAAGGGCTGAACCCTGTGGATAACCTGTGGATGGATTGTGGATAACCTGTGTATAAAGAGGCCACGGGGGGGCCGCCAGTGTGCTGACGATTGTGTAAGTACCCTCTGGCATACAAAAAAGAGGGAAAATAGGATTAACAACAGTATCCCTGTGTATACCTGTAACACATTGATTTACATAGGTTTCCTTAGCCTCGCCCCTTATGTATACAGGGGTGTACTAAAGGACATAAGTATTGACACAAGTATGACACAAGTTAGGTAGGTTTATTTAGGCTCATTAGTAAATAGTTCTTGACTTTTGCTTTGATATATGATATAATATAAAGTATATTAAGACATAAAGATAACCAATCGCCTTATAGGTACTACGGTAAAGCTTTAAGGATATTATTAAAGAAATAATTAAAGTATATTCTAAAGCATACCTAAGTATACATAAGATAACTANGGGGTATGCTTTGAGCAGTGCCAGTGATAAAGAAATAGATCAGCCTATAGTAAAGAGAAAGAAGGGCAGACCAAAGAAATCAACAGTTGTGTCAAAATCCAAGGGTAGCCGCAAGGCACTAGGTAGNCCCAAGGGTGANGCAGCTATCATTAANGATTACAAGGCTAGAATGCTAGCATCTCCTAAGAGTAGGAAGGTGTTGGATAGTATATTGTCAGCAGCCTTGGACGATGATCATAAGAACCAAGCAGCGGCTTGGAAGCTTTGTATGGATAGATTACTACCCGTCAGCTACTTTGAGAAAGACAGAGACTCTGGAGGTAAGAGTGCCATCAATATATCCATTACTGGAGTTGGTGGTGAAACTACTGTCATCTCTGGGGGTGCTGAACCCATTGAAGGGGAATACACAGATGCATAACATTAACAGAGACTTAGATTACTTCACTAGAGAAGAGTTTGCCTGTCAATACACAGGTGAGAACGAGATCAGTGATGATCTACTGTTGAAGATAGATTTGTTAAGAGCAAGATGTGGGTTCCCTTTCGTCATTACCAGTGGTTATCGCTCAGAAGACCACCCAATCGAACGGAAGAAGGAGAAAGCAGGAACTCATGCCCAAGGAATTGCAGCGGACATTAAAGCTAGTAACGGAACACAGCGGTACACAATTGTTGAAGAGGCCATTAAAATGGGCTTTACGGGAATTGGAGTTGCTAACGGTTTTGTGCATGTTGACATCCGCAACCTTGACGGTAATGAAGCTCCTGTAATGTGGTGCTACTAGCTTGGCTGATCTTAAAGTTGAGCTACTGCCGTGGCAGCAAAAAGTCTACGAAAATACGACACGCTTTAAGGTCATAGCCGCAGGCAGACGTACCGGCAAAAGCAGGCTAGCAGGATGGGCGTTAATCCTTAACTGTTTGTCAGCTAAGAAGGGCCAAGTGTTCTACGTTGCTCCTACACAGGGTCAGGCTAGGGACATTATGTGGCAGATGCTGCTTGAACTAGGGCATAGTGTCATAGCCTCTAGCCATGTCAACAACCTACAGATCAAGTTCATCAATGGTGCGCTGTTAACCCTCAAGGGTGCAGATAGACCTGAGACTATGCGTGGTGTCAGTCTAAAGTACTTGGTGATGGATGAGTACGCCGACATGAAGCCAGAGGTGTGGGAACAAATCCTACGCCCTGCTCTTGCGGATCAGAAGGGTGATGCACTGTTTATTGGTACGCCAATGGGTCGTAATCACTTCTATGACTTGTTTACATACGCTAGTGTGTCAGACGATGAGGATTGGAAAGGTTATCACTTCACAAGTTTTGATAACCCCTTGCTAGACCCTAACGAGATAAGGGCTGCTGAGAAATCAATGTCAGCCTTTAGCTTCCGTCAGGAGTTTATGGCTTCCTTTGAGGCACACGGCAGTGAACTGTTTAAAGAAGAAGATGTTAAATTTAGTAAGGAAGAACCCACCGATGGTGATTTTTACATTGCTGTCGATTTGGCAGGATTTGCAGATGTACAGAAAGTCACGACTAAAACCAAAAGACTTGACCAAACGGCAATTGCTGTGGTTAAAGCGGGTGTGGACGGGTGGTGGGTTGCTAATATCATACATGGCCGTTGGGGAGTCGAAGAGACCGCAAGACGCATCTTTGAAGCAGTCAGAGACTACCAACCACTCGCAGTCGGTATCGAAAAAGGAGCCTTAAAGAACGCTGTAGCTCCCTACCTCAACGATCAGATGAAGAAGAACCAACGATTCTTNCGTGTNGAAGAGCTTACCCACGGCAACAAGAAGAAGGTTGATCGTGTAGTTTGGGCGTTACAAGGACGCTTTGAGCATGGTAACATCACATTAAACAAGGGCAAGTGGAACACAGAGTTCCTTGATGAGTTATTCCAGTTCCCTAACCCGTTAGTCCACGATGACTTGATAGATGCTTTGGCGTACATAGACCAACTTGCAAAGGTTGCCTACGCTTTTGACTATGAAGAAGAAGACTACGAATTTCTCGACAAATACGCAGGCTACTAACTATGATTGAAGATAAAGAAAACTTTGCACAAGAACAGCGCCTAGAAGACTGGGTTATACAGAAGTGCGATGGGTGGAGGGATCACTACGAAGCCAACTACTCTGAGANGTTTGAGGAATACTACAGACTCTGGCGCGGCCAGTGGTCTGCTGAAGACAGAACTAGAACCACTGAGCGTTCACAGATCNTCTCCCCTGCACTACAGCAGGCTGTTGAGTCNTCTGTNGCTGAGTTGGAAGAGGCTACCTTTGGTCGTGGTAAGTTCTTTGACATTAAAGATGACATCCATGACCAGAACCCTGAAGATATTGCTATGCTACGTCAGCACCTTGACGAAGACTTTAAGAAGAACAAGGTTAGGAAGGGTGTCGCTGAGTGNCTAATCAACGCTGCTGTATTCGGTACAGGCATTGCTGAGATTGTACTAGAGGAAGAGAAAGAGATGCAACCTGCTACTCAGCCTGTTATGGGTGGAGAGATGCAGGCTGTTGGTGTCAACATTATTGACCGTACTTGTGTCAAGCTACGTCCTGTGATGCCTCAGAACTTCCTTATCGACCCTGTAGCCACTAGCATTGAGTCAGCTTTGGGCTGTGCTGTCGATGAGTTTGTACCTTCACACTCCGTAGAGCAGCTACAAGAGAGTGGTGTATACCGCGATGTAGACATTAGCGTAGCATCTCCAGACTTTGACATAGAGCCAGATCAAGACCTGTCACGCTATGACGATGATAAGATCAGACTGACTAAGTACTACGGCCTTGTGCCACGCCACTTGCTGAAGAAGGCTATGGCGGAGGATGAAGCAGAAGACGGAGAGGTTATCGAGTTTGCTGAAGAGCAAGCAGACGATGGCAGCTACTACGTAGAGGCTATTGTTGTTATTGGCAACGGTGGTACTCTCCTTAAAGCAGCAGAAAACCCCTACATGATGCAGGATCGTCCTATAGTCTACTTCCCTTGGGACGTAGTGCCTAGCAGATTCTGGGGCAGAGGAGTATGTGAGAAAGGTTATAACTCTCAGAAGGCGTTAGACGCAGAACTACGCGCTAGAATAGACGCTCTTGCCCTTACCATCCATCCTATGATGGCTATGGACGCTTCACGCATGCCTAGAGGGGCTAAACCTACCATACAGCCAGGAAAAACCATCTTAACCAACGGCAATCCCTCTGAAATCCTACAGCCATTTAACTTTGGTCAGGTTAGTCAGATTACCTTTGCACAGGCACAGGCTCTACAGACAATGGTGCAGACTGCCACAGGTGCTATAGACTCAGCAGGTATTGCAGGGTCAGTTAATGGCGATGCTACGGCAGCAGGTGTCTCTATGTCGCTAGGTGCTATTATTAAGCGCCACAAGCGTACCCTGATTAACTTCCAAGAGTCCTTCCTTATCCCGTTTGTTACTAAGTCAGCTTGGCGTTACATGCAGTTTGAGCCTGAGATGTACCCAGTAGCGGACTACAAGTTCCATACCTCTAGCTCACTAGGTATTATTGCCCGTGAGTACGAAGTTACACAGCTAGTACAGCTTCTACAAACTATGTCTCCAGACACGCCTATGTATCCTAAGTTGGTTATGTCGATCATTGACAACATGAACCTGTCTAACCGTGAAGAGCTTATCGCTACACTAGAGCAAGCTAACACACCTAACCCTGAAGCTGAACAAGCGCAACAGCAAGCAGTGCAAGCTGCTCAACAAGCAGAGATGGCGTTTAAAGCTGCTCAGTCTGCTGCACTCAACGGCCAAGCACAAGAGTCCGCTGCTAGATCGCAGAAGATGCAGGTGGAGGCACAGGCTATACCACAGGAAACAGAGATTGCTCGCATTAAGGCAGTCACTACTAACCTACAGGCAGGGGATCAGGACGATAAAGAGTTCCAAAAGCGTCTTGAAATCTCTAAGCAGTTACTGAAGGAGCGTGAAGTAGCAGTCAAGGAAGGTAAGCCTGCACCACAGCAGCAAGTTGAACAAATACCACCACAAGGATTGCCTTTACAATGATAAGCTCAAGGGAACTAGAACACGTAGTAGATCAGGTTAACTCTAAGTTTGAGGAACTGTTTAANAAGATAGCAGCACTAGAANAGGATATTAAGAATGCCAACAGCAAAGCCCCGAAAGGGAAAAGCAAAAGTTAAGATTACAGCTAGTGGCAAGAAAGTAAGCTACGGACAAGCAGGTAAAGCCAAAGACGGAGGTTCTCGCGTAAAAGCAGGGACTTCCAAAGGTGATTCTTACTGTGCTAGAAGCTTGGGCATTAAGAAAGGTCTGTCTAAAGCTAAACAGAACGACCCTAATACACCTAATAACCTGTCACGTAAGCGTTGGAAGTGTTCCGGTGCTAAATCGAGGAAGTAATTATGTACGATAGAAGTAAGCCAGTTAAGAAAGCTAAGAAAACTACTATGTCCTTGCCCAAGAGAGGCGCTAGAGTCCTGAAGAATAAAGCCAAGAGAGTTAAGAGATGAAGGGNCAGACCCACGGAGGCAAGGGAAGCAGCCAGAGAAAGACAGATGCTGCTAAGTTCAGTGCCAACTGGGATGCTATATACAGCAAACCAAGCAAGAAGTCAAGTAAAACTAAGAAATAACTTGACATTTAGGCNTAGATGTGCTATAATATCTAGGTACTAAAGACTACACAGAGGTGCGTCCCGTGTAGCCGGTATAACAATAGGCGATGACAAGCCCCGTTAATACTGCTAACTATAGACCTGAGTAGGTCACTGTCACACACTTATAACAACTGTCCTAACGGAGAAACAGTATGATAGACAAAGAACTAGAGCTATATTACCGCAACATGAAACGTATGTTTGCCTCAGATGGTTGGAAGCAGCTAATGAGTGATTTAACTAGCAACGCGATAAATATTAATTCAGTAGAGTTAACTAAAGATGGAGAAGACCTACGTTTTCGCAAAGGACAACTCTCTCTCATTGCTAACCTACTTAACTTAGAAGCTCAGATAGACACAGCGGAGCAGGACGCTTTAGAAGCGGAACAAGAAGAAGTAGAATGAGGGCTATGTTTGAGTTCAGGTGCGTAGCAGGACACACACAGGAACGATACATCGACTCTGAAGTTACACAAGTCCCCTGCACTGAGTGTGGGGAGACAGCAAAAAGAATTACAAGCGCAGTGCGTTCTAAGCTTGACCCTATATCTGGAGATTTTATGGGTGCTACCAGAAAGTGGGAAAGGAACAGGGCGCAGAAGCTGCAACAAGAGCGTAAGGCTAACTCCT
>JGI24539J26755_10001023_pt1 | contig 13128 bp, 7 predicted proteins | sample NorSeaMetagenome_2_FD_26755 | JGI IMG/M metagenome (IMG submission 26755) | reverse complement strand
AAAAAATCTCACCTTTGCATTTTCCTTGACTTGAATCGGAGTCACACTCAATGAATGAAGCCAGACTTCCTTCATCATCGTCATCACTATCACTGTGCTCTGCACACATGTTGCCATTGTTGCTATTCTTAAACTGATGTTTTAATTCCCAGAGAACATGGTTGATGTAGCTGCTTGCATCGTAAGTTGTGAATATTTCTGAACAAATGCCAGCATTCATTCCGAGCAGTCCCACAGCAGCCTGTGTGTCAGAAATTTCCATGAGGGAATTCATCTTGTTCAAAACCCTTGTTAGAACATACTGCACAAATCGTTTGTCTGTGGAGGCATCATCTGCCCTGCTTGGGTATTTTTGAGCATGTTCCTGTGCCTCCAATAGCAAAGCAAAAGAGTCTATGATTGGGACAAGATTTTTGCAAATGTACGGACCTATGTAGAATAGTGCACCCTTGCTTTGCTCCTTTGAACCAAGAAATAGTGAATTGCTATTGCATCCCATCAATGATGTGAGTGTCTCGTTAAAGTCAGCCACATAGCCATTTCGGTCCTCCAAGTTCTTGGATGTGTGGGTGTACAGTCTTTTGAGATCTTCTACCGTCAGACCCTGCAACTCACTCTCTAGCTGCTCCACAACATCATCCCACAACTTGGCATTTTTGGTGAACCTAACTTCGTTGTAGCAGGTTCCATCATGTGTGCATAGAAGATAAATGGTTGGTGCCTCACTTTCCATGCAGATGCTACATTCTTCACTCTTAACACACATGTCAATATTGTCAGTGGCTTCACAATAGACAGTCACATTGACATGCATCATATCCGCAAACAAGCTAACTTCCAAAGCACCTCCTGGACAACATGTGCTCGGGTTATCATCCTTCAACACTGTTGCATATTCTTCAACAGTCAAATGCCCTGAGTTTTTATTTTGAGTGTGATGATTTTNTGACTGCTTCACTGTTAGCTCGACCCATGCCAATGCACCTGGTGTCCGTGCTTTGTTTTCAAGAAAATGTTCCGCCAACTTGTTTCTCATTCTTTCAGTAGTTGACAAGTCACATNCTCTCTGTAATTCTAAATTCTCTGCTGCACTGCAAAAGATAGCAAAGAGAGAATTCCCATTGGAAGCAGGATTCAAAAGTCTGACATCATCTGATTCTTTGCAAAAAGATGCAGGCGCGTGTTCTTTGTTCCTGTTTGAGGCAACAGGTTTCTTCATGTATTGCACCAGATTATGTATGCACCAATCCTTCATTTCCAAAGAAACATCATCTTTTTCCAGGTTCATTTCTTGATCTTTCTCTGTGTGCTCCCCTTTTTTGTGTTGGATATGAAGCCGTTGAAACTCGGACAGGCTTGGTAGACCATTCAGTCTAGGGCGCTCAATTTCCCACACAATCAAACGATCGTCTGGTGCAGTCATTCTCTGCAATGGATCATATGTTCCCTTGGGTTGTTGCTGAGCATCTGTCTCCATTGCACTGTTGTTAGCTTCAGATAAATCAGTTTCACTGATGTCGTGCACATCCCTGAATTTCTTAATATCTCGTATGACTTCATACTTCACCTCTTCTGACCTTTTGATAACAGAAGAAATATCACTCTCCTCAAGTGACAGTGGTACATCATTGAGTTGTACAGGCTCTGTATGTGCAGAAAAACCAGATGGCTTGGAGAGTCTGCACCTGGTCCAACCCTTTGGAGGTTTACGACATGTCATGCAGTGGGTNTGGATNCCGCAGTAGCAAACAATGTCATGNACATAGTGCCTGAACTTTGATCTCTTGAATCGTGGATCGGGTGGCACTTTCATTGCAGTGGCTTTTCTCTTCTTTCTTGTTCCAAATGTTTTGCTGCTGTTGTTGAATAGAGCAAGCCCCTTGCTAACTAGATCTCTCACGTGAACATGTGTTGGTAGAGTTGCACAGTACATACTATTGAGTGTTTTTGCAGCCTCTTTGCACAGTTCTGGATATCCTGAAATGTTTTGGAGTAGATCGGGAGACAGCCCTCCCCAAATAACCACATGAAAGTGCAGGCTACCTTTTCCAGTGGTTTCAGTCACACCTATGAAAGCCGCTGCAGTCCCTGTGATGACTCCAATATTATCAGGACCACAACCACCAAAAGATGTAGTGAGTGTTCTGTTGTTTTCTCCACTAGTGGTGCCTGGCCTGATACCCACAAGAATAGTCATCAAGTCATGGATGAGCTTTTTGTAGTGAACAGCAACACTCACTGGGTTATCAGTTGCCTTCTCTGCAAGTGATGACCAGTCACATGGAATAGGAACAGACCCTCTCCCGAGACATTTTTCACCATGAATGCAACTGTTCTGATCATTGATGTTGTCAATGTCATAATTTTCTCCCACCTCCATTGCATCCAATAGTGTGTCTGGACAAAGTGCAGGAAAGTTCATGTTATTGCAACTTCGGAAAGCCAACCGGAAAACTCCAGGAGTGTGCACATCGTCAACTGAAACCGTGAGGAAATTTGATGCTGCACCATATGCCCTTCCCATGGCAAGAATCTCTCCTGCTGCAGCCCGGCGTTCAAGTGCACCAAACACTGTTTTCTTTCCTCCGCTGGTTAAAACTGGTATGAGCTTCTTCAAAACCTCCTTTGCCTGTTTTCCCTCAGGATTTGCAATTCCCATCCGAAGTTTTGTCTGAAAACCTTCTGACGTGAAAAGTTTGGTGAATTTCTCAAAAGCAGCAGCATCCTGACGTATTTTGACATGCATCTGTCCAATGACAGAGTGACGCTGTCTCTGGTCAAACAAGAGGAAAAGCAAGGTTCTGCAAGATGATGCATTGTTTGTAAATTGAAGAAGAAGATGAGTTGCCTCCTTTTCGGACAATGCACCCTTTGTTCGACCATATGCATTTCCAAGAATGAAGACATCGGGATTGGAGCCAGTCAGTATTTCATTGCTCTGTGTAAATTCATCCATTGGTGCAACTGAACGCCGAGACATGTTCACCCTCTCACTGTAGGATCTCCTCTCCTCCTCCACATCCATTCGAATTGTGCGTGCAGCCCCAGACAAGTATTCGTGGGTGCTATCACTCTTGCTACCATGTGTTGTTTTGTCTGAGTTAGTGACATAGCAATAGCGGAGCGCCAGTGGTGCCTCATCATTGACAGCAAAAGAATCAACATTATCCTTCTTTTGACACGGATCATCAGATGCAGGTAGTAGCCGATTGTTTGTTGAAGAGGCCCTGATTTCTGCCACATCATCCCTTGCTATGTTCATTGCATTCAAACACGCATCATCAAATGTGTTGATTGTCTGGCTCAACAGGATGCCCACAGTTTGTTTAATCCTCCTTTTCATCTCGTTCAATGAAACAAGAGCAGGCTCAGACTTGTACAAACAATGCAACTTCTTCAAAACAGCCATCCATTGGTACACAACCCACGCCCTCCCAAAAATGTGGCTTGACTTGCTGTTTTTGGTTCTTGTGAGCAGTTTATCGTATTCTCCTTTGGGACCAACAAATTGGATGCAAATGTCTTCTCCCATGGTTTTTTCTGATAAGAGATCTTTTGCAATCCGTGGTGAATCATGATCAAAGAGTATGCAACATCCCTTGAGAGAACTTTGCCTGTGCTCTGTTTGTCTGCCAGTGTTACTTTCAATTTTGATTATCTGAGAGTAGAGTCTGTATTTGCTGATGATGTGGCGTTCCATCACCGACAGTGGTTCAAGACCCAACCGCTGATAACAACCAAAATCTACTTTCTTGACGGAAAATTGTGGCACACTTGCTGCATCATCTGCATCCCCAGGTATCACACATTCATCTTCTTCTTTGTCATCAGTGTCCTTTTTATCTAGGCTGTCACAGCAAGTTTTGCATATCCTCACGTAATATGTTGCATGGTCTCCTGTCATGTTGTGTGCACTACTTNCCTTTTCCACAAATTCCGGGTGCAGATGATAGTAGTTCTTGGCATCCCTNNTCTGTGGCCAAATGCTGTGAACTTTCCAAAGTTCAAAGGTTTTTTTGTCGTTGTTATCATTGATTGGCAAATCAATCACCATGCTGTCATCTTTGAGTCGTTCTAGGTGTTCCTCCAATGAAACACTCTTCAACCTCAATTTATCAAGATCACACACTCGTCGATACTGATATGATCCCTTTTGTGAATCCAAGGATGTGTCAAGCTTTCTTATTCCACAGCACCCACAACCATACATGGGCGCATCTCTGCTTGCTTCATTCTTGCTCACAAAGTGTTTTGGACACATGTCATCTTTTGTAGACCATGAACAACCTCGTCCCTGGGCAAGCAAAAATCTCTGGGTAGCATCTCTCTGTTTCTCTGGTGATATGTGTTGCTCTTGTATTCGTTTTAATGTGAGATCATAGTTTTCCTGATTCTCCAAGCAATGCGACATAGTATATTGAGGCCAATGAAGACGTCTCAACAATGAAACCTTCACACGTTCAATGTCATCCAATCCAGTAGGAACCACCCCATTGTCATTCTTATCATATTCTTCCCTTGTTGGAGCAAGCTTATTTTTATTGGCGACCAACATGTCACGTGTCTTGGCCTTATATTTCTTTGCAGCTTTATGATTGTTTGACCTGTGGTCTGGATTCTTGTTCTGGTTTCTCTTCACTGCTTCAAGATTCTCTGCTTTGTACAATGGATTTGTGGCTTGGTTTCTCTTCACGGCTTCAAGATGCTCTGCTTTGTACAATGGATTTGTGGCTTGGTATTTCTTTGCACTTTTGAGATTATTTCTTTTCTTTGCTGGGTTCGCCTTGACTTGGTATTTCTTCACAGCACTCTTGTTCTTTATCCTCTTTATTTCTGCTTTTTTATTCTTGTTTTTCAGATAATAGTCACGATTTATTTCTTTTCTGCTCTTTTTCTTATATCCATTTGAGCCTGTTGCTGCTTTTAAATTGCTGTGATGAGGCCTGACTAGAGTTGTTTCCTCTGCACTGTCTTGAAACGGAATGCCAAACTTTTGATAGAGAGGAGAGGAAACATGTTGGTGAATAGCTGGCTCCTCTCCCCTATTCTCAAGGGGGCTGCCAAGTTTAGCTGGAGGACACACATCTGAACACAAGCACTCATCATAGAACAAACTGGATGGGTAGGGGCCATATGAATCTGCTGCTTCTAAATTGCTGTGAAGAGGCCTGACTAAAGTTGTTTCCTCTGCACTGTCTTGAAACGGAATGCCAAACTTTTTGAACAGAGGAGAGGAAACATGTTGGCAAATAACTGGCTCTTCAATGCTCTCTGATTTCTGAAATGGCGACCAACTTGAAAGTAGACCAGTGAAAGAAGATTGATGATCTGGCATCGTGATTGTGATAGCAGCCCGAGGCTTGAGATAACACGGTTCCTTTCTGTGGCCTTGGTTCGTGCAGGGAAGGGAACTCAGGTTCAACAATTTCACTATGTTGGCTATTGTCGTGTCGTTTTTGTGAGGGTCTGGTGGTTATTGAATTTTCAGGCGATGGATCATGTGATGCAAGTCTCAAGGAGAATATGAGAGTCAACCCTGCAGAAATCAGCTTAGCAAGGGACTTTTCCACAGGTGACACCTGCAGATATTAGCTTAGCTAGAAACTATTTAGATACACCTTGACACCTTTTGTGTCAGCTTAACAAGGAGAATTCTGAGAAGAACATTCTAGTTGAAGTTGCACTGGTAGTATTGTGCTAAGAAATCAGCTTAGCAAGGGACTTTTCTACAGGTGACACCTGCAGACATTAGCTTAGCTAAAAACTAGTTAGATACACCTTGACACCTTTTGTGTCAGCTTAACAAGGAAAATTCTGAGAAGAACATCCTAGTTGAAGTTGCACTGATGTAGTATTGTACTAAGAAATCAGCTTAGCAAGAGATTTTTCTACAGGTGACACCTGCAGATATTAGCTTAGCTAGAAACTANTGGCTTGGTNAGGAACTTTTCTACACGTGACACCTGCAGATCCCAGCTTAGCTAGAGACTGAGCAATGTGCTTTAGGAAGGAGATTCTGCACATGTCCCCCCCAAAAAACACTCCATTTCTCTCGCAACCATGAACAACAACAGAAATAACAACAACAACAAAAACGACGACCACAGCAATGTTAAGACACACACAGAAGACGCAACATTGATGTCAGTAGAGCAATTGACATTTGTAGGCACATTTTATACTTCATTCTTCTTCTGGTATCAACATTAACGTAGTAGTAGTAGTAGTTATCATTGTCTAGAACCTTGTTATGAGAATGACATTGCACCTCAAACTTAGTTTAAAGTCGTGTACTATCCTTACCCTAGCATGNATCTTTTGAGTTGAAAGAATCTACTTCTTNATCATCATCTTAGGTTCAATCACATTATCATCCATGACAACTAAGACAGCCACATTCACCAAAATGACTCGTCTAGCAAATGTCCAGGTCCATACAAACGAACAAATCTCTTCCTTTTAACAACAAACATGTTAACACCACTGTGTGTCTGCATGCGATGGTTGTCTGAATAGTACGAAAGACGGTTCCTCACCCTGCTGGCAAGTGTGATCAACTTGTCGTCTGTCATTCTATTTGGATATTGCACATATTGCTCCAGCATTGTGTTGAGGGCAAACACGTCCAAATAATTCCACTGCACACATGGAACATTTGTGTACCTGATTGAGTACTCATTAACATTTACCACATACTCCAAGACACGTTGTCCAAGAGATCCCCCTACTTCACTAGATAGTTTTTCAAGCATGGCTTCAACCTTTTTCAATTTTTTTTCCTGATTGTGCATCCGTGTTCTCTTCATTCGCTGAATCTTGGCTGAGTGCATTTTCTCAACTTCTTCCTGACAGGCATCATATGCACTTATGATCTCTTTGTATGAAGATGGATGTGGAGCCCTGAGATTCAGTATGAGCATTTCACCAATGACTTCACTAACGACATTCTTTCTGTCTTTTCGGAAGGAGTTGTCAACATTGAGATTGACTGCATTCACTCCACTGTCATCGCAATCATTCAGCAGTCCCTCGAATATCAAAAATTCTTGGGCCAATGACTTGACATCAGGATATGTGACAATTGGTCCAATTTTTGTGTTTGTGATTCTCTCGTGCTCATGTCGGCTCCACATGTATTGAAGTTTTCCATGAGCAACACCCATGTCTTTACCATCGTATCTTTTCCATGGAGTCCTTCCATAGGAATATGCGCATGTTCGAGGATGTTCAAATATAGTGTCATAAAGGCGAGGACAAAGAAGATAAGTCTTGTTTGACTTGCGCCATGCTCGGGTCAGACGATCGTACTCCACACAAGATGGCCCAACTGAGTGAAGTTTTCCATCAGTGTGAAATTTGTGGCACCTCATGCAGCTCCAACAAATGAATACTCCATACTTGGGTCGGAGAACTTTTACTTTTCTCACACAACAGCGTTCACACACTACCCCGCATACCACACGCAGCATTCGCATTGCATCAGGAATAAAAATGGTCTGATCCCTCAACATGCTGATAAGATTTATCATTGACTGCTTGCTATTTCCTCCAGAAAAGAGACCCACTTTTAAAACCACCTCTTCATCAATGATGCTTCGAAAACACTTGCTTGTAACGGAAATATTCAACAGGTCTCTTGGGGCAAGAAAGCTCATCATGTGTTTGATCACATCAGCTGGGAGTGGAGTTTGATGCTCTCTGCCTGTTGCTTCCATGATCAAGATTCAAGGTGTTACCGCAAGATATTGTTTTTGTTGCTTTTTTTCTGAAGCTCAAGCTTTGTAAACTGCAGCGGAGAAAATAAAATGATCTCAGACTTTGTCACCTACAAACACACGCCCAGAGTCAGGACCTAGAGAAGGTATGGACACTTTCAACTGCCTGTGACTTTCAATGATGTTGTGTAGAAAAGTCTCTTAGTTAAGCTGATTTCTGCTGACACCTTCAAGCAGGCAATGTGACATCAAGTCAGCTGTGAATTTCAATGATGTTGCACAGAAACTATTCCTAGTTAAGCTGAGTACTGCAGATGTGATGCATGCAACATGAGCTTAATAAGTGTTTTCTTCAGGTGATACCTGCAGACATCAGCTTAGCTAGTAGTAAGGAGTTCTTCTACAAGTGACACCTGGTACAGACAAGTCTCTTAGTTAAGCTGATTTCTGCTGACACCTTCAAGCAGGCAATGTGACATCAAGTCAGCTGTGGATTTCAATGATGTTGCACAGAAGCTATTCATAGTCAAGCAAATTACTGTAGGTGTGACTTGTAGAAAAAATCTTGTTAAGCTCATAGCTTAGCTAGTAGCAAGAATTTTTGCTATGCGTGACACCTGCAACTATCAGCTTAGCTAGTAGTATCAGCTTAGCTAGTACTAGTAAACGGTTTTCTGCAAGTGACACCTGTGGACATCAGATTAGCTAGAGAGTTTTCTGCCACACATCAACCACATCTGCAGATATCACCTTGGCTGAGAGAATTCTGCAATGTTCTCTCTTTCAACAAACAAAGATATGAGGTGCTCAACCACGAGGACACACTTGCAATGATATCCAGACACAAACTTGCTCCAGCACATCTCTCATAATTTCCAATACTTGACCCCAGTAGCCAGACCTGAACAGTCACGCACCCCAGCACACAAACACATACAATGGTTGCAACAAAGAAAGACAAGACACCAAAGGGCAAGGTGTCTCCTACGGTCAAGATCAACTTTTCCCCGGTTAGGAAAAACAAATGGGCCAATCATGTGGATGTGCATCAAACACTTTGCATGCATGTTTTAGTTGTGCTTGCCACAAGATTCGACCGCCCCGAAGGCTCATTCTTGCACTGGATGAAGATGGCATTTCTAGATGCTTCTGACACTCTTGGAGTTCTCTGGAAGATAACTGGATTTTTCCTTCGCAGAGATAGGAGAGATGGTGCTGATGCAAATGCCGCCCAGCCCAAAACGGATGGGTCCACATTTTACTGGGATGTCATGGTAGTGCTCAAAGGAGAAGCTGACACCCCGTCCAGTGTAGGCATTCATGTTGCAAAGGAATTTACAACTTTCACACAGACAAGCAACCAGTTCCAAAACAAGGTGAGGATCTGTGTGCTTAGTTTCAAATATTATTGTGGTGACTCAGTGTGGCTCGTTCAAGGCAGATCCTGATGTTTGCATTGTTGCCTGCAAGGTGCCATATGTGTTCCGCAAAGCACACACCAATGATCCCAAGCCGGTCAACTGGCACTTGCTAGACGAGGATGCAGCAGTTATTCTCAAACAAATCTACTCCGAAAGCAACAAACGTGACCTGGAGGAGGATGAAGACATCATGATTGCCTTCTTTGGGACATTGGAACATGGCCAAGAGGTGCTTGGGGCACAATCAGAGACTGACTGGGAAAACATGTGAGACGGGTTGTAGCAGGCACAAGTACCAGCAGAGCATGAAGACACAGTGGAGTCAACATCTTGCCAGGCAACTTGACTGAGTGTAGTATTGTGGCAACAAACCAAAGAGAGAGAGAAAGAATGTGATTGAACCCCAGCAGAGCATGAAGACATAGTGGAGTCAACATCTTGCCAAGTAACTTGACTGGGTGTAGTATTGTAGCAACCAACCAAAGAGAAAGAGAACGATTGCAATTAAACCTGAGATAACAAGAAAAACAGTCTTGTATTCTTCTAACTTAAAAAAAGTGTGCTAGGACAAGGATAGCACATGACTTCAAACTGAATTTAAGGTGCAATACCATTCTCATAGCAAGGTGCTGGATGATAGTGTGTTAAAAATAGAAGAAATGGAGAGGTGGAAAGCGAGCGAAGAAGAGAAATGACACACATTTGAAAGGCATTGAGTGACATAGTAACATGTTAATTGTTGGAGAAGGACAGCACCAATCTCACAGAGACGTCAACCCAATGACACACACAACATTGCTCTGTTCCACTACCTGCTAGTGCGCAACTGTGCATAGCACAGACACTGCGCAGCACAGTGTGAACACAGCTCACATGGTAGGATGAGGATGAGGCACAACACACGCAGAATGCTGGTGACAGGCAATGGCATGACACAGTCCAATCTAATTTATTCGATGCATACTAGTCTCCAACACACAATTCATTAATCCTTGACACTTGTACCCACTCTCTCCACTCCCCCCTCACCTCCAACCCTGCGTCCATCACATGCACCCCCTTCATCACACACTACTACCATCACTTCACTTCCATTGAAATTCATCAATCCTTGACACTTGCACCCACTCTCCCCCCTCTCCCCTCACCTCCAACCCTGCGTCCATCACATGCACCCCCTTGTTCATCACACACTACTATCATCACTTCACTTCCATTGACCGGACCAACGATCGGCATAGCCATGAGGGGGAGTCCAATGCCTGCGCACTCCAGAAACTCGTTTTTTGTGGTCTCTCGTTCTCTTCCTTTTGAAAGCTTGCTTGACAAGATACTTCTCGATGCCTGCCAATTCAGCCAGTGTGTGACCACCTCTGTGTCCGGGCGGCTCCCAGCGGCCTCCAAACATCATGTCAGGTTTTTGTCCTGCTCGAAGGGGCGTCTCGGTCGTCTCAGTTGACGTGGGGCCGGGCGTTGTCCCGGCTGGCAGGGTGATTGGCGCGGCACGTGGCGTCCCGGTCAGTGAGGAGCCAGGCGTCGTCCTGGTCGACAATGACATCAACGCGGTGCGCGGAGTCGTCCCGGCAGATGGTGGGCCAGGCTTCGGCGTCGGCGGCCGGGGACGATACGGCGGCACCTTGCGCCAGTCGGTGCGGGGCCAAACATTGCTGTCCTGGTCGACGTGGGGCCGGGTGTCGTTCCGGCTGGCAGGGAGACTGGCACGGTGTGTGACATGAGGCCTGGCCAGAGTTGTTTCCTCTGCACTGTCTTGANNCATGATGCCACACTTTTGAAAGAGACGAGAGGAAACATNTTGGTTGNTAGCTGGCTCCTCTCCCCTGTTCTCAAGGGGGCTGCCAAGTTCAGCTGGAGGAGAGTCATAGAACAAACTGGATGGGTGGGGGCCATAGGAATCTGCTGCTTCTGAATTGCTGTTGGTTGGCGATGGGTCGGGCGTTGTCCTGGTTGGTGGGGTGATCGGCACAGTGACTGACGTCCTAGTCGACGCGGGGCCAAACACTGCCGTCCCGGTCGACGTGGGGCCGGGTGTCGTGCGTGGCGTCCCGGTCGTCCCGGTCGTCCCGGTTGATTCTTCTGTTGAAGACAAGTGGTGACACTGCAGCTCCTGGCTGGGGCTTGGCATTGTCCCGGTCAGCAGGGAGACTGACGCGGAGGTCGACGCGGTGTGTGGCGTCCCGATCGTCTCGGTCGATGTGGGGCCAGGCGTTGTTCCGGCAGCACCTGCGAGAAGGTGGAGTGCGCGCTGTGGTGAATGGCTCACAGCGCGTGACGTCCCGGTCGTCCCGGTCGACGTGGGCCCGGGCGTTGGCCCGATCAGCAGGGAGGTTGTCGCAGTGTGCGGTGTCCAGCAGGCGCCGATCGGTGGGCAGATTGTCGCAGTGCGTGAGCCGGGCGTTGTCCCGGTCAACAGGGAGGTCGTCGCGGTGTGTGGTGTCCCGTCGTGAAAGTTGACAGGAAAGTCGCCTTCCCAGGCGATGTTTTCCAGGACCATGTTGGACTGGGCGCTGTCTTGTTCGACAGTGGGGCTTGAAACAGAACTGGACCTGGTGCTATGTGCAGCACTGTCAGTGAGAGAGCCGTTGCCCCAGTTCATCATCGTGACTTCAAACGCTTCCAACGGGTCACCATTTGTGACAGCGTTTTTGTTGCCACTGATGGTTGTGGAGGTGCTGTGGTCGTTGTTGCTGTAGCCACTGTTGTAGTTGTTGTTGGTGACGTAGGAAGGACCAGAAAAGAAACCAGAACCAAAAATTCTCAAGGCGCAAGCGAGAGAGTACGAGTCGTCCGTAGCCTCGTCAACAGCGTCGCTGACAGGTGCAGTTTCAAATCCTTCACTTGACAGCCCTGCCTCGTCTTCTGTGGGTGAAGTGGCTGCAACAGTAGCGTCAGACGAGGGTGCCAGCATCGCAATGTCAGGAGCGCCAGAGTTGTGGGTTAGCGCAGACGCCAGTGTCACCACATCGGGAGGAGTCGGCACCGCCACTTGAGGGGCAGAGTCGGGGATCAGCGCAGCTTCGTCTTCGAGTTTTCTGCTCAGATCTGCGAACATCTTGCATTTTTTCTCGTGAGCTTTGAAGGACCTGTTTTGTTTTTCGAACGTCATCGGACAGTACTTGCACTTGTGTTTGCAGTGGAATTTTGTACCAACGCAGTTGGGGGCGTGATGACTGAGCTGTCCCGAGATGCGGAAGCCTGCACCGCAAGTCCTGCAGTATTGAGTCCGTTTCAGTGCTCTCAATGTGTTGACCATGATCAAGTTTTGTTTGTGGATTTGTGCGAAATTGTTTCAAGTTCTGTCATTTCACATTGCTTTCCAGCCTGGGAGACATGCAGACATCAGCTTAGCTAGCTCTGCTAAGTGCACACAACTGGGGACTCACTTTTTCACTGCTGACACCTCCAGACATGACATGGGCGGAAAACATTTCGACTGACTCTTTGCTTGACTAATTTTTTTTCGTGTGCAAACTACTAGCGAATGCGCTTGACAAGCACTTTGGCATGGAAACACCACCACAATCATGAGAATTCTTCGAGTTGAAGCTGCGCTGATGGGACTGTCATGTCAACTTCCGAACTGAGCTCCTACGAGGCGCAGTACCAAAAGCTGTCTGAGAAAGAATGATGAAAGACTGCTCACAATTTTGACCAAAAAAGAAATTTCTCGAGTTCCCACGTGAAACTTGAGACAGTCGAATTTTTGTCCTTGCCCAATTGGATTTGATTTGCAACACATCCAAATTGCAACTGCGCAACCTTGTAGCATCCACAGTTTGTACCAGTTCCTAGCGGATGACTTGCAGCCACAGTCAGAGTCGCAGGACAAAAATGGTTTTGATTTGCAGCACATCCAAATTGCAACTGCGCATCCTCGTAGCATGAACAGTTTGTACCAGTTCCTAGCGGATGACAAGCAGAAACAGTGACACTCACAAGAAGCCGATAAAAACCCGATCAATGGCACATGTGCT
>JGI24539J26755_10001022_pt1 | contig 13135 bp, 4 predicted proteins | sample NorSeaMetagenome_2_FD_26755 | JGI IMG/M metagenome (IMG submission 26755) | reverse complement strand
GCAAGAGGCAACACTGGAACAGCTCGAGAGGCGGCGGCGGTGGAGGCGGGGGTGGGGGGAAGAGGCCCCACGGCGGCGGCGGCGGCGGCGGCGGTGGTGGACCCAACAAGAGGCACAAAAAATTCTGAGGCCATAGATATCATCTTGAAATACGTACGTACGCGGGTTCATCCGAACAGCGGGTGAGAGATCATTCAGGTGAACAGTGACGAAAGGGGTCGAGAAATATCGACCCGCTTGGACCCGACGAGATTTCGGGAGCAGATGAGGTTTCACAACTGGCCACGCGTCGGCACTATGGGCTGCTTCGGTCCACCCCGGACCAAACTTCCCGACGCGGCCGGCGCTCATCTCGAGCGTATCGTCGGAATAGTCGGCGAGTCTTATCGCGGGCCCGCCAAGTGCCTGCTCATCAGTGACATTGGGGAGGTCCAGTGAGTCATTCAATCCCTCAGCTCGCGCCCCCGAATCTCAGCGTTGACTCACGCAACTGGCCTCCACAGGTACGAATCGGACGGGAATGTGCACGCCGACATGAAGACAGTAGACAATATTTGTATTCTGAAGCGTGCGTCGCTCACCGCAGGGCAGTCCGTACCCGCGATGCACCTGAGGACAGTGACCGGGGTAACCTCGTTGTACGACGCTGGAGATGGGCACATTTTCGCTGTGTGCTCGGAGATGCACCCAACCGCTGCGGAACTCTTTGACGGAGAGGCGGCTGAGGCGAGCATCGGAGAGGTTCTGCGGGAACTAAAGGACTCTCTTGGAACGATAGCTTGATTAGTAGTCTCTAGAGGTAGCATTCATAGAACACTCTAGCTAGCTAGTGATCGACCGAGGCACGAACACGGCGGCGGTCGGGTTCAGTTTCGCCTTCGCTGCAGCCTCCTCTTCCAGCCGCTTCTTGTTCGCGAACAGTTTGCGACCTTCCTTCGCATCATCGAGCATCGCCTTGAACTGCTGCTCCGCGCCGCTCTCATCCAGCACCGCGAGCGCGGAGATCCTCATGCGCTTGCCGACAATCTGCCCGAGCCGACCTCGGGTGAGCGCGAAGATGAGGGGCGTGCCGTTCGCCTTGGCCTCCTCGATGATTTTGCCGAGCACGTCGTCCAAGCCTCCCTCTTGCTCGGTCTCCTCGATGTTGGGCGCGATGACGAGCGCCTTGGCCCGCTGCAACGTCACGTACTTGTGCACCTCCCGCAGGCCGAACACCAGGCGGCGACGCATCTTGGCTTTGATCGGGTCTTTGAAGTAGAGACGGTCCTGGAACCTCTTGAGCTCACCGATGCATTCCACCACCGACTTGTTCACCTCTGGGGTGACCACCTGCTCGGCGTACCTGATCTTCACGTCGGTTCCCATGAAGGTGTTCATGTTCTTCTTGGACGTGTCGTTCGTGCTGCCCTCAACGCCGGGGGGGNNAGCCTTGAGCTTTTTCTGNGCCCNTTTGCCCGTGCCCGGCGGATTGGGCGGTTGTACGACCTCGCCGGCCGCTTCCCTCTCCTTCCTCAANAGCGCCTTCTTGTGGTAGGCGCCCTCGATGTGCATCTGCCACGCTCCGTCTCCGGAGACACTCTTGCCGCACACGTCGCAGACCACCGTGGCCTGCTTTGGCCTGTCCTTCTTATTGCCGGCGTCCTTCTTTTTCGTCTCCTCGGGCTGCTTGAACCAGTTGACGGGGTTCAGAGCTGCCCATACGCCCCCGGGTTTATGCGCCTCGGGGTCGGGATCTGAAACGGGCTCGGGCACGGACTCTGCCTTGAGCTCGGGTGCGGGGTCTGCCTTGAGCTCGGGTGCGGGGTCTGCCTTGAGCTCGGGTGCGGGGTCTGCCTTGAGCTCGGGCACGGCCTCAGGCTCGGGCACGGGCACGGCTTCAGGCTCGGGCACGGCTTCAGCTTCGTCAACCGCCTCGTACTCGTCATCCTCGTCGTCATCCTCGTCGTCCTCAAGGTACACGAGATCAACGCCAACGACGCCCTCGTCTCCCTCCGGCACGAGTAGGTTGACATAAACCCTGCCAACCTCGACGGTAACCTCCAACTCCATGACACCCTTCTCTTCCTCCGCCTCCTTCTCACCCGTTTCTTTTGCATTCGTCTCCAACTCCTTCTTTGCCGTTTCCTCCCTCTCCAGCCGCACCGCACGGTCGCTGAGGATGATCTTCTTCAGTTTGGTCATCCCCTTTTTCTTCCTACCGTCCGCCCTCTCTTTGCCGCGTCGATGGACGAGACCGCTGCTCGACGCCTGGTTGGGGTTCACCACCATCTGACCTCCGTGCTTCATCCTTCCAGTCGCGCCAATCGCCGCGGCGCGCTTCTCTTTCTTCTTCGGGGTCTCGCGGATGTACGCGGCGAGGGAATGAGCCAGGTTAGCAATCGACGCATCACCCGGTCTGGACCTCGGCTGATCCAGGATNTCACCGAATTGGACCGCCATCCTGTCGGGCTTGGTCTTCTCCGACCCGTCGCCCGGGATGTGCACGCCCGCGGCGACCAGCTTGGCCTCCAGCGCCTTTGCCTCCATCGAGTTCAGGCCGAAGTGGGACGCGGCGAGGTGCTGCTCCAGGGGTTTGTGCGCCAGGAACGCCCTGTTGCACACCAGACACCGCACCTTGCCGAATTGGTCCACCTTTGACTTGCGAGCCTCGGCTGTGAGTCCCTCGGGGGTGATCTTCGGAATCTTGGGGGGCGCGGGGCGCTGGATCATTCCAAGACTACCCACATCCTGCGACTGCATGTCCCACGCGGTGGTCCCTCCACCACCCGATGGCCGGCCTCGGAGACGATCTGCCCACCCACCGCCACCGCCGGATTTGTTCTTCGGTGCGACCCCGCCCTTGGGCAGGCGAATGATTCCCGGGGTCCCACTCGCCGCGTTTAGCTTCTGCGGCTGCCTCACCACCGGTCTCGTGGACTGCTCCTCGAGGATCTGCGACATACTCGATGTGGCAGGGGGTTTAGCGGACGCCGCACCTCCCCACGCGGGCACAGCGGGAGCCTCCGCGGGGATTAGGACCACCGGCACCTTCTTCTCGGGCTCCTTCTTCTCCTTCTTCTGCTTTTTGTCCCTCTTGGACGCGTCTCGCTCGGTCTGCTCAGCACCCCGGTGAGCTGACTTTGCTTTGTTCCAAGGGTTGGCTTTAGGAGGCGCCGCGGCACTATCGAGCTCGACCAGCTCCGCGGGTAGCTCGCTCTTCCTCCAAGCCATCGCCGCGGCCGCCGCCTCGGCGGACACCCCGCGGATGAACTTCCCGCATCTGAATTCGCCGTCCGGTGCCTTGTGCGCGGAACCGCACACGCCTCGCGCGATCTCAGGGTGAGCGGTGAGGTACCCGAGCAATATCGACGCAGCTGATGAAGAGTACTCGATGAGGTGATCCTCATCGCCCTCGACACGCCGCGTCATCGTCGGCGCTCCTTCCAGGTTCAGCCCCACCGACGTCTCTGAGGGCATCGCGAGAACCCCAACCCTCGCCACGACGTCGACCAGTAGCCCGCAGGTCACCACTGGGTGGTCAGGATCGACGCCGTCCAGGCTGGGCAGCGACGCAGCGATCTGCTGGCCGGTTGCCCACTCGCCGTCCTCGCCTTCGTCGTTCCCCATCGCGCCGCCGCTGTGTGACGTGTCACTGATTTCACCGCCGACGAAAACGCGACGCGACTTCTGATCNGAGAGGAAGATTGATGAAGAAGTGCTCGTACGTACTCTAATAATGCTCGAACGATTTACAATTGTGTTCTCTACGTATCCCACGTCTTCTCTCGTGAGTATTCTAATGCGACACGCCACCACATGCACGGCGGGCGCGTCGTCCCATCGCTCCAGCCCCTCACTTGGGCTTGTTAAGGTACGCCGCAATCTCCGGCCTGGTTTCCATCCGCTCCCGAAACGCGGTGATCTTCGGGTACTTCGTCATGATATCGGCGGGGATGTGGTCGAGAACGCCGCTGCCCAGCCACCTGCACGTAACGAGGAACTGTGCATCCGCGATGGTCGGCGAGGAGCCGCACAGATAGTCGCTGTTCCCCAGCATCTGTTCGAAGTGCGACAGGAACTTCGGGATCTGGTCGGCGACGAGCTTCTCGCGCAACTCCTTGATCTTCCGCGCCTTCTCTTTCGGTTTGATGGTTTGGTCGTAGGANATGACGATGCTGGGGCGCATTTCGCGCCTCAAGTCCTCATCGAGACCGATCGCCTCGTCAACACTCAACGCCTTGATGGGATCCTTGGGCACCAAGCCGGTGATTGCTCCGGCGAACCGAAGCATGGCTCCCGATTGCGCGTAGGGCTTCGTCTCGCCGTTGAGGTACATCTCCGGCAGCTGGCCGTACTTGGTGGTCGGCTTGAGCTCAACCCATTCCTTGAAGGAAACACGGGTGTCCTTGAAGGGAACGCCGCCCATCAGCAGCGTGAACCGCACCTTCTCCGCGGCCCCCGCGATGTCGAAGTACTTCAACTCGATCTGGGGCCGATTCAGTCCAAGCGTCGGCATCATGGAGGGGTACGCGTCGGCGGCGACAGCGGTCGCCGCAGCTCCGGCAAGCGCACCGAGGGCAAAGTTCACGGCGGACATCGAAAGTTTGGTCGATCGCGCTCAGCGCAGGCGTGCTCTGTGTGTCTGGGACCGTCCGATTGCAATCGACGCGTTATGTCAAGTCGCATCGCGTGATTGACGACTGAGAGTTCGGAGTCACACACGCGGGTGTCCAGCACGTGTCTAATTAACTCAAGAATGACGGTCTGATTTCCTTCAGAGGGCACCGAAAAGTGTTTTCCGCCTCTCATCCACACGGCATCCATCAAGCAGAGGTGCCGAGCGGGAGGCGAAGCGATATAACGGGCGGTGACTGGCAGGCGGAGAGGCGTACTCCGTGGACGCGCTGGCGAGTGTATCGAGGAGAAAAGGGTAGGGAGCGGTTCATTGGCACGAGTGCACCGCGGCCTTGACGTCGGTCGCGAGTAAAGAAAGGCAGTAAAGGCACCCTCAAGCGCCAGTCGTCGACGCCCGATCGGCAGTCGTCGGCCCCAGACAGAGTGAGCCTAAACCCCTCGAATCCGATCCCTCGGGCTCCCGACCCTCCCTGGCGACGCGCGAGTTTCCCCGATACATGGCACCCGAAGTCTCACTCGCGACCCTGCCCCATCTCCTCNTGATCACAGTGGCCACCGCCGAGATTCAGTTCGAGAACTATGTGCTGTCCAGGGGCGGCACGCGCCTCATCCGGAAGGTCCTCGTCGCGAACAATGGCCGTAAGTCTCCTTGTCAATCCGACCCCGGAACCCTCATCCCGCGCCCCGCGATTCCTTCCCCCTGTGGGTGTGAACCTTGACGGCCCAAACCATGTGAACCCCGACTCGACTTCGCGCTGATGTTTGAACCAACCTCTTCCCCTCCATTCGCAGTGGGCGCGGTGAAGGCCATCCGGTCGCTCAGGCTCTGGGAGTACGAGACCTTCAGAACCCACGATATTCTGCACATCGTGTGCATGGCTACCGAGGACGACGTCAAGGCCAACGCCGAGTACATCAGGCTCGCGGACGAGTTCATCACCGTCGAAGGAGGCTCCAACAGGAATAACTACGCCAACGTGGACCTGATCGTCAAGGTGGCGCGCAGGTGCCAGGCGGACGCGGTGTGGCCCGGATGGGGACACGCCTCCGAGAACCCAAAGCTCCCAGCCGCGCTCGCGTACCACGACATCGCCTTCCTCGGACCATCCGCGGAATCGATGGACGCCGTCGGTGATAAGATCTGTGCGAATATACTGGCCCAGTCGTGCGACGTGAACGTGATCCCGTGGTCGGGGTCCGGTCTGACCGTCCCGGAGACGTCGATTCCCGAGGATGTGTTACTGGCGGCTACGCTCGGGGACCTGGAGCAGGCGGAGGAGAGCGCCGAGAAGGTTGGGTTCCCGCTGATGATCAAGGCCTCGGAAGGAGGCGGCGGTAAGGGTATCCGCATGGTGACGAACATGGAGGAGCTCCGCACGGGTTTCGTGCAGGTTCAGGCGGAGGTGCCCGGCTCTCCCGTGTTCATCCAGCAGCTCTCGACCAACTCCAGGCACCTGGAGGTTCAGGTCGTGGCGGACAAGCACGGCAACGCCATCTCCCTTTACGGACGCGATTGCTCGGTGCAGCGCAGGCACCAAAAAATCATAGAGGAAGCTCCCGTGACGGTGGCGCCGAGGGAGCTGTGCGCGGAGCTCGAGCGCGGCGCCGTCAGGCTCGCCAAGAAGGTTCGGTACAGCGGCGTGGGCACCGTGGAGTACCTCTACAACATCACCACGGGCGAGTACTCGTTCCTGGAGGTGAACCCGCGTCTGCAGGTGGAACATCCGGTGACGGANACGATCACGGGTGTGAACCTCCCGGCGGTTCAGCTCCAGATTGCCATGGGCATACCCCTGAACAAGATGCCNCACATCAGGAAGTTCTACGGCCAAACCGATCCCAACGGCGTCACCCCGATTGACTTTGACACCGCGCCTCAGAACCCTCCTTTGGGACACTGCATGGCGGCGAGGGTGACCGCGGAGGACCCGGAGAGTGGCTTTAAGCCCACGTCCGGTGCTATTCACTCGCTCCACTTCCGATCCCTGCCCGGCGTCACCGGCAACTTCTCCGTCGGNCTCACGGGAGGCGTGCACCAGTTCGCGGATAGCCAGTTTGGACACATCTTCGCGCACAAGCCAACCAGGGACGAGGCCGGTACCTTACTGATCCAGGCGCTCTCCGAGCTCAGCATCCGGGGCGAGATCCACACGAACGTCAAGTACCTCTGCTCGCTCATCGAGAAGGATCAGTTCCGAGCCGACCTCCACTCCACCGCGTGGCTCGACGGGTTGATCGCCGAGCAGGACAGGGCTCAGGCGCTGGACGACCACCTCGCGGTTGTGTGCGGCGCGGTGATGCGCGCCGCGTCCAGGCATCAGGAGCTGGAGAGCAGGGTGGTCGATGCGCTGACCCGAGGAGTGCCCCCGGAGGCGTGGATGACCAACCTGTCCGAGCACTCCTTCGAGCTCATCTACAAGGACATCAGGTACTCCCTGCGCGTCACCATGGGCAGCCACACCCTGTTTTACATCCACGTCAACGGCGAGGCGGTGTGCGAGGCGGAGGTGCTGGCACTGCGCGACGGCGGACTCAAGGTCCTTCTCGGAGGCAGGGCGCACAGCGTGTACACCGAGCCCTCAAAGGTTGGCCTCAAGGTGCACGTCGACGGGCACCCTTGCTTCTTCCCGGATGACTTTGACCCGACGAAGATGAGCGCGCCGGGGACTGGTAAACTCATCAGATACCTCGTCCCCGACGGGGGAAGGGCCGTGGAGGGCGTGGCGTACTGCGAGGTGGAGGTGATGAAAACCGTCATGCCTCTCCTCGCCACCAGCACGGGCTTGGTGACTCATTTGACGCAGCCCGGCGCGGCGCTCGAAACGGGCGACGCGCTCTGCGCGGTTGAGGTGGAGGATCCCTCCTCGGTCAAGGTGAGCCAGCCGTTCAGCGGTGAGTTCACCAAGATCGAGTCGCGTAAGCTCACCGGCGCCCTCAAGCACGACAGCGCCCTGGTCAAGTTCACCGTGAACACGGCGGGAATCCACCAGCTGCTCGCCGGGTACGACTTCAACAAGACGGCTGATCCGGTGACGCCGCTGCTGGAAGTGCTCGGCACCATGGAGCTGGCGCTCGACGAATTCTCCGAAACTAAGCAGGCTGTCAGTTCCAGGGCGTCCAAGGCGGCGCTCACGGAGCTCGCGTCCATCGAGGAGTTCATGCAAAGCGCCATGGTCACCGACGACGGCACCGATGTCGTCTCAGTCGCGGTGAAGCGGGTCCGCGATCTCATCGACGAGCACGGCCCGGATTTCGCTCCGCTCCGGTCCTTTGTCGACCAGTTCGAGGGCGGCCTGCACATGAACCGCGTGAGGGTGCTTACCAGGCATCTAGAAACCTTCCTGGATGCCGAGGAGCCGTTCGCGTGCAGCGCCAGCTTCGAGGATGCCATCATGGTTCTCAGGTCCAGGTACCGGGGTGACGCGTCCGCGGTTGTCCAGTACGCTCACGCGCACTCGCGATTGGCTCAAAGGTCCGCGCTGATCCTCAAGTTCCTCGATGAGGTGAGCGCAAACGACATGATCGACGCGCCATCCATGCTCGAGGCGGTGCGCAGGCTCATGAAGCTCGAGTCCGCGTCCCAGTCTGGGTACAAGGAGGTGAGCTACAGGGCAAGGCAGATCATCGTCGTGAAGCAGGACGCCAGCCGCAAGTCCAGGCGAGAAAGGATGAAGGCCATGTCCGGTAGCAACCTGGCCATGGCGTCCGGCGGGAACCTCGAGAAGTTGGCGCATAGCCGCCAAGAGAGCCTCTCGGACTTTGGTCTGGCGTCTGCCGGGTCCCTGTACGGCGGAAGCATGGACGACCTCACCTCCCTCAACGGCAGCGAAACCGAGTCGTCCATTGGAGCCGGCACCCCCGGCGTGCCCGGTGACAGGATCAAGCGCAGATCCGTCGGTACTCTCTTCCTCGACAACACCAACACCCTCGCGCGATTCAACTCGTACGCCAACCTCGCCGAGGAGATCGGCATGATCCGCGGGCACGAAGAGGCGGAGCACGAGGATGACGGCCCTTCGTGGGAGACGCTCTTCGAAGCGCCGTCCGAGACGGAAAAGTTTGCCGCCATCGAGGCTCTCTTCGCCGCCGCAGGTATCGACCTTCCCGCGACCCAAGGGGCTGGACCGCACGTCTTTGACGCCGATCCCGCGGTCACGTTCGTCAGGCTAGACGGGGGCCGTAACCTGGTGCTTTTCGCGCCGTCCCTCGGCCACGCGGTTTCCGCGCTGCCCGAGGCCAACGCCGAGAAACCGGAGGAGCTCGCGTTTGTCATCAACTACCCGAGGCTGCACGGCAGAGAGGACCGGGACATTCGCGACGCGGCGCAGGCGTTCGTCAGCGGACAGCACCTCGCAGGGGCCATCTCGCTCGCCACCTCGCGTGTCGCGGTCACCCTCCTCGCCATCGGTGAGCGCCCGCAGCACTTCACCTTTGCGCGCAACTTTGCCAACGGGTCGCTCGCGCGGTTCGCTTCGGCGGCTCCGGCGAACCTGCCTCCTCCCTCACCAACCTCCTCGCCGCTCGCGCCTGAGGGCGAGTTCAAGGAGGTGAGCGTGGCGAGGGGCTTCTGGCCGCACATGGCGGCGCAGATGGAGGTGGAGCGCCTGGCCAACTTCCAGGTGGAGTGCGTCGGTATGATCTCCAGCAGGACCCACGGCAAGCGCACCCGCAACTGGGTCAACGCCAGCGAGTACTCCATCGGCGTCTTCCTCGCGGAAGAAGTTGTGCCGCAGAGCAGAAGGGGCGCCAAGTTGCCGCAGCGCGATCGACGCGTGTTCCTTCGCGCGGCGGTGTACCACAAGGAGCTTCTTCTCGCCGGCGTCGAGGCTCCCAACGGCGGCCACAAGCGAACACCCTCCGGTTCGGTGTCCATCGACCTCGATTCCCTCGCGGATCACAAGTGGACCTCTGTGCACGACGATTCCGTACTCGCGGATGTGCTCGGGTCCCTGGAGCTCGCGGTCGGTCAGCACGGCACCGCGTGGAACCACGTCTACATCAACATGGTCGGCACNACCGTGGAGGANTTGCCGAGGATCGAGGCGGCCATTGCGAGCTTCATCCACCTCACCTTCGAGGACCTCAGGCGCCTGAAGGTTTCCTGCGTCGAGGTTCGCGTCGGCGGCGGTGAGGTCGTGGCGCTCAACACCTCGGGTCTCAAGTTCAAGATGACCTCAACCGTGCACGACACCTCGGGCCCCGCGCCCAGGCCCCCTCTGTACCCGCTCCTGGACACCATCCAGCGCAAGAGAATGATCTGCCAGAACCTCAACAGCACCTACGCGTACGACTTCCCTGAGATTTTCGCAAACGTCCTGGCTGAGAAGGGCGGGAACGACGAGGATGCGCCCCAGCCCGGAATCAAGCACCTGGTGGAGCTCGTGCTCGAACTCCCCGCGGGTTCTTCCCACCAGCTCGTCGCGCCCGGCCACGGCAAGAGCGGCGTCCTGGTCGAGGTTGAGCGCGCGCCGGGTATGAACGACGTCGGCATGGTGTGCTGGAGGGCGACGCTGGTGACGGAGGAGTACCGAAACGGTCGCGATATCATCCTCGTGGCGAACGACATCACGCACATGTCGGGTTCGTTCTCCCCGAAGGAAGACGCGGTGTACAGGGCGGCGTTCGACCTCGCCGTCGCCGAGGGCCTCCCTTGTGTTTACATCAGCAGCAACAGCGGCGCCAGGATCGGCCTGGATGAGGCGGTCAAGGCGGCGTTCAGGGTTGCTTGGGTGGATGCGACGAAACCCAGCCGCGGGTTCGAGTACCTCTACCTCACGGAGGATGACTACGAGATGCTCGGCACCAACGGGCGGGTGCTCGCGGACAGGGTCGTGGACGGCGAGACGGGTCAGGTTCGCTTCGCGCTCACCGACGTGTGCGGCGGGCAGGGTGTCGAGTGCCTGCAAGGCAGCGGTGAGATCGCCGCCGCGACGAGCAGGGCATACAAGAGCACGGTTACCATGGCGTACGTCACGGGCAGGTCAGTCGGTATCGGCGCGTACTGCTCGCGGTTGTGCCAGCGCGTCATCCAACACGCCGACGCGCCGCTCATCCTCACCGGCGCCTCCGCGCTCAACAAGGTTCTGGGCCGCGAGGTGTACACGTCAAACGCGCAGATTGGCGGTCCGAAGGTGATGGCGAACAACGGCGTTTCTCACATGGTCGTGCCCGACGACGTGCGCGGCGTGAGCAACATCCTGCGATGGCTGTCCTTCGTCCCGGCGAAGAAGGGTGCGCCTCTGCCGTTCACCNTGCCGAAGGGCGACGGGTTNGACACCATCCATCGGCCCGTGGGGTTCACCCCGGCGAANGCGCCGCACGATCCGAGGGAGATGCTCCACCACTTCTTCGACCGTGGCTCTTTCATGGAGGTGATGNCNGACTGGGGCAAGAGCGTGGTCACGGGCAGGGCGCGCCTCGGAGGGCTTCCCATCGGNGNCGTCGCGGTTGAGACGCGCACGAGCGAGAAGACTGTCCCCGCGGACCCGGCGTTTGAGGGTGCTCAAATCACGGAGGAGACGCAGGCGGGTCAGGTTTGGTTCCCTGACAGCGCGTTCAAGACGGCTCAGGCCATCGGGGACATGAACCGCGAGGGACTCCCTCTGATCATCTTCGCCAACTGGCGCGGGTTCGCCGGCGGTCTGAGGGATATGTACGGGGAGATTCTCAAGTACGGTGCCTACATCGTCGACGCGCTGAGGGAGTACACGCAGCCCATCTTCGTGTACATTCCCACGAACGGCGAACTCAGAGGCGGCGCGTGGGTGGTCATTGACTCCAGCATCAACCCGGAGCAGATGGAGTTCTACGCGGCGCAGGGCAGTAAGGGTGGTGTGCTCGAACCCGAGGGTGTTGTTGACATCAAGTTCCGCCGCGCGGATCTGGTCAAGGTGATGAAGAGGTCCTTGCCCCAGATGCAGAACCTGGGCGACGACGACGGCGCGGAGAAGAAACTCGAGAAGGAGCTGATGCCGACGTTCAAACAGCTGGCGACGCACTTCGCCGCGCTGCACGACACCCCCGGCGTCATGTTGCACAAGCGCGCCATCAAGGAGATTGTGCCGTGGGACAAGTCGAGGGAGTTCTTTGCATCCCGACTTCGCATGCGCGTCGCGGAGGAGCGCGTCAAAACATTGATTCGCGCGCTGTGCCCGGAGGCGACGGATGAGCAGATGGCGTCGCACCTTTCGGAGCTGCGCGAAACTCTGGAGGAGATTGCCGCGACGGAGGACGAAGCGGTTGTTCCCGAGGAGAAGGACGAGGTCGTGAGGCTCATGAAGAGCCTCGGCGCGTAGACACGAGATATTAATCAAATATGCTTTTTTGCCACATGGGGTTCACCCTACTCTACTAGCTAGCCACTCTTGCTCACGCGCGACACGAATGCTCCGGCGGATTGAATCGCCCTCTCGCCCTCCGCCTCCAAAGCGTCGAAAACCTGAAACACGTGCGGAAGGTCGTCGAACTCTTGCGATGTCACATCGATGCCGCATTCAGACACGATTCGCACGAATTCCCTGCTCTCCGCGGCTAGAACCTCTGCGCCACCGTACTGTACCAGCACCGGCGGCACCAGGTGAGCACGCCGGCCGTCCCAAAGTTCTCTTCTGAGCATGTTTCTGGGTGGCAGGTACGAAAAGTCTAGCTCGTTCTCTTCCTCTTCCTCCATCACCTGCTCGAACACCAAGTCGTGCACAACCTTCATCGAATCCTTGACGCCTCTGAGATAACAGCTGGTTGCTCTGGCGCTGTTCCAAGCCTCCTCGGTGGCCGGATCGTCTCGGCCTGGGTCGAGCCACGGCGACATCAAGACGACTCCAGCCGGACCGGTTGTGTCGCTGCTAATCAATCGCTGAACAAGACCAACCGCCAAATGTCCGCCGGCGCTGTCCCCGCCGATGACTACGGACCCAGGATCAACTCCACCGCCGCTCGGACTCGTCAGCCACTGATACGCCTTCACCACGTGCGACAGCATGTCCTCGTAACGTCCTTCGTCGGGTGCGAGCGGGTATTCAACGGACAGCACCCTCGCATCAGACTCGATGCCCAGGGACGATAGCAGCCTGGCGTGCGTGTTTGTGCTGCACAGGATGAAAGCGCCACCGTGCATCCACATCACCGTCCTCTTCGGGGCGTCAGGATCGTCCCAACTCCGGCCATCGGGGGTGAGCCACACACCTCGCCTCCCGTCGATTTCGATGCTCTGCACCTTGGTTCCGGGCATGGGGGCGATGCCCACAGCCATGATGCCTCGAAGGCCGCGTACGTACTCTCCAACCCGCTGAAGTGCCTCCTCCTCGCCTTCGCCCCTGGTGCGGGAGCGATACCTCTCCAACTCGTTCGAAGCGCTAACAGCCTCGAGAAACCCGGCGATCAGCTCGTTCGCGATGGCGAACGGCGCTGACCAGCTGCTGGGGTAGGTCGCCGATCCGCCGCCCATCTTCCCGCCCGGTCCCCCGCGAAGGATCGAAGCCTGATGACGTAACGCTGCCGTGCCATTCCGGAGCATGTAGCCCCC
>JGI24539J26755_10001018_pt1 | contig 13150 bp, 6 predicted proteins | sample NorSeaMetagenome_2_FD_26755 | JGI IMG/M metagenome (IMG submission 26755) | reverse complement strand
CCAATTGCAAGCATGCCAAAGTTATCTGACACAGTAGATATTCCAAGAGCAGCTGATGCTTGATTAATTGCTGAAGTATTTTTATTTGCACTAAATGAACTTCTTCCTGATGCTATAGTTTGAAGACCTATTGCTGTAGCACTTCCTGCTGTTCCAGCATCCGCACTAGTGTCTCCAGCTACATTTTGATAACCAGAGGTGAAGTTTGTAGTTCCCCAGGCAATATTTTCTTGACCTAAAGCAACAGACCCTGCTCCAGCAGCATGATTTTTATAGCCAATAGCTACTGTACTAGCTCCTTCAGCCCAATTCTCTTTTCCAACTGCTATAGTAGCATCTCCAGTTGCATAATTNTAGTTTCCTAAAGCCACAGATGCTTGTCCACTAGCAGTATTTCTAAATCCAGTTGCAGTAGAGATATTCCCGATAGCTCTCGATCCCCATCCAGCAGAAAACTGACCTACGTTTCCTCCGTCAATACCACCAGCAGCTCCAACTTGAGGTCCAGAAAGTGTGTTAAACCCTAAGGCAACTCCTCCAAGACCAGCAGCTCTGTTATATGCGTTGGCTGCAAATGATCCCCATCCAGCAGCGCCCATTCCTTCACTTATAGTTGACCAGTTTCCGTCTCCACCAGTATATAAGGGATGTCCTGACTCTGTAAATCCTCCAAAATCTTGAGAAGCTTGCTNAGGACTTTTTTCTGATANAACTAAATCTACACTCCAATCTCCCTGGTTAGCAAATGCGCCATTGGAATTTCCGTTTCCATCCCTAGATGCACCTCTTGCAGATGAAGCATAAACTTTTCCGTTGAAAACATTTTGATCTCCGTCTTCAACGAATATAACTGCAGGTTTTTTATCTTGATCAGCAATTTGTGAAATTGCTTCGTTAGCAACTAAAGCAAAAGTTGCTAAGAATAATAATGTAATTTTTTTCATTTTTTAATTAATTTAAAGTTAGTAATTGATTTATTTTCATCCTCAGTAATAAGAAAGTATGTTCCCTTTTCTAAGTTTGAGATGTTGATAGTTTTAGAATTTGTTTTTAGAATTTGCTGTCCTAATATATTAAACAAAGTTATTTCTAAATCTTCTGAGTAGTCTATATTTACAGTAGAGGAAGAAGGGTTTGGATATATTCTTATTCCCGGAGTTTGCGTTTCTATCGTGGATAGTCCAGCTTGCACTCCTGCAGTCACGGCCTTCATTTCTAAAGGATCTGTAAAAGCGTAAGTAATTGTGTAGTCCTCAGTGTCTTCATCTTCGAATTGAATCCATTCAGATTCAGAATTCATTACATACAAGGATGCTGTATGTGTAACACCATTCATATCCTCATCCGAGTAGTTATACAAAACTGTACCGGTGTAGCCCTCTAGGCTAACTCCTGCAGTGTAACTTTTAGACATGGATTCATTGCCATTAATGGTAATAACTTCAGATTCTTTAGAAACTGAGTTTTCTCCAACAATAGAATAATCTGCATTTGGGGTTAATTCCAATCCAGCTATGTCTAAGGTCGCACCATTCGCAATGATAATATTATTACCATCAGCAATATTTACTACCTGGGCAGCTAGGGTTGAGGTAAAAATAATCATTAAAATAAAGAAATTTTTTTTCATAGGCTTAAAATTTGATAATTAGCAAAAATTGTTAATAATGTAATGATTCAATACTACAAATATAAAATTCATAATATTTAATCATAGATATTTCTAAATATACAATTTTTATCTATATTTGAAAGCAAATAAAAAAAAAAACGAAATCGTTGTAGTAAAAAATTATAAGGAAATATAATGTCTGTTAATTTTATAAACGTGTTATATAAAGAATAATTAATTTGTTAATATTATTTAAATAATTTCTATTAATATTTATGGCCCGTAATTTAAAAAAAACAAATTCTGGTTTAATTAGGATATCATTTTTTATGTTTATTCTATTTGCTTCAAATTTAGTAGCTCAAGAAAAAATTATTTCAGGTGTTGTTAACGATTCTTATGGAAATCCGATTCCAGGTGTCAATATTTTACAAGAAACTCAAAAAAGCAATGGTACAGTTACTGATTTTGATGGAAACTTTACCATCTCAGTAAGTGGTGAATCTATGCTTATTTTTAGCTATGTAGGTTTTATCACTAAAAAAGTAGAAACTAATGACAGTAATTTAGAGGTAATTTTAGAAGAAGATTTATTAGGTCTTGATGAGGTAACGGTTGTTGCATACGGCACCCAAAAAAAGGCAAGTGTTATTGCTGCTGTTACTAGTATTAATCCAGAAGAATTACGTGTTCCTACTAGTAATTTAACATCTTCAATAGCTGGTAGAGTTGCTGGGGTTATTTCTTATCAAAGAAGTGGTGAGCCAGGCCGTGATAATGCAGAATTTTTTATTCGAGGAGTTAGTACATTTGGTTATGCAAGATCTCCTTTAATTCTAATTGACGGAATTGAAACTACATCTACAGACTTGGCGAGATTACAACCTGATGATATAGCTAGTTTTTCTATTATGAAAGACGCAACTGCTACCGCACTATATGGAGCAAGAGGAGCGAATGGTGTAATTTTAGTTACAACAAAAGAAGGTAAAGAAGGCGTTGTCAAAATAAATGTTCGTTATGAGAAAGCTTACTCTGCACCAACAAAATCTTTAGAAATTGCAGATCCTGTTACTTATATGACTCTACACAATGAAGCCTTGGCCACAAGAAATCCACTTGGCGGAAGAATTTATTCATTAGAAAAGATTCTTATTTCTCAAGACCCAAATAGAAATATTATGGCATATCCAACAGTAAATTGGTTTGATGAATTGTTGGAAGATTATACTTTAAATAGCCGATTTAATTTCAACGTTAGTGGCGGAGGTAAAGTGGCAAGATATTATTTAGCGGCTACTGTAAATAGCGATAATGGCAACCTAAAGATTGATCCACAAAATAATTTTAATAATAACATTAACTTTAAACGAATTTCACTTAGGTCTAATGTTAATGTAAACCTTACATCAACAACTGAAGTTGCATTAAAATTTAACGGAAACTTTGACGACTATATTGGACCACTAGACGGTGGAGCAGCTATTTACCAAAAAGCAATGCAAACAAACCCTGTTTTGTATCCAAGATTTTATGAGCCCGATCTTCAATTTCAAAACTCGACACACATACTATTTGGTAATTATGGTCAGTTTGGAGATTATTTAAACCCATATGCTGATATGATTAGAGGATACAAAGATGAGAGTTACAATAATTTTCTAGCTACAGTTGAGGTTAAACAGGACCTAGGCTTTATAGCTGAGGGATTAAATGCTAGAATATTAGGGAATACTTCCCGATATTCATTTTATAATCTAGAAAGAAAGTATAATCCATTTTATTATACTTTAGGTAACTACGATTTTCAAAGTGATCAGTACACTTTAATCGCATTAAATCCAAATCAAGGAACTGAATATTTAGAATACAATGAAGGCAATAAAGTTATTACGAATGCCACGTATTTTGAAGCTTCTTTAAATTATAACACAACTATTGATGATATCCATGAAATTTCTGGGATGATAATTGGTATCTCTCGAGAATTAAAATACGCAAATGCTGGAGACCTTCAAAGGTCTTTACCATATAGAAACTTGGGAGTTTCAGGTAGGTTTACGTATGCTTATGATGAAAGATATTTCTCTGAATTTAATTTTGGATATAATGGCTCTGAAAGATTCGCAAAGTCTGAAAGATTTGGATTTTTCCCATCATTCGGTTTTGGCTGGTATATGTCTAACGAAGATTTTATGAGTTCTACTAGTGATGTAATCACAAAATTAAAATTAAAAAGTACTTATGGTTTAGTTGGAAATGATCAAATTGGTAGTGCAGAAGATAGATTTTTTTACATTTCTCAGGTTAATTTAAATGATGGGTCCATGGGAGCTCCATTTGGTAATGAATTTAGCAACTATATTAATGGAGTAAGTATTGACCGATATGCAAATGATCAAATCACTTGGGAAAAAGCAAAAATGCTAAACGTAGGTTTTGAATTAGGCCTATTTGGCAAGGTAGATATTCAAGCTGATTATTTTACAGAATACAGATCTAATATATTAATGGACAGAGCACAAGTGCCAGCATCGATGGGGCTTCAGTCTCCTATAAGAGCAAATGTTGGAGAGGCTTCATCCAAAGGATTTGAGATGTCTTTAGACTATAAAGATAATATCACTAATGATTTTTTTGTAGCAGTTAGAGCTAATTTTTCTTTCGCAACGAGTAAATATGAAGTCTTTGAAGAATTAGACTATGTAAGCGCAGGACTTCCATGGAGATCTAGAATTGGCCTTAACTTATCTCAACCTTTTGGATATATAGCAGAGCGATTATTTATAGACGAAGCAGATATTGCAAATTCTCCAATTCAGACTTTTGGAGATTATATGGCTGGGGACATAAAATACAAAGACATTAATAATGACGGAATCATTGATATTAATGATGAGGTTCCAATAGGATATCCAACAACTCCTGAAATAATTTATGGTTTTGGAACATCTGCTAGTTATAGAAACTTTGATTTTTCGTTTTTCTTTCAAGGTTCTGCCAGATCATCATTTTTTGTCGATGCATATAATACTTCCCCATTTATTGATACAAGCGGAAGTGCCATTGGAAACAACGCATTACTTTCCGCATGGGCTAATGATCATTGGTCTGAAAATGATAGAAACCTCTATGCTTCATGGCCTAGATTATCAGATCAGCTAATTGACAATAACAATAGAAATAGTACATGGTGGTTAAGAGATGGAGCTTTTTTAAGATTAAAATCAATCGAATTTGGCTATTCTTTTACAGATAAATTGACGGAAAAACTTGGGTTTTCAGCAGGNAGAGTATATGTCAGTGGAACTAACTTATTAACTTTTAGTAAATTTAAATTATGGGATATAGAAATGGGTGGAAATGGTCTGGGATATCCTATACAAAAGGGAGCTAACTTGGGATTAAATATAAATTTTTAATTATTTAAAATGAAAAATTATTACTTCATATTAATTATACTTTTCTCTTCTTGTAAAGACGATTATCTTGATGTTATTCCTGATAATATTCCAACTATAGATATAGCTTTTAATAACAGAGCAACTGCTTTAAACTTTTTAGCAACTTGTTATACATATATTCCAGAACATGCAAANGTAGTTCAGAATTTTTCAATGCTTGCCGGAGATGAAGTTTGGTATTATGCAGAGAATGATTTTTATATGAACAATGAAACGAGTTTTAGACTTGCAAAAGGAATGCAAAATGTTTCTAGCCCATATTTAAATTATTGGGAAGGAGGCAGAGGAGCTCCTCACAGTCTATTTAACGCACTTAGAGATTGTAATATATTTTTAGATAACTTGGTCACTGTTCCTGGCCTTGAAGAACAAGAAAGGTTAAGATGGCTAGATGAGGTTAAAGTATTAAAGGCATTCTATCACTTTTGGCTTTTGCAAATGTATGGTCCAATTCCAATTGTTGAAAACAATATAAGTGTTGGAGCAAGTGCTGAAGAAACCAATGTATTTAGAGATTCAGTTGATGATGTTGTAAATTATTTAGTTCAATTACTGGACGAAGTAATTGAGGGTGAGAATCTACCTGGAGTAATTAATTACATATATACCGAACAAGGAAGAGTTACCATGCCAGTTGCAAAGGCATTAAAAGCAAAAATATTAGTCTTAAATGCTAGTCCTATTTTTAATGGTAATGAAGATTTTAACAGTCTTGTTGATAGTCAGGGAAATAGTCTTGTTAATCAAACCTATGATCCCCAAAAATGGGTACTTGCAAAAGATGCATTATTTGAGGCTATTGAAAGTGCTGAATCAAATGGCCATCAACTCTATGAGTTTACTCAACAAATCCCTATTAACGGAGAGCTAAGTGAGCAAGTAATTGAAGAGCTAAGTCAAAGAGCTGCAATAACAGAGTCGTTTAACTCAGAAATTATATGGGCATATGGGCCTGAATGGACTGGGGATTTACAAATGTGGTGTCAACCTAGATGGACTGCAGACCACTCTGCATTATTTGGATATACTAAAAAATCACATGCACCAACCCTAAATATGGTAGAAACTTTTTACTCTAAAAATGGCGTTCCATTAAATGAGGACATTTATTGGAATTACTCAGAAAGATATGATGTTGTTTCAACTCCTTTATTGGATGATAACGGTGAAAATTATCATGAGTTTTACATAGAAGATAACTACAGTACAGCCAAGCTACACACCTATAGAGAACCTAGGTTTTATTCTACAATTGGATTTGATGGAGGTAAATGGTTTTCATTAGAAACAACTAATATTAATAATATTCCTTATTTGGACGCCAAGGCTGGAGCACTGTCTGGAAAGCAAGGTTTTGAAATTTATTCAATAACTGGTTATTTCGCTAAAAAACTAGTTCATTATGAAAATGTAATTTCACAAGAAGGCTCGACAATTAAAGGTTATTCTTTTCCAATCATCAGATTATCGGATTTATATTTAATGTATTCAGAGGCTTTAAATGAAGTTAAAGAATCNCCNGACTCTGAGGTTTATGAATACATACAAAAAGTTAGAGATAAAGCAGGGCTTGATAATGGTGGAGATTTAGTTAATACTTGGCAACTTTACTCAAGTAATCCTTCAAAACCAAGTTCAAAAGAGGGAATGAGAGATATTATACATCAAGAAAGAATGATTGAACTAGCGCTAGAAGGTCACCGATATTGGGATTTGCGTAGATGGAAATTAGCTGACGAATATTTTAGTCAACCGATAAGAGGCTGGAATATATTTAGACCTGATGTAGAAGGTTTTTATGAAGTAGAAAACATATATTATAGAAACTATTTAATTAAGGATTATCTATGGCCAATTAGCCAAAATGAATTGTTAAGAAACCCTAATTTAGTTCAAAACCCTGGATGGTAATAAAATTGTTTTATGATAAATAAAGAAAAAAAATACAATATGAGATTTATTTCAGCTTTTTGCGCTTTATCTCTTGCAATAATGTTAATTAACTGCTCTGAAGATCCAATTCACAGTGCAAATGGGTCTGACGGAATTCCACCAGGAAAAGTTACAGTTAACTCAATAGAAAACATTGCAGGAGGAGCAATTATAAAATTTACTCCCCCTACAGATGAGGACTTGCTATATATTAAAGGTTCGTATGATGATGAGAATGGGACCCAAAAACAGGTTATTGTTTCCTCATTTATTGACACTCTAGGAATAACTGGATTTGGTCAAGTTGGTCAATATCCAGTCGAAATCCGTGCTGTTGATATAGGAGATAACGAATCAGAAGCTGTAACTGTTGAAATATCACCACTGGAAGCGCCAATACATGCAATTTTAGAATCAATTGAAGGAGTAGAAGATTTTGGAGGCATTAACATATCATATTTAAATCCAACTAGAGCTGAAGTTTCACTTAATATGTCTGTTCAAAACTCTGACGGGGAATTAGAATTTAAGGAGTCTTTTTACACAAGTCAAGCAAATAGTTCTTACAGCTTCAGAGGGTATGATCCTGAGCCAACAATTTTTGTAATATATGTAGAAGACAGATGGGGAAATCAAACAATAAGACGTTCATTTGAAGTTACTCCACTTGAGGACATCTTTTTAGAAAAAGTTTATTGGTCTGTTGAGTCAATGCCAGGGGACGAAAGCTTTAGTGAATATGGTTTTTCAGCTAACCAAATATGGGATGGATCATGGAGCAGTCAATGGAATTGTGGCCATACTAGCTTCTTACCATTACCTCACCAATTTACACTTGATTTAGGTCAAACTGCAAAACTAAATAGATTTAAACTCTACCAGAGAGGAGGTAGTGAATTATACAAGCACGGTAACCCGAAAAGGTTTAAAATTTATGGGAGAGAAAATTTAAATAGTCTGCCAATATATGACCCCGACAGCCCTGGTGATGGATGGATAGACTTAGGTTATTTTGAATCATTTAAACCCTCTGGATTACCTCCAGGATCAAACACTGCAGAGGATTATGAATATCAAGATAACGGAGAAGATTTTGTCTTTGCCTTTGATGCTCGTCAATATGACATTCGATATATACGATTTGTAAACCTTGAATCTTGGAATAACCAAATGGTTTCTGTAATTGGAGAACTTTCATTTTGGGGAACAGTAATTAATTAATTAAAAAAACATGTTAAATAGATTAGCATACATTTTACAAAATTTTAAATTTTTAAATCTAGTTTTAGCTAGTTCATTTATTTATATTTCCTGTAGTGATATGGACTCCATTCATGATGAATATTTAAATGGAGAAATTATATATGCTGGAAAACTCGATACTCTAAAAATCAGACCTGGTTATTACCGAGCACAATTAGAAGGATATACACAATTTTTAGGAACTTCTAATCAAATTACAATTGAATATGAAGAACAAATAATAAGCTACCCAATTGAAGATAATTTGTCTGATATTTACTCTGTTATAATTGAAGATTTAGATGAGGGGAGTTATGAATTTAATGTATATACTCAAGACCCTAATGGAAACTTATCTATTTCTCAAACAGTTGCAGGAAGTGTAATTGGAGATGAGTTTATCTCAGACCAAAATCCACGAGAAGTTTTAGATTATTCTTTTGAACCCGAGGGGAATTATGTGAACTTTTATGGAAATGCAGAATCAGAGTTTGTAATATATACTTTAATTGATTATGAAAATGAAGAAAATGAAACCATCAGAGACACCTTGTTTTATGAAGATAATAGAGTAAAATTAATTAATTTAAAGCCACTCGGCAGTATGATAACCACTTCGGTCATACAATCAGGACTATTTGGAATAGACTCTATAGCATTAGATCCTTTAGAATACACTTTGCCTGATCTTCCATACACAGAAATTAATAAAAATTTTATTACACTAGTTAATATGCCAAGTGATAATCCTGGCACTTATAATGGAGCAGATCCAAATCAGTATCTATTTGATGGAGATGGATCTACTGAAGCTAATAGTTTTAACACTTACCATTCAGGCCCTAATAGTATCCCACATCATTTTACTGTAGATTTAGGGGTTAAAACCGACCTAAGAAAAGTCAAATTGAACCTAGTTGACCCAGTTGTTAGTGCAGAAAATAATCCAACTGAAATACAAATATGGGGCAGAGATAACTTAAATTTTGCTGAAACTGCATCCAGCGACGAAGCTCAATTTATTAATGCTAGTTGGCAATTGTTATACGAAGGTGAAATTGATGGTTTAAACGAAAATAACCATAGTTTTATTATACCACCAGCTTCAAGTCTAATGCGATTTATCAGATATAGAGTAACAGGATCAGTTGGAGGCCAAAGTGCACAGCTTAAAGAGTTAACTTTTTATGGGGAAAACACAGAAGCTATTGAATTAAATAGAAATAATTTTCAATTAGTAGGCATGCCAAGTGATAATCCAGGAAATTTTTATAATGCAAATCCGTCGGAATATTTATGGGACAATAACAGTTTTTGGTCTGGAGATTCTAATGGCTATCACTCTGGCGAAAATTCAGTTCCAGGTCATTTTACTATTGATCTTAACGTTACGACTCAATTAGCTAAAGCTAAGATACATCACAGGCCTACCTGGAGTTTTGTTGGAAATAATCCAACACAAATTGAAATTTGGGGTAGAGAAGATATTGATAATGCTGAAACATTGCCAGTTTTTGAAAGCTCTGGGAACAATGTCATTTCAGATCCTGTTTTGATATCTGATTTTGAAAATGCAGGGTGGCAATTAATAACCTCCCAATCAATAAACGGTTCTGGCTCAGATTTTTCTGAGTTCGATATTCCTGCAGGGCCTATGATTAGATATATCAGAATTAGGTTTGTTTCTACTGTTGGTGGTAGTGCATGCCAGTTTATTGAAATGGAATTTCGTGGAATGGGGGCAATTCCAGCTAACTAATAATCTCAATCAAGTTGAAGTATAAAAAAACAGTATTCTATATTTTATTTTTATTTTTTTCTACTACTTTTTCTCAGCAATTGTCTGAAATTGTTGATACTAGAATTGGAACTAAAGGGGAGTCATTAGCGTGTGGATATTCTTTTATTGGGGCTACGTATCCTTTTGGAATGGTTCAGTTTACCCCAAGCTTTTTTTCACCACAAAAGGGCTTTGTTGTTACTCAGCTCAGTGGAGCAGGTTGCTCAAATATGGGTAATTTCCCAGTTGTTCCTATGGCAGGGAATTTAAAAGATTCTCCATTTAATATGAATTCACTTGACCCTTTTGAGAGTGTGAATAACGCATCTGCAGGTTATTTGTCTGTCAATTCAAAGGATGACATAACTAGCAGGCTTACAGTCACAAAAAGGTCAGCTATAGCTCAGTTTAAGTTTAAAAACTCTAAAAAAGGGACAATAATAATCGGCTCTGGAGTTAATTCTTCTGATGCAAAACATATTAAAAACTCAGAGATAAATATTACTTCAAGTACTACTTGTGAAGGATTTACTGAAGGTGGAGATTTTTGCGGAACAGAAACTCCATATAAAGTTTATTTTGCTGCAGAATTTGACAGACCTGCAAATGAACTAGGAACCTGGAGTGGAAATGAATTAACACAAAGCCTTATTAATAAAGGAAAAAATTCTGGGGCTTTTTTCACATTTAGTACTGAAAATAATAATGAAGTTAATTATAGAATAGCTATTTCTTTTGTTTCAATAGAAAATGCTAAGGAAAATTTAATGTCAGAGAAGTTAAACACCTCTTTTGATGGTTATTTAACAAACACTCAAAATGTTTGGAATAAACACCTAAGTAAAATTAAAATCTCCACTACAAATGATGATAAAAAAATTCAGTTTTATACAAATTTTTATCACTCTTTAATTCATCCTAATATTGTTAGTGATATTAACGGAGACTATATGGGGGCTGATTTTAAAGTTTATAATAATTCAAATGGGAAAGAACATTATAGTTCTTTTAGTGTTTGGGATACGTATAGAACTCAAGCTCAATTACTGGCAATGTTATTTCCAAAAGAAAGTAGTGAAATGATGCAATCTCTAGTGAACTTTGCTGAACAAGCTGGTGGATACGGAAGATGGATATTAGCAAATATTGAAACTGGGATTATGCAAGGAGACCCTACTCCGATACTAATTTCTAATTCATTTGCTTTTGGAGCCAAAGATTTTGATCATAAAAAAGCATATAAGTATATGTATAATGGCGCTATGGTGCCAAGACTTAATTCTCAAAAACAAGAAATTAGACCTTATCTCACAGAATATATTAATAATGGACACACATTTGCTTCAATGATGCTTGAGTATACTTCTTCTGATTTTGCTATTGGTCAGTTTGCGCTTCAAGCATTAAATAAAAAAAATGACGCTAAACTTTTTATAGACAGATCTCAAAATTGGAATAATATTTATAATCCAAAAATTAAATGGCTGAATTCTAAATACCCAAATAATGTTTGGAAAGATATTACTCATGATTGGCGAGAAGGTACTTATAAAAACTATTTTTGGATGGTTCCATACAATCTAAAAGGATTAATTAATAAAATTGGTGGCAATGAATTTGCTGAAAAAAGATTAGACACTCTTTTTACTAGACTTGATGCTAAATACGAAGATGATTGGTTTGCGGCAGGTAATGAACCTGACTTTCAGGTCCCTTGGACTTATAACTGGATCAATAAACCAAACAAAACTTCTCAAACGATATCAAGAATTTTAAATGAACAGTACAATAGTAGTGTTTCTGGTCTTCCCGGAAATGATGATCTTGGAACCATGGGCGCATGGTATGTGTTTGCTTCAATTGGTCTTTATCCTATGATTCCAGGAGTTGGTGGATTTTCAATTAATATCCCTGCATTTGAAAACATTTCTATTGATTTACCTAACAATAATTCCTTAATAATTGACAAAACAGGACCTGATAATTTCTTTATTAAATCTTTATCTTTCGATAAAACAGCCCATAACTCAACATGGATAAATTGGGACAAGATTAGTAAGGGTGGGGTTTTGTCATTTGAAATAACAAATAATAATCAATCAAAATGGGGAATAAATGAATCCCCCCCAAGTTTTAACTAAAATTTAATTATGAAAAATTCTACACTTCGTTTAACACTAGTCTTTACCGCACTTATTGTCTGGTGGTTTAGTAACTCTTATAACTCTAACAATGATCTTATTAAATATGTAGATCCATTTATTGGTTCTGGAGGACATGGGCATGTTTTTGTTGGTGCAACAGTGCCTTTTGGCGGAGTTCAAGTTGGTCCAACAAACTTTAATAAGGGCTGGGACTGGTCCTCTTCATATCATCATACAGACAGCATTGTAAAAGGTTTTTGTCATTTAAACGTTAGCGGTACTGGTATGTCAGATTTAGGGGAACTTACTATTATGCCTGCAACAGGTGAATTAAAATATAATGCAGGAAATCAAGATAATCATATGTCTGGATACTCTTCACTTTACAGAAAAAATAAAGAATCTAATTCTGTTGGATATTATAAAGTTTCACTTGAAAGATATAATATTGATGTTGAACTAACAGCATCTGAAAGAGTAGGGTTTCATAGATACACATACCCATCTTCGAAAAAGTCTAGAGTCATAATAGACTTAGGAGAGGGAAGCGCTGACAGACCTACAGAAACCTATTTAAAAAAAGTAAATGACACCACTTTTCAAGGACATAGATTTTCATCTGGATGGGCATCTGATCAAAGAGAGTATTTCACTCTAATTATTTCCAAACCAGTTAAAGATTTTATTCTTTACGACAGAGATAAAAAGTTTAAAGGAAATGAGTTAAAAGGAGTCTATGTTAAAGGATTTTTAGAGTTTGAAACTAATAAAAACGAAGAAATATATGTAAAAATGGGAGTTTCCACCGTAAGTTCTGAAAATGCACTTGAAAATATGGTTGTTGANATTCCTCATTGGGATTTTGATAAAGTAAAAAAGTCAGCTGAAAACAAATGGAATCAAGAACTCTCAAAAATTAATATTAAAACACAAGATTTAAAACGAAAAAGAGTTTTTTATACTGCAATGTATCATA
>JGI24539J26755_10001010_pt1 | contig 13195 bp, 9 predicted proteins | sample NorSeaMetagenome_2_FD_26755 | JGI IMG/M metagenome (IMG submission 26755) | reverse complement strand
AGTTTATATTTTTTTATTTTTAATTTTTATTTTTGTTTTGTTTTTTGCATTTTTTTTGTATGTTAAAAATTGTATTTCTTCCAATGTTGCAGAGAATTAGTCGGATCCGTGAAATGCAACAAGAGGACTGGAGGCTATCCACTTTGGAAGCAACAATGCAACAAGAGGACTGGAAACTGAAGTTTGAGCAATTGAAACGTTATCATAATTCGGTTGCTAGGCAGTGGATGCGCACACAAGACTTGGAACGAGAGGAGCAGAATGTCGTCGTGCAAAAGTACGAAAAGAAAATTGCGGATTTGAAACAAGAAAAAAAAGAGTTGCTGTTAGAGCTTGAGAAAGCACATACGATGGGATTGCAAAGCGCACAAGCACGCATGGCTGTTGCTTGCGAATTGGCTTGTTACAAATTGAGGAATATGCGGTGATTTGTGGAACATTCTTTATTATTAAAATTTATTATAATATTTTGCAACGGTTCGGATTATTGCGCCGGCAAGTATAGGTTGACCAAGTACGGGTTACCGGTGGGAGGCTTTTTCAGTAAATAACTGAAATTTGTGCGATTTCTTTCATTTAAATTTTACGCAAAATAATTCTCAATTTTTGCGAGCAATTCTTTCAACGCTGCTACACTCTGTTCTATATTTTGTTCGCTTGTTGATATGTCACATTCGACTTGTTGTATTTCGTGTTTTAAAATTTGAATTTTTTTTTCCATAAAGTCGATATAAGTATGAATGGAATCGGGACAGCTGTTGTTCGTTGTTTGTAGCAGGTTTTGTTTTTCTACAGTGTATAAGAGTAGTTTCAAAGTGTCCTGCAGTTTATCTTTTTTTGATTCAAAAACTCGTTCTTTGTTTTCAGCAATTGCATAATCAATTTTTGCTCGTCTTAAAACACATTCGAGCGTAGAAACATTATTTTCCAAATCAGAAACATAATTCATATGTTTTACAATTTCAGGCGAAAATGTTTTGTTAAATTTTGCCATATTATATAAATTGATTTATTTATATGCAATTGAATAAAAAAAAACAAATATGAGATTGTATTCCATTAGGCGAATACTCAGAAGTGCGTTCGGAGAGGTATAAACTTTTAAATTTGTACTTGCCAATGTACGCAAATTACTGTATAAAACTATGATGCATTCTCACTCACATTTGACAATGTATGGGATGTCTGGTCTCGAAATACAAACAGAAAGTCTGTCTCTTCGCCCCAGAGCGGCGTCAGTGGCGAGTCCTCAATTTGCATATCGTCGTCAGCGTCAGCACCGCCAGCAGCACCGCCAGCAGCACCGCCAGCAGCACCGCCGCATTTGATACTCTCAACATACGCGCCTAAATCTTGCAAACGTTCCTGTCTGTCTGCAATATATCTCTCAATTTCGGTTATCTCTTCTGAATTAAAATAACGTGTGGTACTTGTGCTTTGATCACGTAGAGATGGAAGCGAAGCATTTGCAGACATATGATACAATGTCAACACATGACGAATAGCCTCTTTTTGATCAGTAGAAAGAGTAGAAAATTCTGTGAAGTCGCATCCGTGCATAAATTCCAAATCATTCATACACGTTGCCGCCTGCTCTTTTAACGCTTTGATTATTGGCGTGCATAGCTCAGTATTTAAGCCTATTATGTTAAGAAAGTTCTCCAATGGACATTCTTTCCTCGCAGGTTTCACTGAACCATCATCGCAGCATAACATGCTAGAAACGAACTGTTTGAAACGATTGAAATAATTGAGTGCGCATGTAAGTTCTTGCATAAATAAGTTTTGAGTTTCAACCTCAAAATTGAATCGTGGATCCGTGCATATTGTTTTTGCCAACATATTTAGCCTCGTGTCCGAAGAATGTAAACAAGTATAACAAAAATCAACAGCAAAACAAACTCGTCTCTTAACAATTTCGTTTGTCAGCTTTTCAGAAATATTTTGATTTGCAAGCGCACAGAGATCCATGATAGTAAATCTTTTAAAATTTTGAGAGATGAGTTGCGCAACCTCGTGTTTTAAGCCCAGTATTTGCACAAGATAGTATGCTTGATCATATTTCAAATACCGGTCTCTATTGTTTTTTCTTTCCTCAAGTTTTTGTGCTTGCATGTTCATTGAAATCTAATACTGAACGTTGTTAAATACCAAATCACATTGCATTATATGCATTTTTGCATGCTATAATTTATTTAAATCAGAAAAATGATCAACTTCATATTTCCATTACAGAGATGTTGGAATCTTGTCACACAAATTGTGCAAAAATGTGTCGCACACATGATCATTGTACAATCATCGCAGCATGGCATCTCCAGCACATGTTGTGCAAAGCTCGCACGTGTTGTTTTTACTCTCAAAACTTCCTGTCGCACATCGTTCTGTACAGTAGGCTTGGCTATCAGTGATGGATGATCCTGAGCACTGTTCCCAATTTTTCAGATCACGTTTCAATCCATCACCTGTTCCGCAGGTGTTACATGGTTTGCAACAATTTGCTTCGTTCGTAGTTGCATCAAAGCCCTGATACTTGTTGAAGTAAAGTTTTAAATCATCTACTATGACTGCCGTGGCTTCTTCCAAACCACAGCCATCTAGTTGCACATCATAAAAGTGTAATGGAGGACACACGGGCAAAAGTTTGTGAAACGGTAGATATTTCTTAAATTCACGCGTNTGCTCGTTTAAAGATGTCACGAAAGAATCATCTGTTACNCTTACAGATGTGTAAAAATGAGTGCCAGTGACTGATGTTTCAAAATGTTCATAACCGCTATTTTCCTCCCCACATCCCGCAACAATATAAAGCCCCGAAAATTGTGGCAACGGATCTGGGTGCAAATGGCTTAAAGTTGCTGTCCTCTCCGAATCAATAAAAATTAACGTGGGACATTTTTTGCATTGATAGTTATGAACATTGTCAAAGAGCCCAGGAACTGCAAACCGTTCACATCCCGCAAAGCGAAGTGGGTGATCAAGATAATGGTTTGGAGGACATGTAGTCAGGCACAGCAAGCACTTCCCGTCCGGTAAAATAAGTTGCGATGAATCATCGAGATAACCATATTTGTTGCAGTATGGATTGTATTGACCATTTCCACAATCTTTGCAGCGCACACATTCGCCTGAGTGCAGAATTTCCCATGTCTCAAGTTCTGCTTTTGTTGTGGTTTGCTTCAAAACGTCAAGCAATTTAGATGTGATTAGTTCGCCAATTTGCGTTTTTTTCAAAATCACATCAAATACTGTAGATGGGCTGCATCCGCGAGCATACATATATACGTTTTTAGACACGGGAATTAAGTGTAAGATTGGATAGTTTGCTTGCTCTTCCACGGTCACGCCGTTGCAAATATGCGAACAATGTCTAACTTGGCAATTCATTTCGTCATCAATAATTGATTTTGCATTGATAAAGTATGGTTTCATTAACTTCAATGCATAAAGTTTATGATCATGATTCAACGCTGCGTAGATGCTTTTGTAATAGTTTTTTCCATCCAATTTGATTAAACCTGCATAGTCTGCATCTGACCACGTGCTTGTGTCAGCTGCTGAATATGAATCTTGTAGACCAATCCATTGTAGTTTTTTTTTTGGTATAGGCAAACAGCTTGCTTTCAATTTTCGAAAGCCGAATCGAGACCAATCTTGAACATCTTCATAAATAATTGCATTCGAATAACCCATCTGATTTGACGCGAAGTGATCAACAATATCAGGAGTGCTAAAATAAGATTTCAAGATTTTTTGATATGTGTCATCTTGTATGCTTTTAAAGTCTGTCAATGAATAATCAACGTGCAAAAATTCACAGGAACTGCAAATGGAACAAGAGTCTTTATCATCTCTATATTCACCAAATATGCCCGTATCCGCGTGTAAGTCGACAGAATCGTGGTAAAGAAAAGCTATTTTTTCAATTGTAAATGGCGGGGCACTTGCCTCAAATTGATCAAATGAGACACAATTTAACTTGCAATCAAATGTCTGGTACTGATATTGAGATTTACAAGCTGTACAAGTTTGTTTTTCTGAGTTATACCATTCAACACCTCCACACTGCACACATGTGGTCCATGGAGATGCACTAGCATAGAAACTGTTCACAACAGCGCGGTTTGCCGAGATTGCTGTGCAGGGGTTTGAAATAGGTTGAACGTCCCAAGCAAAATTTTGTAGTTGGTTTGCTGCTTGTTCTTTATGTTGTTGAAAGTTTGCTGGTTCGCAATGCATAATTGTTTGGTTTAGAGGACAAGTTCTGATAATGTCATCTTTTGTATTCATGAATGGCTTGCTGGTTGGATTTGTTATTGAAACACAGCGGCCGTCTTCATAAACTTTGTTCACGTCGCACGGCTTGCAGCACTGGTAGTAAGCTCCAACCCAACTTTTGTCATGTTCTTCCGATTGTCTGCACATTGTTGGCACGTGCCTCAAGTCTTGATTGTTTTCGTAATGACTGTAAAAATGTTGAAATCCTGGCGCACATAAAGCACATTTTGTTCCTAAGTTCGCGCTAAATTGCACAAGCTTGTCTTGTAATTTTTCTTCGTAATATGCATGGCCATTGCCAAACGTGAATGATGCATCAACAGGAGTGTTTGCATAATCCGCAAAAAAGTTGTGAAATTTGATTTGTACCTGTGTGTAGAATTGAACGTTTGGATAGTAGCAAGCGTTGCATGTTGTTTGGCCGTTTTTACTTTGATAGCCGTCCTCGTGGCTGCAAGCACGACAACGGTAGTTACACCAATTCCACACATTCTGCACATTCTGATTGATGTCAAATTCTTTTGAGTCGAGCAACACATCATCTGGAAGCATTTTCTGCCCAACAGCAGCTTCGCCGTATGAAACTTGTTTTGTTCCCTCCGGGCACGGCCTACAGATCTCATAATGTGTCCAATCCCGCCATGGGAAATTAAATGGAATTTTTGGCAATTGCAGCGGAGCTGATAAAGATTGATCCGCATCAAAAAATTGCGACGAGCTCCAAATTCGTTGACCAATTGCATCCCCATATATGTCAGTAAGTGTTTGTTTTCTCGCATCCAACGCTTTTGGATTAAATTGTATATGGTGAGGATGCTGAATTTCTGCGAGCATACGTGTAAAACCGTCTGGGCATTGTTTGCACTGCATTGTTGCTGGTTTATGAAGATGGCCAACATTGCAATATTGTATTCCACTTTTACATTGTTTGTCGCCATTTTCTGTACGTTCAAAATGAAAATCGCTTAATTGGGATACCGTTTGGCACTGTCCAAATGCTGGAAACAATTGTATTTGCTTCACTTCCCTAAGTTCTTCGTCGTTCATATCTTCATATATTTCATAATCGTCTTTTGTGAACATGTTTTGTTGCAGTGTTTGATAAGCGTCAAAACATCTCGTAAAGCAGCGTATGCCGACATCATCATATGCGTGCGGGCCATGGTCTTTAATAATTTGGAAGTTTGGTGCTTCGATTGAATTTGGAACAGTGAAATATGGGCATCGTTGACATGTTTGGCTGTCTTCACCGTCTGAACCCACTTGCCAACTGAGAGGACAGACATCGTAATTACGCTTGAAATATGTTTGTGCGGCACATGGTACACATTCATGATAGTCATCTGTGAGAAAGCCCAAAAAAGAATTCCAGCCCGATAGGCGTTGCCTCTGTTGATTGGTTTTACAACACTTGTGACTACTTTGAGATTGACACAAAGAAAAACTCAAAAGAACAATGAAAAACCGCAAACGATGTTTTCTTTGTTTCATATTGTGTGTAATCGTTGTTTTGTACAGGTTTGATGGCTTTTTAATTTTTTTTTATTAAAAAACAATGCTTAACACATGTTTTCATCATTATATTGTGTGAATTTTGAGTGCTCATGCACAATATGCAAGCCAATTAGTGTGTAAAGTCTAAAGCAAACAAGACAAGCGATGAACAGAATTGCTCGCACTTCCATTTTTGATTAGATTCTGGGTATATTTCTATGTATATGTCAAAAAAATGTTTTTTTTTTATTCAAACACTGAATTTCAAACACTTTTTTTTTAAAAAAATAGAGCAGAGTTTTTCCTATTAAGATTGCTCGTCTGCTGGCTTCCAATCAAGCTTGTTGCTTTTTTGTAAATTCTCGTGCGCCCAAAGCGGCTGCATGTTCGTGTAGTGAAAGCACTTTTTTTGTTGTTCGCCGTCAGATAGGTCAAAACTACTACAGGGTAAAATATGGTCAATTTGCCACTTGCCATCGCCAGACCCATGGTTTTGCCAATTCATACCGGGCTTGAATTTGGATTCAGTAAAATCTTTGAAAAATTGCATATCACAGCCTAGCAATTCTTGTGTTGAAGCAGCTTTCATTGTCCCATTCAAAACGTTGCGTAACCGACATCGAAGAACACGCAACATTTTGAATTTTGGATCTGCGGCCAGTCTTTTTTTTATTTTTTTACGACGTATTTGTTTAAATTTATCAGTTTGCTCGTATTTTTTTCTGATTTGTCTTACGTTTTCTTTGTTGTTTTTTTTCCATTTCTTAGTAGCTTTGATCCAGCAATCTTTACAAATGGAATACAACCCCGACTTCGCCTCACGTCTCGGATAAAAAGCACTCCGCGGCAAATTTTTATTGCATTTTGTGCATTGCTTTGATGTAATGTCTTCAACGATTTGTGCATATAATGCTGCAAATACGGGGTTAATTTGGGACATTTTGGGTTAATTTGGGACAAATCTTAAATAAAGAATTCGATATGTTTTGAAGAAATTTTGAACATCTTCTTTATAATTCTTTTTTTTTATCAGGCATTTTGCAAATTCGCAATGCTCAACAATTGCATTCAATAAATTTTGCATTTATTAGAAAACGCAAATCAAATGCCAATAAAGTTAGCGTGAAAATAAAACTACATAGAAATGTGTGAAATTTAATTTGAGGTGATGTAAGCTAAGTTGAGCATTCTGATATTCCAGAACAAAGTTGTCCAAAATACATGGTTATAAATATTCACATTGCAAGAAAAAACTTTATTCACACTCTAAATTGTTGTAAATTCACACTCTGCTCACACAATCTTCACACTCTACTTGACCAATTTCTGTGCCTGCATATACAAATATAACGAGTTTGCCAACTCTGCTTGTTTGGCACGATTTATGCATTGTTGCTTGCAAGTTGGACAGCGCCATATAATTTTAGTCTCATCTTTATCATTTGTTATATTAATCACCATTTTATGTAGCACGTTCATACCAGAACGAACACAATAAGAGCAATGATAATTTATGTTGTTGATTTGTTGATTCCACACCTCTTGAGAAAGCATATTAGAGCCCAATACTAAGATAAAAATCTCAGTTCTGTTGCGATTCTCGCATATTTTTGTGCACTCAGGACATGTCCACATAATTCCTGTGCGCAAGCAGGAGGACGATTTGATGCTCGCCACTGTTTTTGTCACACGCGAACACTGACAAAAGAAGTTCAATTTGCTTGTCACCTGTTTCCACACTTCTTTGGCAACATGTCCTGCACCTGATTCTTCAAATTCTTGCGCGCCCCGTTCTGTGCGCGCTGATTCAATAGCAGCATTCCAGACGGCCATTTTTGATAAATGCTCTTGATGTTTTGTGCGTTCGTCTTGAAGTCTTTGAACTTTTGCCATTTGTGACAACTGTTTTTGGTAGGTTGGCAAAATCAAAGGGCTGGCATGGCCAGCAGAATCATTAGCAGCACTGCTAGAAGCAACGCCAGCAGCACCGTCAGCAGCACCGTCAGCAGCACCGCCAGCAGCACCGCCAGCAGCACGGCCAGCAGCACTGCCAGCATCCATTTCAAAAAGCAAAAAACCGGAATGAGCTTGTCCAGCGGTGTCTGTGCTGCTATGAATAATCCCAGTCGATGACATTAGCGGTGGTGGCGGTGCAGATGGTGGAGGTGGCTGGCTTGCTATAACAACTCCCTCCTCATGCGGTTCTCTTTCTTCTAACACTCTTTTCCCACATACAGGCCGTGCTAGACCAGCAGCACCGCCAGCAGCACTGGAATTTTTAACATTAATGGCTTGCTCTATGGCAATGAGCCGCATTTGCTCTTGTTCCATCCTCTCTTTCACATTGCCCGCTCGTGCTTCAGTCATAGGTGCGCTCCCGTTTTCATGATGCTTTAACAATAATTTGTTCCGTGCTATTCGAGCACGTACACCAATCCTCTGATGCTCCAGTGGATATTTTGATTGTTTTTCCATTTTTTGCTGATTGCTCGGACTTGTTATATATTGTTGTGTGCTAGTTTCAATGTCTTTGCACCACAAATGTTTGGCCAATTTGCGAAAAGACATTTTTTTTGCCAAATTTGCGAAACGACATTTTTTTTTGCCAAATTGCGAATGGACAGTGGTGAAATGATTGAGTAAATTGAATAAGTGTGAAAAAGTGTGTCTTGCTCTTGCACTTGGTTACAAAACCAATAATTATTACGCTGCTTCAGCATGGAAGCTTTTGTCTGTGAGGATCAAACAATTATGCATATCAATCTCTCATTTTCAGAAGAAGAGAAAAAAATTTATTTAATTTCATGTAATAAAAATGCGATTTTGTCACTGAAGATTTGACTACGAATAGGACTGTAGACAACAGCGACAAAGCAATATTAAAATTGTCAGTCCGACTGAAGCCGTTTTGCATTTATTAGAAAACGCAAATTAAATGCCAATAAAGTTAGCGTGAAAATAAAACTACATAGAAATGTGTGAAATTTAATTTGAGGTGATGTAAGCTAAGTTGAGGTAAACATCTCACGGCAGTATCAAAGTGATTATGGATAATCGTGTTCATTTTTATACTTGATGCACCAGCCCAAATTCGGTTTTAACGAGTAGTCATCAGCAATTTGTGTCATTCCGAAAAAACCACTTTTGATCTCTAATGGAAAAGAAGATTTATAATACTCCCATACTGCTGGCGTGGTCACAATTCCACTTGTCCATCTCTCCAATCGCAGACCAGATTCTGATGCTTGGTATTTGTCCATGTGTTCATTGCGTTCTCCCGACTTATCATAGGGAAAAAAATTATTTATCCAGCCTGAGATTCTTTGTGGAGGACCAATACTGCCTCCTCTCCCTGTCATTAGAATCATGCGGTTCCACCAATCTTTATCGCCAAATTTTCCATCCAGAGCATTCTGATATTCCAGAACAAATTTGTCCAAAATAGGAAGCAATGCATGCTTCCATTCAGATGCAAAATCGGGTAGAGCGCGCTCATCTAAAAGCTTTGCTGTGTTTTCTTTGAGTAATTTCCAGTCATCAAGACTTCCATCCATCATGATGAATGCAAAACCACACTTAGAGGTAATTACATACTCAAAATATGCTTGCAGAGCGCTCATGACCATGGTACTTAAACCGTTTTTGTCGTGAGGAGACATACTTGTGTAATCAACCACGAATTTCGCACTGTCAGCATTCGATTTGATATTTTTTTCGATTTGCGTCAGAAATCCATCTCTAGGGTCTGTAAAACACGAATCCCAGGCATTCTTAGCGTCCGCTGCACGCTCAAAACCATCACGTCTGCATTCCAATCTCAGTTTGCCCTCAAAATTAACCATAACAGGCCGCAACAATTCAGAATTTGCATTAATATGCAGGCTCAGTGCTTCCAATATTAGTGCTTGTATGTGTTGAGGACACAACCAAAACCCGAGATGTTCGTTAAAAGCCGTGACAGCAGCATCCACAAATCCGTGCATCTTGTTAGGACTGTCGACAATCTCGCTAACATTTTTCCCATATGCTCCCTCGTCTACCAAGAGTTCATCTGTCAACTGTGCAATGTACGATTGCAATTCTTGTGTGTCTAGTTTCTTTTCACCTGGCGTAAATTCATCACCATACTCGAATGATACGCGAACGTGCATTACAAATTCTATGTAGCCATGTCTTTTATATTGTTTTATGCTTTTACCATGCTTGTGCTCTGCAATGCGAAGAGTCATACTCTGCAAAATATCAAAAAAAATCGATAATTCTTATTCTTTTTTTTTGCAATATTTAAAAATGTTCCGCGTATATTTCTATGTATATGTCAAAAAAATCTTTTTTTTATTTCAAATACTGCATTTCAAACACTTTTTTATGAAAAAAAATATAGCAGAGTTTTGCATGGATATTCCAGTATTCCGACCGTTTTTGGAAGAAAAAAAATTATTTTGACAACCGGGCACAGATACAAATCAAACTCAATGCAACGCTTGCGACCGGAATTACCCACAAAATCAGGCCCGTTCGTTTTCTATTTGAATCGTCTTCATTGTTTTCGTACATATACAAACCAATCCCAAACATGATTATAAGAACTATATAGTAGAGGATGTAGAGGGTGCAACCTACTTTTAATGCAAGCATCATCTGTTTCTCTTCTAATTTTTTTTCAGATTCTTCTAATTTTGTTAATTCATACTGTTGGTCTTCGTCAAAAATTGGTTGTGCAAAATCTTGTCGCCAGTTGGATGGATGGATGGATGGATGGATGGATGGATGGATGGATGGATGGATGGATGGATGGATGGATGGATGGATGGATGGATGGTTTTGTAAATGTTTTTGAACATCTTTGGATGGATGGTTTTGTAAATGTTTTTGAACATCTTGAAAATTTGCTTGATCAAAATCTCGCATATTTTTCGGATATTCTTAAATACAAAAATTAATCCCTATATGTCAAAAAATCTTTTTTTTTATTTCAAACACTTCATTTCAAACACTTTTTTTTAAAAAAAAATATAGCAGAGTTTTAACCCCAAATCAGTGTCCGAAAAAGATGATGCTGAAGAATGCCTGGATCTCTTGCTGGTGGGGGACTTCGGTCATATTTTTTATGAATTTGTAAAATAAAGTTCAAAGCAATCACGCCACTCAATACAACGATTGAAATTGTTGATATTGTTGATGGAGCCAATTTTTCTCGTGTCCACATGAAGTGTCGTCAAATGTTAAATTTAGATTTTTTATTTATTTAATTATTACATCTTATGTTGTAGAAAGTTTTGAGCACGCCATATTTAAGAATCTGTAAATCAGTTGTTGAAAATGGACGCATCGACGGAGGAATTGGACTATTACAAAGCAAAAAAAGACGTTTGGGTGTATTGTAAAAAATCAGTAACCTATTCTGTCCCAGCAGGTTCAACCAATTTCACAAATTTGATATTTGCAAAGCAAGAACGTGCTCAGGTACAATCCAACTTTGGAACTCATGTTGTGTTGAAAATCGGAGAAAGACAGTATGGTAGTTACAAATATTCAACTGTGAAAGTGCCTATGGATAAGCTGCATTCCTGGAAAATTTTGCCATCAGAGTGTGATACTCCGTGCCTAGTGCCAAAACCTGCAAATATTCGCCTCCATGTCGATGGGCTGGTAGGCTCAAAACTAGAAGCACTACAACAGATCACTTTGACAGACCAAAATGATGTGGAAAACATTCTTTCAGTAGATGTGCAACCCGGAACTCTTTTGACAGTATCACGACGAAGTGATGCAGACAATTTGTACCTACAAATTGATCGTGCGGGTAAAGTTTTGAATGCTAAAGTAGGCATGATCAATGCATATTTATTTCGCAGATATGAAGCAGGGAAAAGCAAATCTGACGGCAAGAGAGCGGCTGAGCCTGATGTTTCCGAAGATTTATTACGAATGTCACCCGACAAGCGGGCAAAATTTGTCAGCGACTTGAGTGCTAGTGACACGTTTAAATATCTACACGCGTTCACTCAAGCCAACTTCGACAAATCTCAGCAATTATTGCTTGAAAATGGGCGCAAACTTGCGGGCGACATTGTTGAGAAAGAACATACCTCTTTGTGTTGTCCTATTTCTTGCGAGCTCATGATTGACCCTGTTCAAGCTGCAGACGGTCATACGTATGAGAGAAATGAAATTGAAAAGTGGTGGAAAAACGGAGATAAAACATCTCCAAGAACCGGTGCGAGAATGACAAATTTGCTATTAGTTCCAAACCACTGTGTCAAAATGGCAATTGACGAATGCTGCCAGAAACAATTGAAAAAAATGCAAACGGATTTGACATCTTTGTAATGTTATATTTGGTGCGGGACCGCCGAGCATGATGCAACTTGTTTCTTTTTGTTTATAATAAAGATAATTTACAAGTTGTAAGCTCTATTTTTTGTTCAATTTTTTTTGTTGCAACGATCTTTGTAAAAAAAAAAATAAAAATTGGCGTAAATTATATAATGTTTCATTATTTTTTTTTCATGCAAGCACTGATGCAGACTTATTCGGATATTTTGCGCTCAACAGCAAACTCGTCGTGCTCGTTACCATGCTCATTACCATGCTTACCATGTTTGTCGCAGTTTTTTTATTTTTGCTTGGCAATATCTGAAGAACATTCAAATTTACGTTTACGAGGGGTGAAATTGATCGACGGGAGAGTGTATTTCGTTGTATATGATTTTATCAACATCTTATTAGGACTTGAATTTGAAACCACCAATACTCGCAAAATCTATCTGCGCTTGCAAGACAAGCTTGGCGAATCGTGTGAGACGTTGGAACTTCAGTTTTGTGGATCTAAAGTGCACAAATATCCATGTATGACATTGGAAAATCTCTCTATTTTGCAACAGCATCTTGAAGCAAAAACAAATGAAATTGATGTTGTTGTTAATATGTTTTTTGAGAAAACGATGATGGGTGGTGTAGATGGTTGTTGTGGTATTGATGTGTTGCTCGAACGTTGTTGTGGAAATGTTGTTCGTGCAAATTTACATCTTGGCATCGACCAAGCTGCAGCTGAAGAGAAAGATAACTTCAATGACAAAACTGATTATGTGGTGATTAGTGGTTTGTTAGTGGATGGGAANTACATGTTTCATCTTATTGAGTGTTTGCTATATTTGAAAGCATACGCCAAATACAGCTCTAAAGCCAAATCATTTTGTCAACGACTTCGAAGCAAGAAGTACTCAATGTCTAAAGAATATGAAAAAATCCTCCAATTTGCTTGCAAACCATTAGANAANGNATCTATNTTTCAATCTTCTTCATCTTACATTTCGTCCGAAAATGTGATGAAATTGATCGAGATAACAGAAAAAACATTAAGTTTGAAAGCGCGATGCAATCACGCAATATTATTGTCGCATGCAATCAAGCAACTTGA